>Ga0307512_10002257_pt1 | contig 24973 bp, 36 predicted proteins | sample 14_EM_MG_FD_200267 | JGI IMG/M metagenome (GOLD analysis project Ga0307512, IMG submission 200267) | Populus trichocarpa ectomycorrhiza microbial communities from riparian zone in the Pacific Northwest, United States - 14_EM | ecosystem: Host-associated > Plants > Roots > Unclassified | place... | reverse complement strand
GACGTCTCTGGAAAACTTTACAAAACGGTGCTCCACGGTTCTCTCGGCTTTCCGTACCTTTGCGGCCCCCATGGATACTTCTGTCTCCACGCTGAGAATTCTAGCCGACTCATGACGAACCCATGTCGTTGGATAATTTCGTCACTGAGGTCTTCAGTAAGTATAAATACCACGAAGGGCCCTCGAAACCTTTCTTCACCAAACCACCACATACAGACGCATTTCACTCTCTCCCGCTACACATCCATCACTTTGAACATGTCTACCGGAAACATTATTCGCGGCCATAAGGTTCTTTTCGCCGTACTCATCGTCGTCTTGAGGCTGCTCGGAGTCTGACACTCGCTCTTTGGAACAGGCTACCATCTCCAATCTGAACACTTCTCAGGCTGCGAAGGACCATTCTCGTCAGGTCATTCGGGAATTGGAAGGTCAAGACGCGGATACCCATCCCTCTCGTCAAACTCGCGTAGATGACGGAGAGGAAGAGGCGGCGACCGTTGAAACTGACCGCTCGAATGTGCTCGGCAATAACGCCCACCATGAAGGTGCTCTCGACGACACTGGACCGCCAGCTGTTGACGATGACTCCTTCACGGGTAAGGAGCCCAGCCGGGTTCTTGGTGGATTCAAAGCGACCTTGCACAGTGAGTGTTCTCCTCTTGAGACGCGTGGTTGGCGGGCACCGACGAGCAATACTGATGCATTGTTCTCGTTTGACAGACCCGAACACTAGTAAGGAAGCCAAGGACCACGCCAAGGCTAAGCTCGAACAGCATGGCGTCGCCGTCGAGTAGAGGATTCTTTCCAGAAAACCACCGTGACCAGCCCCATCAGCGTGTAGCTCGTAAGAACATATGATAAGAAGTCTTGTTTATTTGTAGTTTCCTTTGCTATGGTTCTTTGTTCATCTGCCCGGTGCGCTTGTCGCCATTATGTACACTCCTTTCTTGCAATGCCGAGTGAACAAGTACATGGGTCGATTGTCCATGAAATTAACAGAACAACTCAGACCGGTGCCCACCGTAATTACGTCCACACGAGAAGTTCGTGTGTCCATTTCTCAGTCATGGTGAGCCCACGGATATCCGTGACTTCCAGCGATCACTCGAGATCTCGGTACCCGAAACCAAGGGAATCACTCCAGCAGCCCGCCGATGCAGACAATACTTCCAGTAATTGTCAACGGACAAACGTCGATACAAATACACTTTATGCCTTCACAAACTCAAACAAGGAAAAAAAACGAGCCCTCAGACCTCCTCTCCATGCTCCTTCAAAATTTCCCTGGCCCGTTCTTTGGCTTCCTGGGACACATTGGTATCTGTCGAAAGCCAAGAGGTCAGCTCCGCAGAAACAAGCGACCCCGCACGGATGATGGTGAGGGGTCAAAGAAACCGGTAGCATACTGCGTAAGGCCGCTTTGTAACCCGCGAGGACCCGCTTGGTGTGTTGGTCGTGGGCTGAGACAGGAGGAGATTGCTCGGGGTGAGCTTCTTCTTCCTCCTCCTCCGCGAGAACTTCGCGAGCGTGCTGCTTAGCTTTCTCCGAAGTATGAGGGTCTATAGATGGGGAATTCAGCCCCTGAGATAGCGAGGACCGAGATCTACAGGGTCTCACGAACTGGAGATGGCCGCTTTGTAACCAGCGATCTGGTGACTTCCCAGCTCGTGGTGAGGAGGTTCGTCAAGCTCCCGGAGGCGTTCCGCCGCATGCTCTTTAGCTTCGGCGGACGTGTGTGGGTTTGTTATGGCGGCTTTCAGCCCGCCAATCACATGACCTTGATCTTTTTCTGCAAAACATAAAGTTAGACACATGTATCGTCACTCCCCCCCCACCAAAACGCTGGGTGTTCATTCCATCGCCGGAGGGAGAAGTGCTGGGGAAAAGCGTACCGGTATGAGACATATTTCGAGTGAGAGTAAGAGGGGAGGAACGAATATTCGAGGTGAAGGGGTTAGGGGACCATTTGTTTCCCCTCTTATATTTTCATTTCGGCCATAAGCGGGCTGGCATGATCGTGCATGACGTAGGGGTCGGTAGGGGCTATGATAGGTGACCCTGAAGTGATGAAGGGGGTGGGTGGAAACCGCCCCACCCAGGAAGAGGAGGTTTAACGCTTGGAATCGATCTTCGAAGAAACAGGCCCGTGCTCGTGTTCACTTCATCGATCGCATGCGACTCAAAAAAGTGATGTTTACGTAATAGGGGTGGACGGGCGGGGCTCGGGTTGAAGCTGCCCATTCAAATATTCATCCCTACGTGCCCGCTGTGCGACGAACACGAGGACACGGAGCACATCCTAACGAAGTGCAAGTCAGTGGCCAGAACAACAGCCTGGAAGCTGACCAACGAACTCTGGGGGAGGAGATACAACACCCCGCTCCCCACGAACGCGGGCGACATCATCGGCTGCGGACTCGCGTGCTTCAAGAGAGACGATAAGCCGGACGACGGGAAAAACCGCCTCTACAGGATCATAGTCTCGGAAACAGCATACCTCATCTAGAAACTGAGAAACGAGTGACGCATCAGAGACGACGACGGCGGGGAACACCGCGAGATCGCGAGTCAGACAACCAGAAGATGGATTAACGCGATCAACAAAAGACTAACTATTGATAGGTAATTCCTGACGAACGTCCGAAGGTTCGGTAAAAAAAGCCCTGGATGGGAGACTAGTCAAAAGAACATGGTCCGGCTGCCTCGACGAAGAGGATAGCCAAAGGGACAGGGGGGGTTTTAGTGGGTATCTCGCGGTCACGCCCCCCTGGGGGCGTAGGGTGAGGCATAGCCTCACCACCGCGAGGAGCCCCACACGAGGCCGCCGACACGACCGGTGCGTAAATGCATTTCCTCCCGGTGTTCTAGTTATCCCCCCGGGCCCCCTGGGTACATCCCGGAACAGCCGGTGCGCGTCACTACACCAAAAAAATATTAATCCCTACGTAAGGGGGGGAGACGGGTGAAGCCGTGAAGTCATCAATGACGGGAGATCGGACATCGAACAAGGCCCCTCCCCTATAGATGAAGTCAGTCGACTTGTGCTCAACTCAAACCTCCTCTTTTCGGGACAAGCTCCCAGGACCCGCCCAGGACCCGCCGAGACCCTAAGAATAAATGCAAATGGCTTCATTTGTGGATGTCACCTGTATAGGGAGCGAGTCCCCTATAAATACTGACCTTCCAGTAGACAGACACTGTTCGCGTCCCAACTGCAGGAACATTATCCGTATCTTCTCTGCATCTTCTGAGGCATATCGCCTTACTTACCTCCTCCACCCCGCCCCAACTCTTATAACCATCCCACTTAACGAAGGACGCTAAGAGAACGTATACACCACAATAATGCTCAAACACGACGCCAAGACCAGAGTGGTGCCCTTCGATGACGCAGGCGAGATACAGATCGTGCCCATCGATACTGTCGTCGATGATGGATGGCACGATCTGGAAGCGGACTCGCGCAGGAACCAAGCGCAAGGCTTCGGTAAGTACAGATGGCACTCCGGTTTTGTACGGGATTCTGCATGCTGACTCGAACGTCATTTGCTTCAAGGTTCGAAGTGCAGAGACGCCAGTAGAAGCAGCAGACCACGCTGGAAGGAACCAGATATCGTGGCTTAACCCCAACAACATTATGTACCATAGCGTGTAACCATAGTCCAATAACTCGCGTCCGCTTCGGAATACGACGCCACGATTCCCCTCCATTCTCTGATGAACTCGACCTTGCGTAAATCCGATCGTCTAGGTAGAACTCGTGTAAAGGTGCATATAGAACAAACGAGCCCTAAATCTACAAGAAAACATGGAGAGACTAGGTGAGATATATCTGAAAGAAAAGCGCTCGTGAACCTCCGAGACCTGTCCGTGACTGTAGTAGAAAAGGTAGATACTGAATAACTTTGAGCGACGCATGCGCGACTAGGTATGCGTAAGTGTGGCAGCTGTACCGGGTTGACCCCATGACGTTTACTCTGCGGACATCTGTGAGCGAGTGCGTCGCGCACGACGTGACGTAGGATCACTCACTCTTCCTGTTGTTGATGATAATAACGGCGACCACGATGGCAATAATGACGAGGAGGAGAGCGAAGAGGCCGAAGCATATCCACCTCTTCTTGCGAGCCGCGCGAGCGGAATCAACTGCCTTGATAGTGTGACCCAGGCCTGCTTCCGTATCTTTCTCTACATGAGTGGCAGCCTCCTCGATAACATCGATCGTTTCGTCTTGTTGTTCGACCAAGATACTCATCTATACGTGGGCGTAAGAAGGTTCACAATTGCCCGAGAAACCATCCACGTACATCATTGAACAGTTGTGCCAATTCAGTAAGAGTGCGTTCGATCTTCTGGATGTCCTTGTGCCTCTCTTGGACTTCACGGTAGGCAACTTTGGATTCGCCATATCGATTGGAGTTCATTAACTGCAGAAGCCGTGTCAGCACAATCGCAATCAAGCGACCCCTGCGCGTACAGGGATATGAATAAGGATATATGCGCACAGCCTGACTGAAAACCTGGCCGCCGTTGTCGTCCTCTACGACAGCACGGACCTCTTCTGGAGTAGCATCCGGTTTGACGATCTTGTACTGGCGTTCCAACCTCTGCTTGTACTTCTGTCTGTGTTGCTGTTCCACCGCCTGGTAGTTCTGAATCGCCTCTACGAATTTGGACTTAAGCAGCCCCGCCTATAAATAGCAAGGTGAGCCAAGGACGGGTGATAGATGCATCAATCCCAAGGTAACAATGGACGAATCAGCCCACCTGTTGCTTTTTGATCTGTCCATCACGACTAGAGCCTCCTTGCCTCTCTAATGCCTTGATCCTCCGCTTGAGCGTATTACTGAGCGCGCTTGTGTCCGCAACGAGGTCTTCTAATTCCGCCGCGTTCCGCTGACTAGCGGCTTCATCGGTGGTGTTGACGGATCTCGAGTGGAGTTCGGAAATGCGGGAGACGTTTTCGCTGAACTGATCCAAGCCGCTCCGAACGGAAGAGATCTAGAAAGTGTGGGAAAGCCGAGGATCAGTGTGAGTGGACTGCTCGGGTTGGGAAATGATGGGGATCGGTTTGTGTTGGTGGCCCATGGTAACAAGCGGAAGATTTCGAGGGGGAGAAATATGGGATTACCTCGTCGTAGAAGTCGGCCATTGTCTCCTGACCACCACCCGACAGTCCGGCCGTAAGGTTCGTGGTGCTCCTGACGTCGCCCATCTCGTAGTTCTTGTCGTCAAACGGGCTGTACGGGTTCCTCTGGGATGACCTGGGATCGTGATGCGCAAAAAGAGGGCCATTAATCCATGTGTTCCTTTCGCGCAAGGTTGGAAGGAATCGCACCCATTTCCTCCTTGCTGCTGAGCCTGATAAAGAGAGCCAAAACATCCGTCAGAGAAATGATATGTGGGGTTAACCCGGCGGTAGTATGGGCGGTCGGACGAGGTTTCGGTTTACTCACTCTGAGCGCGGCAAGTCTGTCCCCCATGGTCAAAGATCGGAAGTGAAGAAGGTAGAGGAGTGTGAGGGAGATAGAGGAAGGAAAGAAAGGATATAGGGACTCTGACTAATACAACAATCGATGCCAAGCGTTTGGGCGATCACCGAGCCACCCGAGGTTGAGCTAATCAACCAGCCAGCGCTAAGCCGAAACCATCTCCCACCTATAATAGACAGCAGAGTTTACATCCGTATTTCTACTCTCTTACATTCCCTTCACTTATCCAGTATTGCCTGCAGGGTTTTGACCTGGCGGTCGATCATCTGCAGTGCTGGGCCACCGATCGCCCGCCTCTTCTCCACGCTCGCCTCAAAGTCAAACAGACCATGAACGTCCTCGGTGAACTTGTCGTTCAATCCCTTGTAATCCTCCAGGCTCAGTTCGTGCAACTGACACTTCCTCGACTCCGCGAGTGCGATCGCCCTCCCTGATATATGATGTGTTTCGCGGAACGGAATCTACAGTTGTTGATGATGAGAAACTTGAATGCTCCAGGGACCAACAGTGGCTGGCGGAACTCACTCCTTTGCGAACTAAATAATCGGCTAGGTCGGTGGCGAGCATGTCCATTGTTAAGGCTTTTCGCATTTTATCTCCATGAACCTGCGTACTGTGTGTGAGACTGACCCGTAAGGAAAAGGCTTGATGGGAGGATGTCATCACCTCCAAAGTAGCGATAACGCCTTCCGCAATCCGGAGAGATGCCCAAACGTTGTCCACTGTATCGAACAACGGCTCCTTATCCTCCTGAAGATCCTTGTTGTACGTCGAAGGAATGCCCTTGTAAGTCATCATGAATCCTGACATCTATAACAAGCGGTAAGTCTCGAAACCTCAAGACAGCGTGAAGGACGCACATTACCGAACACACGACCAGATTTTCCTCGTAAGAGTTCCAGCGAATCTGGGTTCTTTTTCTGTGGCATCATGCTTGATCCCGTGCTACCCCCCGTCTCGGTCTTTGACCACTGGTGCAGCCGACCATGAGGAAGCTCACCTGTAGGCATCACTGAGAGTGACGAACCCAAACTCGGCCGTAGAGTATATAATCAAATCCTCAGAAATCCGACTCAAGTGCGTCATCGTCAAACTCGCCCACATCATAAACTCGACGATAAAGTCCCTATCACCGACGCCATATAAACTGTTCTCGGAGACGGAATCGAACCCGAGCTCCTTCGCAAGGAATTCTCGGTCTACAACAAAGGGGTTTCCAGCGAGGGCTCCAGACCCCAGTGGGAGGACGGAGATACGAGGGATCGCCTCCTGCAGGCGCTGAAGATCTGCGGCGAAGTAAAAAGCGTGGGAGAGGATAAGGTGTGACCATCGCACAGGTTGACCGCGCTGAATAAAATAGGTTAGTCCCCTTGATCGCCGACGAGTGGAATCACAGAGGTATACCTGGAGATGTGTGTACCCAGGCATTAATATTTCCCTCTCTTTATCTGCCCGGTTGACCATAACCTGGATCAGAGCTTTTAATGCGATTTCGATCTCCCGTACTTCCTTCATGAGCCACAGACGCATGTCTGTCGCGACCTGGTCATTTCGTGACCTTCCTGTGTGGAGCTTCCCACCGAGGGGTCCGATAAGCTCAGTCAACCGCCTCTCGTTCGCGGTGTGGATGTCCTCATCATCAGGTTGAGCTTGGAACTGTTTGGCTTCGTATGAGCTTCACGGATTTTTCAAGGCAAGCAAGCCAGGACTCACCGCGCCATCTTCCCATTCTTTCTTAACAGCCTCAAGGCCATTCACGATTTTGACTTCTTCGTCTTTGGTCAAGATCCCAACAAGCGTGAGAGCTTTCGAATACGCTATCGATCCACGGATATCGGCATCATGCATCCGCTTGTCGTATTTCAACGACTGGTTGAACTCGTGCATGCTACTCTCTCATCAGCAGGATTATCGGGCATCTCGTTGGAGTTGTGTACTTACAGCGGATCAGTCGTTCCAGTGAACCTACCACCCCATAGCTTTTGCTTTGTCGGTGCATCCGTCATTGTAGTAAGAGAGAGCTGTTCAAGCGGATCTTCCGTTGCTGACTCGAGTCGATTGCTCCCGAACAAGTCGATCGCATCCACCGCGGGAAATGAGGTGTTTATCTGTGAAAGAAACAATAATTTTACTTTCCGCAACCGAGAAAACCAACAGATGGACATACGCCATCAACAAAAGGCTGATGATAGACCGGATGCTCACGAACAGGACCAGGTTCAAAAAGAAAGCACTCAACGAAAAACTAGTCAAAGGCACATGGAAGGGCTGTCTAAACAACGAGGAAGACCTACCGGCCAACTGGCCCACTACAAAGGGGGTTTTAGTGGGTATTTCGCAGGCGCGTCCTCCAGGACGCTCCGGATGAGGCCTCGGCCGAATCACCGCGAAGAGTCCCACACAGGTGCTGCCACGCAGCCAGTGCGTAACGTCATTTCCTCCCAGTGTCTATCTCTAAAACAGCGGGGTGAAATTCCCGGCAAAACAAGTGGCTGCCACTACACCAAAAAAAACAAACAATGATTTTACTGCTTTGAAGTTCGAATTAGTGGGTGACTGTCCCCAGGACTAGGGACTTGAATATCCGTCGTAGAAGGGTGCCATTAGCCGAGATTTATTGCTCAATATCTGAGAACTTCCACATCCTGTATACGAACAAGACCGGAGAATCGAGTGTCGGGGTGACACCAGCATGTGGTGGGGTTGAAGTAGGTTGGGTTGCAACCCTTCCCGCACCCCGCAGTTTGGGAGGTTGACTGGGTTTCGAACGAAACGGCCGAGGCGCTGTCACCCCAGATGCGCGGTTTGAAGACAATATCCACGCCCCGACACAACGGTCGGGGTCCTGACAGTTCCCTTAAAAGGCTATTGATATTCATCTAGACTTGTACACAACGCCGTATAGTCCTGGGGACAGTCACCCAGTTTCTTTCAGATAGGGGCGGATAGAAAATGCTTGACATTACGGTGATGATATAAACGGGAACTTCTTTCATTTGCTAATGCGTGACTTTACTTAACATTTCTTCACTCGTTCTATTCGTTGGATATTTATTCGAACTTCACAGTAAACTCAAGATTTTTTCAACGGGAAAATACTCTGCTGCCCCGGTGCTCGTATATTGGACATGAAAGGCGTGAAAATTATATCTGAAGTAAACGATGGGAATGCATCTACGCGGGTTTGCACTGTAAGATTAGGCATCGGAGACAAGGGTATTGTCGGAGTCGAAGCAACCCCAATATACCATAGCCTACTCTATTGCCAGAAGGGAACCCAAAAAAATACCACACGAAGAGAGGAAATCACACTCTATCCTTCCACCTACTCCACACAAGTAACGTTAGGACAAGGGCGATAATCGCGCATCCAGCGTTGATCCAGAAGGTCAACTGCCAACAATGAATCCCTTCACAGATCCCACCGTCTGTGTGACTCGCGGCAACATATGAGTACAACAAGGAGAATAGTGGTGTGCCTAGAAGTGGAGAGAGCGCGAGTAGTCCGAAATTTCGGCCAAGGTTCTGGATTCCCCAGATGGATGACAAGATTCCAGGACTAGAAAAGGCCAGTGAGCGTGCGAGGGATGCTCTGCGGGGCGCGCACGTACGTGATGCTGAAGACAGTACCGTTGACCAGCCCTGCACCGATACTGGAAAGCGATTAGCGGTCGATATGCGGAAACGAAGCAATCTCACCTCAGGACCCAAATCGTCCGCTGAGACCTCACAGCAACCTCGGTCCAAGCAAAGGAGAAGGCGAGGACCACTGCACTGAAACTCAGAAACAGGACTCGACTGAAACGTTGTTTCTTGGTGAAGCAGTAAATTCCGCTGGGCAGATAACGAGCGACGGGGGATAGGGCATCTGCAAGTGGGCCGGACAGGAGTCGAGAAACTGTGTTCGCGATCGCGAGCAGGCGTACTTGAACAGCAATAGTGGTTTCAGGTAGGATTCCCGAAACCGCAGAAGAGACAGGGGGTAAGGAAAGCGTTATCGTCCCAATATTCGACTGCACCATCTCAGTCTATGCACGACTCGTCAGCGCAATTTTCTCGGCAATGTTGACACGGACATACAGCGCCAACCGCGATGGACATAAACACGAAAAGGACCCAAAAATATGGATCCTTTACGAGGCCTGCCAGGGATACTTCATCAGGTTCCTGAACAGCAATCACGTGAACCTCTTCATCGGGTTTTCTCGGGGTGTACAGGAGGCTTGTAGTTTCATCAACGGTTTCCTCAGACATCTCATCCACCATCTCCAGTACCGCATGACCGTCGGGAACGGTGAGCACACATGCACCGAATAGATTTACGGTTCCAACAAGGATGGCGAGGAAGGTGAGATAACGCGTGAGGTCGAGACCAGATTGCGGATCGGTGAAGACGTTTGTGGCAAAAAAGGAGAGAAACAGGGGCGACAGCCCGTACATGACCAGGGATGTACCCGTTGCGGTGCCAATAAGGTTGGGGAAGTTCTTTGTCGCGCCAATAAATATTGAGAAGAGGCTGGGTGCAACATAAGAAAAACCGAGTATTGGGGCAAACATGTACACTCACGAGGAAGCTTGTGCGAGACCAGCGAGGCCGAAACATGTTACGAGAATCTTAAAGGAGAATGAAGATGGATGATCGAGGTCCTGTGGGGTTGAAGCGTATGTCCAAGCCGACAAACCAAACGCTGAAGTGAACAAGACTGATGCGATCAACGAACACAGCCAGGGTCCGTAATAATCAGCCAGCTTTCCGATAAGTGGAGCAGCCGGATACTGCCCAACCATGCCACTGGGACGAGTTCAGAATATCGCGAGGGACAGTTTAGGAGGAGACCCACGCGAGCACGATCAACGTCAGCTGCGGTTGAGTGAACTTCATGTGTGCTGCCAATGCTGGAGACATTAGAGGGAAAGTGAGCACGCCACCCGCGCATATTCTGAAGGGGTCATCGTGAATATATAGTCTGAGAGTGGCGAAGAGAGGGCCCACGCGTTCAACGCGATGCTAAGACATGTTAGCCCCAGTCGAAGCTTGTGGAAAGTGGGTATAGCGTTGGTCATTTCGGCAGGAGGATAGATGATGGTAAGATCTAAGTGGTATGTGTGGCTTGCAAGCTGTTCATGCAGACCAGGTGCAGCGTCTTGAAGGGCTACGGATGTTCTGAGAGGTGGAGATGGAGAGTTACAATCCGAATTTGGGAGTCGGACACTGAGTGGGAGAGCGCCTATGGTGGCACGGTTCCCACGGTTGCTACTTAAAACGGGCATGCGATGGTCACGGTGCATGCTGCCCCCACCAGGGAGGCCAATGTGATTCGAAATATGACACGGAATGGTGCTACATACAAGTTGTGGCTCTACAAAATACAGCTGTTAATATGCGAAAGCCCAGTTGGGCATTGGTTTGGAAAGGCGTGAGCTGCGAGTTTTCTCAGACCTTGCCGATTTGGGTTCCATCTCAGCAATCCCACCGTGGGCAGACATTTGGATGGAATATACCGACGGTGTAGAAGGAACGGGTGAATGAGACCCATGGGAGATATGTGATCGTGGCGGAATGGTGACGAAGAGGTCAGGTTTTTGGAACATATTGCTCCTCGCGGTGACTGTCGAAGTTTGGGAATCAGAAACAAGGCTGGGGGTGCTGGTCATCTGTTTTGGCTCTAGAGCTTCTGACGCAAAGCGCCTCCTTCGACGATAGACCATGAGGGCGAGACAACAGCAATACACGATGACTACAATGACCCATGCTTAACGAAGCCGTGCACAGGGAAACCGAGATTACTCACGGAGTACAGGGATAATCCACGTTCCAATTACCGTGTATGTATTTACAAGCTCGCAAACACCCTCTTCGTCCCCGCTTGATGAGGAACATGGGATGTTGGGAACCCAGACAGCATATACGGCAGCGATACCTGTGGCATGAGGTGTCAACGGCGGTGGGACGGATGTACTTCGTGAGATATGGCCGTACCAACGTGGCAAGTTAGTAAGGTCAGCATCCTCACGGCGTCTAGCCATGATCTGAATCGCAGCAGTAACCTATCGTGGCTGTCAGTTTGGTTGGTTGAGGAGCAAGCAGAATGGGAATACGGACATGACGGGAAGCAATATGACGGTTAGCAGGTTAACCAAGAGTAGCACAATAATGAATGTCTCTGAAGGCGAACTGTGAGACGCGTTTAGAGCAGTAGGTAGGATGATACGAACGTTCGGGACGAGAAGAGAGAGTGAAACGTGTGTATGCGACTACGCAGAGGAGGGTGATCCATGTAAAGCTGAGTAGCGAAATGATTCCTGTGAAGGGGTGTGTCAAGACTTTGACGTCGGTAAACACGGGTCGGTGTACGCACCGAACGCACACGTCCTCAGCTTCAGGAATAGTGGCGATGTTCGTTCCATGTTCCAGAAAAGAGAGTGGGGTCAACCCGGAGAGAAAGCTCCTGCCAGGGAGTACAGTGGTGGCGAAAGTCGAAGCACCGTCACCAATTAAAGGGGGCTAGGTTCGGTCCATGCGAGACCAGCATTGTTCGTCAATTCCCGCCCAGCGAGGAATAAAGGCGGCTCTCGGTCGATTGTCATCCGGAAAGGGTGCGGGAGTGCACGTGACCTGACAGCTTTCCGCGCATCGACACCGGAGATTCATTCTCCTTACGGTCCGGGTCAGTTCGGCAGCCCGTGGTATGCCCAGCACATCTCTTCCGTTGTGTTAATTCAAAAGATCAACTCTCAACGGAAACTATGTCCTGGGACCCAACCAAAGCGAGGGTACGTGTCAGTCGTCGAGTAAGACTTGCCAACAATTCATCTCTCTCCCTTGTGCTGTCCCCATTTCAGGCCCAGTTCCGCACTGCTGCCCAGAAACTGGGCCAGCTTCAAGATAGATTCGAGTCCCAGGCCCAAATAACCAAAGGAGACATCGCCACCTTGTTACGCCAGGGAAACATTGGACTGGCTCGCGCAAAGGCTGAAAATGTGATCAAGGATGAGATCCACACAGACCTCCTTCAAACGCTGGAGATGTACCTCGGAGTTGTGTTAGAGCATTTTGTGGAAATCGAGAAGAAGTACCTCAACTCTTGCCGTAATGCTGCCTCCTCTCATCCGTTGGACACAACCAGGTTAATTCCAAGTCCTTCACTCGTCGAAGCTGCATCAGGAATTGTTTATGTTGCCCCAACCCTTGGTATTCGGGGCATGTATGCGCTTGGTATTCATGTCGAACCTCTGTTAACCCCTGTCCGCAGAATTGCAAACGGCCCGTGATGTTCTCGTCCAACGACTTGGCAAAGAATTTGCCCGTGCAACAGCCGGGAATAAAGATCGATATGTTTCTTCAAGGGTGTGTGGGTATAATTATGCTCCGCATATTTCCAGTCAACTCTCGCCTAGGTCATTCGAGCAGTTTCAGCTGCTCCTCCTTCAGCTGCGATGCTCGACGACTTTCTCACAAGGGTGGCAAAGGTCTATGGTATTGAATGGACCCCTGGCTTAAGATCGCACGAGAAGTTAGATCCGTTGTTTTTTCACGTGAAATTCATTGTCTCATTCTCAACAGATTGACGGCCCTTTCTGAACTCTTGGACCAAGAAGGAGCGGCCGAGATAGATCGTAGCGAACTTCGTAAACTCTGCACGCGAGGTATTTCGTCAGAAGTAACTGTTTAGTAATCGTGAGACTGAATGCTGACCTAACAGGTCTTCCCTTGGAACCTCCCTGGCTGCGACCCCGAGTTTGGAGGTAAGCTCAAAGCTGACGAGATTATGCCCTGGACTTACGACATTGATCAGGATTCTTATGGGCTCGTTACCTTCAGCCAAGAACAAATGGGCGACAGAAGCAACGAAACAGCGCGAGAGCTACTACGTAACTTTTTAGGCACGTCAGGTCTTTTACATCCTCTGATTCGGCGTTCGTTACAGAGTCTCGTACAACATCTCCTGGAACCATTTGAGTCTCTTCCTGCGCCATCAACACCTTTGTCTTCGTTTGATGCAAACTTGATGGAGGCGGCGAAACAGTTGTCACGAGTCCCTCCTAACCTATATGTTCTCCTTGAAGAAGATCCGGAATGGGTTGGGATCAGTCCATTGGACGAAGGTGCTCCAAAACAAACCTGGATACCTTCTGCATACAATCTCGACAAACGACTCGACGCCATCAATCAGAAGGATTCTGGGAACAGTGGTGATTTGGGTGTCACACTAGAGATACGCCTAGAAACCGATGACATTCCCACAACCCCCGAAATCAGTGTCACCGCGCCAGAAAATACCTCTGACGAGGCACCAGCGGCACCGACCACCCTTGTGGCTTCCACATCCTTTGGAACTGCCTCTAATGTGAACAGAAAGCACATATCAGCTCTTGTACGACTGCTTTATATTCATTCGTGCCTGAATCCGGCGCATCGCTCCCCCTATATCGCCTCGCTTTTGGTCCCATTGTACTCCGTGTTGAATATGGAGATCGAAGCGCAAGATGTCGCCCACGCGGAAGCAGATACGTTTTGGCTTTTCGAGACTGTGATAGGCGAGTTCTCTCCTCTGGAGGACGAAGCTGAAGGAGCGCTGTGGATGAAGAAACTGGGTGACCGCGTGTGGTGGGCTGACTCGGAATTCTACACTGATCTGGTGAGCTACATCTTTCTCCCTGGTGGACGACGGCCAACTAAGCATGAAACAGCTTACAATGGGACTTGATCCAAGCTTACCTCACTACTCATAGTGGGTTGCTTCCTTGGTTTCTGCGAGATTGTCGGCTTACACTGTTGTAGTCGGTGGCTTGCGCCACTACTAACACACACGCTTCCACTGCCCTGCGTGCTTATGGCTTGGGATGTACTCCTCAGTTACCCCCTGAGGGAGCGTGATACAAACCCTAAGTTGGATGGTCTTCTGGATATATGTGCGGGAATGCTTCTCAAGTCAAGGTGGTCTTTGAAACGGTACGTTTGCCAGGTAATGTCAAGGCGACACTTTCGACTGACATGGACCGTACGTAGGTTAATCAATGGGGGTTCTTCGGGACAAAAATCACCTTCCAGCTTATGGGATTCAGGGCCGCGATCCCAACCTGGGGAGTTCAGCGACGCGTTTATGGAGGGGATGGTGTTCCTCCAGAACTATCCAGTGAACGTTGTAGGGGGGATGGAAGCCGTCCTACAAGCCGCTGATGATTTGACAACGAGGCGAGAAGCAGAAGCGAGGGCAGCTCAAGCAACGCGTACTGGCGTAGGTGCGAAGATTCGTGGTGCGGTGTGGGGTTTTTCCGGCCAGCCGGGGTCAGCGGTAGCAACACCTGCTCTTAGTGCTACCAATGAACCGGCTCGGCGAAGGGATATATCAGCAGGAATCATCGACACTACCGCGGACCCTTTAACGTTTACCTCTCGACTCGCGGACACCGTCTGGCGAGGTATCACGAACCAGAGTGCGATGGACGAGCCGAGCACGCCAACCACACCTTCATCCGCAAGCCCTCCTCGTTCTCCGTACCCTCCATCTCCTCAACTTCTCGCCCAAACTTTCTCGCCAGGACCACCATCTCCTCTAGTTCTTGGTTCGCGAGGGGGTACCCCAGAGCCCGTCGCGATCGGAACCAATCTTCGGAATTATGCCGAGAAATTCCGAGACTCCGATGCAGCGGCCAAGTTGTCCAAAGCCGGCACAAATTTGAGGGTGATGGCCTTGGATGCATGGCACAAACGCGGAGCGTCGGAGAATGTTCATGATTATCTGGAACAGGGCGCGGAGAAATCTCCAAGCGATGCCTCTCATACCCGCAACTACTCTGTTGAGAGTGAGGGTTCTTATTTTTCACGAAAGTCTTCGTTCTCCGATGCGGATCCGACTTATACCCCTCCACCTCGTCCTTCCCATTTCCGCCCACCACGGGAAAGCATGTTCCTCGACATGTCAAGGGTCTCGTCTACCCCTGCAAGTCCCGCATTATCTGCTGCGTCAGAGCTCAGCGTGAGCAGTACAGGCTCAGGACGATCCATCTCCGGCGGTCCTAAGCCTTTACTTCTTTCCACGTCGAAACCGGTCTTGTCCATGAGCGAAGGCGGGAAGCTTCGGAGCCACGTCACACAAGATTCGATATCATCTACCTCCTCGCTCTCGCCAACTGACTACAGGTCAAAACGACGCACGGACAGCCTCAGCTGGGACTCGGACACGACCAAGAGTCGAGTTGTTCCTATCCGACGTGGTACCGGCAACGTGTCTCCTGCTGCAATTGTGGCCAAGCTCAGCCGCTCACGCCGAGATGCCACTGAGTCAGAAAAGAGCGGTTATCTGGGAAAACTATCCAAGGAGCAGAAACTGACAGTTGAAGCTACAGCTCAACCCTCCATTCCCGAAGAAGATGGTGTAAACCCGCCCTCCCCGATACAATCTCCCCCTCCCGACACACCATCGAGTTTGATCTCGCCTGTTTCTGAGGATGTCCGCGTTCTGGATATCGAACCACAGCGAGGATCACTTGATCTCAACTATATGTCGGAGGATAATGCCCCTATTCGATCTTTCCTTCGAAGGAAAACGCGCTTCCCTGTTGAGCTGCCACCTGAAGAGGATGCTTCTGATTCCTCAGTGACTGGTGCTCGCATTAAGCATAGCCAGCGAGTCAAGGCACGACGTCAACTCCCTCGGCTGCAGACCGACGGGGAAGGATCGGAACGGGTGATGGCGGCCAACTCGAGTACTCTCCGACTCCCGGAGTGGCCTCACGGTTTGAGTACGGAAGACACTCCCACTCCTCGAGCTTCCGACTTCGAAGTTGCATTCCCTTCCTCACCACGATCGCCGCGATCCCCCAGGCGCCCTCGTAAGCTATCTGGTGACGGGGAGGCTAGGCCGCGGAAGATCTCCGGTGAGAGCCGAGAGGCGATCTCGCGGAAGGTTTCCGGCGGCGGGATGCGTAAGGTTTCTGGAGGCTCGATAAGATATAGTCAGGAGAGTTCTTCGATGGAGGGTGATGATGAAGGTTACGACGATTTACTCAGCGCGTACGAGAGCGAGGAAGGGCATCTTAGGTAGTTGTTTTCTAAATGTTTTGCGCACATCTCAAGCTCCTACATTATTTCATAAACTGGGACATTTATCTGCACAAATTCTTCCCGAGGGACGGGTTCTCTCTTCCACTTCCACCATCCCCGTTTTCTGTTATCCTACGGATTACATGCCTCTCATCCAGTTCATTATGCATTAGGATTCATCGAATAATAGTACTTGTAGATTGCGATATACGTCGCGAAGGACGGGCATCCGGGGGAGTTGGTTCTGCAAAGGTCCTTAGAGCAAGTCGACACGCAAGCTAGCAGGCTTTTACCTCATATAAGACATGCAGTGATTGTGTTTCGTCCACCTTGGTGAGTACAGCAAGGTAATAGCGGACATTCCAGCCATATAGACCTTCATTTATGATCACCGCTGAGATCGTCGAGGCAGGGATTACCCGGCGTTCGATAAATATGGAGCGACCGCCTAGGCCTCTGTGGACCTCCAATTGTACGTCCTTGGAAGGTAACACGATCACAGACTCTATGGACCCATAATCACTGTTATTCGTGGGCTTGGTGGATAATGGAACAATGAAATATCACCCCAAAGTACTCGTGTTGCCCGCCAATATCCGAAAGGGACTAAGAATATCAGAAAGCCAAGTATCAGGACCCAGCGATGAGCCTGGGGGGGAAGTTCAGTGGAGTCTCATGGGCGTATACTAGAAGTGTGCAAACCATCTGCCACGCGACCGCTCCCAAGGTGGGAAAGATCAATACGGGGGCCCAGTCAAAGAGATCGGCATAATAAGACGCAGAGGCATTTCGCGACCGAAAGTAGCTCTGAGCCTCAACTCTGAATTCGTGAATACCGTTGGGACGCTTCACAACGCAGTACTCCGGAAACGCCTGAGGCAGAGGCTGGTACATTCCATCCAAAGATGGTGGCACGGCGGAGGTTAGAAACTTGCCGAAATTCCCACGTTTGAAACTCATCTCGACATACCCTCGACGGACGGTTCGTGTAATCAATTTACAAACATAACATCTGAGCGTAGGATATACTTCATACCACTCTCTACCTTTGAGCCCTCGTGAAGTAAACACTCGTGTCCGTGCCTGTTATCACATCGGGCGGGTTAGTACTAAGATGGAGGTTGACTCGACCGGGAGTATTCGTACCGATGAAGGAGCGCAGTTCCCCGATTCAGTGGTGCCTTCACCTGTTTCTTCATCTTGCTATCCAGGTAGAAAACCGTTTCTCCTCCTTTGACTCCGTCCTCGACGCCGGTCAAGTATATGAGCAACGTCCACTCCGACTTCGACCCGTTCCCGGACGGATCGACGACTGCGTCGTCGTAGTGTGGACCAAAATGCTGGTTCGGTGTGTACTTGTACATGCGGATATTTGAGTTGAGCGAATTTCCGGCGCGAGCGGCGGCCCTCGCTTTGGTCGCCACCGACGCGGGGTATGGGAAGCTGGGTAGGTGCGGGCCAGTCACGTCGAATAGCCGGGCCGCAAAATCTGTGGAGATAATGGAAATCCTATCTATGGGAGCACACCTTGGAATCAGAAAGAGCGGGATACACGAGTTTCTGTTCTCCCGCTTACGGTTCACCCGCTCCGCCTCCCCTCGTTTCTTGGGTGGCGTGAGTTCCAACGGCAACTCATCGATAAACTTGACGAATCGCTTGCACTCATCGGCGGAGAACAGGTTCTGAAAAGCTTCAGTTCGGCATGCGATCGTGTGCTACGTCCCCCATCCCATTGTACGCACGTCTATCAGCAGAATCTGGTCCTCCAGTAACACACGACACTCGAGACCTTTCTTCTTCGATAACTCAGGGAACTTCACATTATTGGGTGGGGTATGTCCTGTTGTCGCATTCGGTGTCACCACGCTGGCAGGGTTGATGGCGGTTGACTTTGACCTGCGTTTGGACATGGCTCTAGGTCGATCTAATCCCGGATGTTTACCACGATGTTCACTTGAAAACACGGCGTTTTACTCGGCCACACTCGGCCATCTGGATATGAATTCCTGCAGGCTAGGCCTGTTTCAATAGCTCTTTGACCACGAAACACCATATCGATGGGCGATGTGAGTTGCCTTTCATCTGATATTCCCCTTAAATCGCGGTCCAATGCTCAAACTCGACAGCCTTGGGACGATGATTCAGATTTCTGGGAGGACCCAGCAACTCTTTGCGCAATCGAAGAGTTGACCATCGCGGAGATTAAGGAAGCAGCAGACGCTGCTCAACGCGAAAAGTCCAAGGGGACTGGCCCCCCACCCACAGGTCCTCTTCGTGACAACGGAAGGAGAAGCGGTGGAAAATCTACCTCTTCCCCGTCGTCCTCGAAAACGATAACCGCAACACTCTTTCGACCGCCCCAATCGCCTCAATCCCAAGGTATACTGCACGCTTCATGTCAGGAGGTAACGTAATGGCCTGATCTGTATATCTCTAGCGATACGGCAACCTACCGGTGTACCGATACCATCAAACGGTCTATATGTAATATCTCATTCTCCTCGAATCCAAGGAGAGTTAGATCGTTTGGATATCCCATGGGGAGCGCAGTATGAACTCGCCCGAGGCGAGTCTCGTGGCCGCTGGAGTTGGGGCGATGTTACACCTGAGGTATTGCAGTTACTTGTTGGCTCGAACGCCGAGGTTGCTCCGAAGGTCGCCAGCTCGGTGCTCAAAACTCGACGATCAGAACCAGTGGAAGATTTTGTGTGGTGCGTGTGGTTTACATATTCCTCTTCGTCAGACAATAATACATGACAAAGGGCAGAGTATGACAGGGAGCAGGAGGTAATTATCGAGGATGACGACTCAAGACGAAACTTGGGGGTATACGGCGATTGGGCACCCTGGCACTCGGGTCCTGCAGAAGATTGGTACGGTGGGAGGATCTCCCAGTGCGCACGCATCACTGAAGTTTCTGGCCGGTTCAAAATCCTCCTGGATCCCCCCATCTATCACAAGAATACAACCCGATTCGCCCGATTCCTAGGGAGCAGGAGGATGCTCCGTTTAACGATCCCTGCAGGCGTACACGAGGGTCGACTCCGCAGTTTCCTGGCGCAGAAGTTTGTACTTTGCGGAAGAGTATTTGTCGCCTTGCGCCCGAGGACATCAAAAGGCGGGGAAGCTTGGAAAGTTTACCTCATCGAGGTAAACGAGAACGTTGATCGTCATCCGAAGGTATCTGAGGGGGATCACCGTCGACTAAGCCTTCAACAGTTCGTAAGATGGCACAATCCGATAGAATTGAATAGGGACCAGGTCCGTACCACGACTTTTATGACGTATATCCTACTAAGATGGTCCCTCTAGCCCATCTCGAAGTGGATAACCCGCTTCGATCTGGGTCTTTCACCTTCTATACCTGCTGTTGAATTCGATCCCAGGGATGTTGAATTCGTAAATGACACATGTGCGTTCCCGCGTTCTGTTCTTTAGCATGTTCTCACCGAGGTTATGCAGATCCCTTTGGTGTTGAGCGAGTGGACATTCGACCGCGGGATGGAGAATTGATCGCAGATGGGTGCGGGTTCATGAACCGAAAGGCCCTGGACCTTGTCGCACAACATGCTGGCTGGTCAGAATTCTCCTGCGCCGTGCAAGGCCGGCTTGGAGGATCCAAGGGTGTCTGGTTGCTACACCCAGACCACCAACTCCCCGACGACAGCCCGCCCAAAGTCTGGATACGTGGCTCCCAGAAGAAAATAGATCACGACTTCTCCTCAGGACCCAAAGACGGCAGGTCGAGGGCTTACTTCATTTTTGACCTCCTTGCTCCCACACGTCTCGTTTTCCCCTCGCGGTTAAATAGGCAAACCGTCACCAATCTCTCGTCCAATGGGGTCCCCACTCCTGTTTTTGCCCAGATGCTGGAGGCCGCGGTGCAAAAGGATTTTGAAGACCTAACTACCTGGGAAGGCGAAGAAGCTATGGATTTTCTCCTGTCTAACGTCATGAGGCTCGGGAGTATCTCTGGGATTCGGTCAGTAAGGAAAGCAGGAACCATGGCTCGCCTTCAAGGACTTCGTGGACGCGAGATGGATGATATACCTCCCTCACAGGCGTCGGATCTCGGGTCTGTCGAGGGTGATTTGGATCACGACACGTCGTCTGGTCCTCCTCTGGCACTGTCGGAGAAGATCTTTGACATGATCCTGGCCGGATTCCATCCACTTCAGTCCAAGCTTTTGTACGATTTTTTGAAGCAGTTCATCCTGAACGTGATCCGTGCGTACGTGTACGAATCCAAAATCCCGATCCCTGAGAGCTGCGAGGCATTTATCGTGCCCGGTGCGTCGACATTACGTTTATTCGAGGGTGCCTTCTTGACGACCGGGTTTAGATCCATTTGGGATACTCGAACCCGACGAAATCTACTTCCGTGCCAGCCAGAACATAGTGGAAGAATTGGGTGGCATAAAATCCGACATTGTGACGGGTCCTGTTCTAGTACGTTGCGGTCGCATGCGCCCTATCCGGCCTTTTACTTAGTGATCCTCCAACAGATCAACCGTAATCCGACCATGCTTCCTTCCGACATCCAGCGCGTTACAGCGGTGGACAAATACCACGACCTCTACCGGCAGTACCGAGACGTGATTGTGTGCTCTGTCAAAGGGGAACATTCATTGGCGAGCAAACTTGCTGGGGGAGGTTCGTTTTCGTATTTCGTTTTACAAAATATAGACGCTAATACACACTTCTACAAAAGATTATGATGGAGGTTTGTGCCGTTCTCCCATGACCCTGACTTTTCTGACCCGTAGAATCACAGACACAGCTATGCTCACGTGGAAACCGGAGATCGTTTTCGCCTTTCGGCAACCAGGGCTAAACACAGTACCTCCGGATTTCCGCTCGGAAAACTTTGACAAACAGATCGAACATGTGGATTCGTTGCTTGTCAAGATTTCTACGATGGGGGAATCGGAAGCCGAACAGGAAATACACCGTATTTTCGTCGACAGTCTGCTGCAAGAAACGCGAACGGGTATCTACTCAAACTTCCATAATGCATCGCTCTATGAAAGGGGCTATGGTCATCCGGAAACAGTGAGGCTCGCCCACATGTAAGCTCATCGTCTTATTTTGAATCCTTCCCATGTCTGAGTCACCGTTCACTCTAAGGGCGAATACTTGTCTCGACTCGCCAAAGACCGGGCTGCGAGTGAGGGATGTAGTCTTCAAGGCTGACAGGAGAAAGTACAACAAACTGCTTCCGGAATCCTTGTCGAAAGAAGCCGACGACTCGAAAGAGGGTCCCCGTGCCGTTCGTCCCGCTCGGCTCGGAAAATTCGTACTGGACGCTCTTCTGGAACATGGAAAGAAGATCTGGGAGGACCACAACACCAAATACAAGAATTTGAGGCCGAGAACTTCCAACGAGCCCAACGATCCTGACCTTCTTCGGCCCTACGAGGAGGCGGAAAGTGGTCTCACCGAACCTCCGTACCTGGAACAGCTGGAGATATTGAGGCAGCATGTTCAGAGATGCAGGGCTGACTGGGCGAACTTGGGTAGTTTCGCCCGGTCTCTCGCCAGTCCGAACGCGAAGGCTCGAGCGGATACCAAGCAGAAGCAGAGTTCAACCGTTGCAAATATCCGGAAGCAGTTCAGGGCGGGTCCTCCTCCGGAACAGATACCAAACCTCTACTCGATTCCACGTGGTGAGAGGATGGTGAAAGAGATCAAGGCGTCATTGGCTTACAAGTTGGGAGAGAAGTTTGCCTTGGAAGTCGCTTTCCAGGAGATTTCCGCCTTGAAGTCCGGTGCTCACGATGAAGAATACCCGGTTCATGGGAAGTTCAGGAATATCGTGGTAATATCGTCCTCGGTCGCACGCCGTTATAACGCACAGAAGGCCAGCCTCGGTATGAATCTTAGTTAAATATCACTGATAAACACTTTCCTTACATTTCAATGTCTATGAGCACATATAACACGTCGCCTGTACTTTAAAGCTGTCCTCTGACGGCCTTGTCTAAGTTTTCGGCAAAGTATCTAATGTTCTTAGTATTTAAGCCGGCCATGGAGATTCTACCATTAGTGGTGAGGTAGATGTGAGCCTTGTCGATTAAGGCTTGACTTTGTTCGGCGTTGAGACCGGTAAAGCTGCGAGATAGGCCATAATTAACGGGATTTTCCAGATGTGGGACAGGAAGGTTTCTTACCTGAACATGCCAATCTGATCAACGATGTGGTTCCAAGTACCAGGAGTCTTAAATTCCTCGGTCAACAACCTGTAGAGTTCTTCCCTCATTTTGATGATACGACCAGCCATCGTCTTTATATCTTCTTTCCACTGTTCAAACAGCTCGGGGGTGTTCAAGATCAAAGTGACCAATCTCGCGCCGTGAGCTGGGGGATTACTGATCTCGCTACGAGCGAGGACGGAAAGTTGACTACGGACTTTATCCGCGATCACAGGGGAGGAGGTAACGATGTGAAGGGCACCGATACGTTCACCGTACAAACCAGCGTTCTTGGCGAAACTCTGGCAGATCAACATTGGAACACCCCGCGAGATGAATTCCCTGACGGCCCAGGCATCCCTGTCCAAATCGCCGCTGGCGAACCCCTGATAAGCGCAGTCAAAAAAGGCGTAGTGGCCCTTTTGTAACATCACGTCTGCAACCTGACCCCATTGTTCCCGGGTAGGATCTACACCGGTTGGGTTGTGAGCACAGGCATGAAGGAGAACGACGGAACGGTCCGGAGCGGAGGAAATGGCGCCAAGGAACTCGTTACAGGCGAGGCCGATGGTCTTTGGGTCGTAATACTTGTAGGTGATAGGTTCGATTCCGACGTTCCTGAAGATAGCGAAGTGGTTTACTGTAGGATGACGCATCAGGCACGTTAGACGCCTCGTGAGGCAAACTCTGACTCACCCCAAGTGGGGTCAGGAATATAGGCTTGCTTGGCCCCATTGAACACGTAGAACCGGCTGAGGAACAAGGCTGCAAGGTGATTGGCACCAGTGCCGGAAATTGTTTGGACGCTAGTAACGCGTTTTTCCGCGATCGCGGGGGAATCATTACCCAGGATAAGACGGGCAGCGGCAGAGGTGAATTCTGGAAGACCGGTGATAGGAAGATATTCGTGGTCGACGGTGGGATCGTTCAACAAGATCTCGGTGGCCTGGTGTTGAATGGGAGTGGGGTCAATAAGAGCATCACAGGATTGCAAGTGACTCGACACTCGCCTTCCTGACCACAGGCAACACCCATGGTTTGGAATTGTCATCCCTGTAAGCACCAGCCCCTAGGTTCACTTTCTGAGGAAAGGCATCGGCTTTATATGCGGCGGTGAGCTTGAAGATGCTGTCTGGAGGTGCGAGAGGGACTTGTTCCCAAGTTTCTGGATACATGCGTTCAAATGTCAGTCCGATACGAGCGATACTGTAGGTCTTAGGATGGATGCTTACCGGTACCGACAGACATCTCTGTAGCGTTAGGGGGGATTATGTGGTCTACCACTTGTTGAACTCTAGACCTAGTGGACATTCGGGAATGCATTAAAAAGCGGGAAATTACGGATTTGCAAAAATCAGGTGTTTGTTTACTCACGGCCGGAAGGATTGGAAGGAGGGGCGGAGGGGCGGAAAGATAGCACAGTTGTCCTTTTATAAATAAGGACCCCGCCGCCCCCCTCCCGGATCGAGTTCAGTCTGGATCTGCCTTGTGTGGGTCGTTCTCGGGTTCTGGTCTTACAAAGTTGTACATAAACCTGACCACTTATAGATTGTCCGTAAGAGCACAGCTGCTCAATATCTGAGAATTTGCACATCGATCCTATAATTTCGAAGACTGGCTGAGTTTTGTTGTAGCGCCGCGATTCCAGATGCGCGGTTTAGAGACAGTATCCGTGACCCGACGCAACGGTCGGGGTCTTGACAGTTCCCTTAAAAAGTCGATGGATATTCCTGTGCGCATCTCACTGCCTTACGGACAGTCACTCAATGTGTATCTACGCGTAATCTCCACAGCAACCAACATAGTTGTCTCCCATTTCACTGCGAAAAAAAAACACCATTCGAAACCTCATGCAAGCCAGCAGACAAAGATTGGACGTACCCTTGGATCACTCGTTTCCAACGACCTCGAGAACCTTCTTCAGGACGGCCTCGTTACGACGTTGCGGGTCATAATTGGCCCTCGCTTTCCGAATCAATCCAAAGAAATCCCGCAATAGTGGGGAGAGAACAGTGATGTCTCCCACAGGGTATTCGAGCTCGAACTCCCCTTGGTTGTTATGGCCCTGTGCGCTCGTTTCTGGAAACAAGGAGGCGTTCGATCGGTTGGTAGGTATTGGGTCGGTGGATGATCCGTGTATTCCTAAATTTACCGGTCTGCGGCAACTCTAGGGTCTGGCTGGCGGGAGACGATAAAGTAGAGAAGTCGTCCTCTCTGAGAACAAAGATATTTCCGCTTGC
>Ga0307512_10002256_pt1 | contig 24986 bp, 26 predicted proteins | sample 14_EM_MG_FD_200267 | JGI IMG/M metagenome (GOLD analysis project Ga0307512, IMG submission 200267) | Populus trichocarpa ectomycorrhiza microbial communities from riparian zone in the Pacific Northwest, United States - 14_EM | ecosystem: Host-associated > Plants > Roots > Unclassified | place... | reverse complement strand
GCGGTCGCGGGGCCGGGACTGGTGGAGACCTCATCGGGGCGAGCGAGACGGACGAACGAGTCGACGGAGAGTGACTTTCTTAATTTTGAGGGCGAGCTGGTCGCTGTAGGGGGCATGAAGGAACCCTGAACATCTATGGGGGGCAAGACGGGTTTGCCATCGGCTGGCATCGTCGTTGTCGTCGTCCTGGACAGTTGTCGGTGTTGTTGAAGAGAGGGACGGTCGGACCTCTGCCGCCATCATCCCACCCTGATCTCCCTCTTAGTCTTACTATTATCCTTGCCGTCTACGGGGTCGGCGTCGTCTAGCATGTACTACACGTGTAGCACGTCTTCATAAACTTTTTCACCCGCGGCGTCCAACCAGACACCGTCCTCTCCTCCCTCCAAGATGGCCCCCCTCAAGGCGAGATATCACCCATATCTTTTCATGCTCATCACCCTTTGTGCCTTGGCTGAGCTTGGCCTTACTGCCTACCTCATCAACGTTGGCAATCAGATTGGCTTCGCTGAAGCCAGCTATCATTCTCTGTTGGTGGATTCAACGGCTCTTTGATTTTCCGCATCTGACTTGTATACCCCAGCTTGATTTTATGTCTCTTCAATTCAGTCAGCCCACAGCGTCCCAACCAGCCCCGATCTCCCCGCTCACCTTTCCCAGGTCTGGACTGTTACCTTTGGAGCTGCTTACACGGCTTGGATCGTAAATGGTGACCTTCACCTACTCGCCAGCATGGCCAGTTCATTCATCTGGCTTCTTCTCACATCGGTTCTATGGGTAATGCACTCCCTTGTTCCCCATCTGGGATGCCGCGTTGACAATAGCGTCCAGGGTACCGCAGCCGGGGTTCTACATACCTCCCGAACAGGCGGAAGCTGTCCGGGACGACCTGGGATCTCTCGGTGAGTTGCTTCGCTCTGCTTATCGCCCCGCTGATTGCGAAGTTCCACAGATGCCGCCAGTCCCTAACTGTTGAGGCCCTTGGCTGGACTGAGTTTGGGCTTTGTTTACTCACCTTCCTCAGCACCACCCTCTGGATATTTGCTAGCAAAACCAATCCCGTACGTTTTTCCAACTCTCTTTCCTTATGTTAGCGACCGAGACTGAAGGCGTCCTACCTCAGCGTAACAGCTACTACGGAGTCTGACCTTGAGTCTTGTCGTTCCGGAGAGGTCACGGAGTTGACTTTTTATGGTCTCATAACTACTAGCATCTAGCGGGTCTCGATATTGGTCTCATTGTTATCCCTCTTCACGTTCGTGGATCTTATGCATCTACCTTTGTATCATACCTCTTCGCGATCTATACACGGAAAATTTTCAGCGACGTTAGAGGTCTGTCTCGCTCAACTCACCCGTGGACGATCTGATCGACCAGTCCCATATGCGTAACTGCCCACAGCGATCTGTCCTGTTGTCATATCATGGGCTTGCTGCGCTCCTCATCTATCTACCACACCGTCATATCGCCCCCAGATCCTCCCTATAATGAATATCAACGGCATATGTATAAAATTGAAAAACTTGACAACTTTCGTTTTCTCTACTCTCTCCTCGCATGGAAATCTCCACATCCACTTAAGGTCGAGGATACTGTCTCGAAAGAGATCCACCGAGAGATCCGACTCATCGGGGAGTTCGCAGATGTCTCGTATAGCCCCATCGCCCTGGAACGGATATTCAAACGCATGGAACTGTTCTCGCGGAAGCACTTTCCGCTAGAAGGCTACGAAGCAGTGACATCTTCAAAACTTATCCTTCCGTTCGAAGGGGGGGTTGCAAGTGTCAAGGGTCTCGTGGCATACAGGCCAACGACAAAGCAGCTTGTAGTCGGCATATGCGGCACTCGTACGCTGTTGCAAGCGCTGTACGATATGAACTCCCTGCTCCAGCGCTGCACCAAAGGGGAACAATCATATCGCGTGCACAGGGGCTTCATGTCGATGTATACTGGCCTTGAACCCCTTGCATTCGAGGGCATCCGAAAAGGTTTCGAGGAGGAAGAGGTCAAAGAAGTTATCGTGAGCCCGCCCCCCTGCACATACGTCATCCCGATTTTACTGAAAAGATCCTAGCTCACTGGACATTCCATGGGAGCCGCTCTTTCGAATTACCTCGCGGTGGGGCTGTTAACGAACGATGGAATGCTTCCTCCAGGGACACGAATCAAGATTGTCACCTTTGGTTCACCTCGAGTCGGGGACCGAGCGTTCGCTTCCTTTTGGAAGAAATTGGTGGAGGACTATCGAACCAGCAATGGTCAGGACTCGTTCCAAGAATACTGCCTTCGCGCATACAATGACGGCGAGTCGGACCGAGCCCTAGTCCGTCAACTCAATTGTAGTAACTCACCATTTCTTCCAGGAATTCCCATGCTGCCACCCATGACAACCGGATACGTCCATCATACCATGAACCCCCTATTCCTCCGCAACGACCGACTGTTCAGAATACCCGACAGCGAGAAAGAATACGGATCTTACGATATCCCGGCCGTCGAAGATGCACCGCCTCCCCTTCATCCAAAAGGTGGGCATAATTACTATAACGGGAGAGAGCTGGAGAAACTGGCGAGGAGAGCGGATACTCTGATGCAGCTGATGAAGGACGAGGACGACCTGTGGGTAGAGAGTTATTTAGAGTGGATTACACGGGTGGAGAAATATTCGTTGACATAACGCTCCGACAACAAGCATGGTTAACAGCTACATTGTGGCATGTAGGCGACCCGGGAGCCGGTTAACCCTCTGAGGACCTTGTCCTAATACCCAAATACGAATTAGTTCCGTTGTGGTCGAAGTACTCTTTGAACCTAAACGTTTATCGATCGTGGCCGCACGGCGGGACGGATCCTCTGATCGATTCAAAATTCTGACCAACAACGGAGATACCACAAGGATACTGACAACCTCTCGTCTTATACACACTGCAAGGGTCTTCTGTCCTCTTCCCTCGGACGTTGGCCAGCATAATCTGCCGATCTTTTGGGGCTCCGTGGTAATACCACTGCGTTGTAAGTTGTCTGTCCTGCAAACCACCGTCGAGAAGGCCGCCAGCATCCCCTAACATCTGTGCTCTTAAGTAGCCTTCCTTGCCTGTACCCGCACCCAGTGTGGTGCGGACAAAGCTATCAACATACTCCAAAGTGAGGAAGCCACGGGCTATCGAGAACTCTGGAGTTTGCGGTTCATATCCTATGCTACCGCATCGCAATGAGGACTTGTTTTCGATGTGTATCAGGGGCGTAGCCAAGCGCTGGCCAAGGTTCTGTGCTTGTGAGTCATGAGACCAGAAGAAGCCTTTAGTTTCGGCTCTCCGAAGCCCGCGACAGCGTGTCTCTCGTTCTTCGGTTGGACAGAGGGTATGTTGTCCTTGCAGTCACCAGAACTCAGAAGCTCACGTAACGAAACTAGTATACCCAGGAAATTCGACCGTAATTGGTTCGTTCCACAGATATTGATCATGCGGGATCACCGAGATAGCGGTGACGTCGTTTCAAATTGTACTGCCTCGAATTGAGTCTCGAATACGTCAGTTACGATTGACAACTTTTTTCTGATCGCTCGGCCCCAGGTCATAGGTTGACCAGCCTGTGGGACTCAGGTTCCCCGATGAGAGTGACCCTCAAATGGCGGGCTCGGATTTTGGATGGCAGAGATGCATCGTACATTTTCATCTCAATCAACCCTGTCGTTTTCTCGTTGCAATTCTTACAAGTCTCCTCTTCCGATTCTTGATCAGAGAGCCAAAATCAGCGAAGTGACAATCATGACACCCCCAAACAACCTCACGGTTCTTGGGAGGGAATCGGACCACGGTGAGGATGATTAGCATCTCCAGGGCCTTATCCCTATCACGCCACCGCGGCGTGTGGAATCTTGCGTCACGGTGGTCCGAACATCTGACGTACGCAAAATGAAACCTGTGAGTCAAATCCTCTACTCTGCAAGTCATCACAATCGAAGACATCGACAATAACTTGTAGAAACCATCACATAACAGGATAGAAAAGGCACAGAATAACCTTTCGTTCTGTGCGGTATACCGGAGTCATTTCAATGTGACGGGATGCATCGTCAATCATCATTCGCGCGGGCTGCCGGGGAGGAGGCTCTCAGCGCGATGGAGATGTCCGAGGGGCCCTCGAGGGGGAGGAACTACCGTGATGTCCTCCAGGCGACACCCCTATGCCTGAGCTCCAGAACGGGTCAAATTGGAGATAAGGAGTGTTGGATGTAGTCAAACGATACCACGCCTCAGTTTCACTACCCATGGGCCCAAACCCCAACTCGAAATAGTCACAAATACGGTGGTTCTCGCGGTTCCCGTTAACGGCGATGCAAATTATATACGCAATTGCATGGAAGTCAAGGAAATTATCGATGTCATGCGGACAAACCCCCATGCTGAATTCATACATCCAGGAGTGGACAGGGTGGGCAGTGAGCGGCGCTGTTGTACGATTTCAGGATGCAGGCTCATTCTCCTGCGTCCGGGTTCGCGGGTCGGCGCTCAGCGCTGAGTACCCACTATTCATGCCCAGAAAGGATCCTTCAAAATTTGCTAACTTTGGAATCCCCTCAGAGCCAACTAAGTACAAAGCACCGGGTTACACCTTCCTGGATTGGCGTGTGGCAAGCATGTGTTGACTCCATTCACCCGAATCACGAGCTCGCGACCGATTCAATTCATGAACCTGGTGTCCTCGGAGTAAATATAGTACGTATGGTATGGAAGAGAAGAGGGGTAAATTTACTGAATACACCTTGAAATCGAATTATATACCGAACTCCCAATTGTATCGATACATCGGCTAACCAGATGATGGACAAACATGGAGGGGACATGGGGGATGGGAGAGCTAGGGTGGATGACTTTACACTAATTTGGTGGGGGGCCAAATACAGATGGTAGGCAGGGCAATATGCTTCTTTGGAGACGTAATGGAGATAAAGATCTAGACAGAATTGGGAAAGGTTATAGGGGAGATAGTGTGTCGTTCTGATGACGTGCGAAGGGATCGTGGGGCCGCGGGGTCTGCAGTGAGTTTGTTGCGTAAAGTACCGCCGGTTTATAGGGGGGTTGGTTTTATAAACCATGCTTCAGTCGGACATCTTCCGAGAGGAGATCGGGAGTGAATGGGTCGTGCCGTATCGGTTTTACGGCCATCATCGAATGAACGACAGAAACACCCATGCCAGCAGGTGTCTGACGTATCGTAGTCTCGAGGTTGCTCTTCGCGTCGAGGAACATCCGGATGAGTGAAGGCAGATTTTCTGGGTTCGGCGAAACCGACGAGCGAGCGCCCGTAGACATGGGAGATGACCCTGGCTCTTCTTCGACCACGACGAGACTAGACGCACGTCCCCAGATCACCTAGAGGGCTTTCAGCACTGCTGTGGTTGCAGGTCGTTGGAGGACTTACGCTGATGGCGGGGTCCAAGAACGAGTAATCATCCTTCGTGAACTCCAGTGTGATCTTGGCAATATCTTTCAACGTGTCATCGCAGATACTCCTAAACCTTATGGACTCGTTAGGAGGTGTGATGGGGGATCGAGCAATTGTGTCGTATAATTGAGCCAGTGACGCTAAGACGAAGATGCTACAGCATCGAAATGTCAGGTAGGTCTCGCGACCCGGAAGTGCGACGGTGTCAGTGGCCCTCTTCACTAGTAGGTCGTTCAAATCTGTAAGTTGTGGCACAACGACCCGGCATTCCGACAACCAGGTATACATAGAACGGGCTGGAATTATTGTAAGACACGGACCGACGGTCACAGGTGGCCATGAACTCACAGGACAAATCGTAAGTTTCGATGAACTTGTCTGTGTCATAGACGAGTAGCAAAGCGCGTAGTCGAAGAATCTCCGGCATGTCATCCCACATACGAGGGTAAGTATACTAGTAGATATGAATTAGCAGAACGGTCAGCTACAGCGGGAGGGTGTGACCTACTGGGAGCTCGCTCCGAAATTGATCTTCTAGATAATTTGACATGGGAATATCTTTTCCGGTAAGAAGCCGGTATTGAAGCGGGGTGGATATCAATTGAACAAGCGTCGCTACTCGTTCCTGGACCGATTCCAGGTGCTCTGGAGGGGGATCCATGATCGTATTATGGTTTGGAGAGTCAGAGCTGTTGCTGAACGAACGGTCGACCATCCGGATACCATGCCTCTTAGCGATATCTACTGCCTTCTTGAGGTATCGCGTTGCGGGGACGTAGGTGTACGTGTAGAAACAGGAGTTGGCCATGAAATAGTAAGCCTGGATGGAGGAGAAGGGGTCATCGGCTTCCACCATCGTCAACACTGCTTCGAGGCAGAGCTGCGTCAATAACGCCTGAACATGAATCAGGTCAAAGTTCCGTCGCCGTTCCTGGTCCAGGTGACAGCCGTAGACAGTCATAAAGTAGGTGAAAAATCGATGGATGACAGTGTTGGAAAGGTCGCCCAGAGCGACAGCGTGTTGTTTGGCAATGGTCAGTGGGATGCCCAGTTGCAATCGATGGGATAACGCAAGGATGCGGCTGGGAGAAAAATCAGGATTGGTCCCTTGTTCGAATGATCTGCGAAGAACGCACAACTTCATGCTCAGTTCGCTGGTTGTGGAATCTGAGATGGGCAATGCGGCGGGATCGATGATATCAGCCAAACGAAACGGCAGAGTATACAGCGTTGCCCGGGGAGGAGTCACATGAACGAACTCATACCGGAGTGGGACCGATCCACGGACGACAGCTTGACTCGTTGGGGGTTGGGGAGCCGGAGCTTGGGTGGGCAATGATGGGACGGGTGGTGGTCCGATCCTTGCTGAACTAGCCGCACGTGTAGGGTCTTGAAGGTAGGCTTGATCATCAGGAATTCTGAGGGGAGGTAGGGATGCGAAGGAGTTCGAGAGTGTGGGCCGAGCAAGGTAGTCTGTCGATTCGTACGTGCACTCTTGTACAGTCCGGGCTCTTTGACAGGTCATGCATCGTGGGCGCGCACCGTCGCATTTCTGGGAGAAAATCGGTCAATTGCTGCGGCAGCGAGGGAGAAGGGATAATACCTTCTTCTTGCTCCTAGATAACAGCGAAAAGCGGAAAGAGGATGAATGGGGGGCTTCGTGGGAAGGAGCAATCGAAGGGTGGGGAACACGGTACCTGCACGGTATACAGGCCTCGCCTTTTTTCAGAGTCTCTCTCTTGCGCATCTCTGCCAGCGGGATTTCGTAGATACAGTCGAGGTCACGTCGTGAGGCGTTGCATGGGCCGCATCTTGGTTGTTCACCATCGCATTTCTGTGGAATGGAGATGATTTAGGCAAGGCTGATAGGGGCCGGAAGAACAATGGGAACAAGACTGACGACTTTTCTTGATCTGTACAAGCGCGGGGTAAGATCGCGTGCGGGTCCCACTATTGTGTAAGATAAACACTGACCGACAGGAAGTACACGTCTGTTTTGAGGACAAGGTATTCTGCATGGAGGAGGTAAAAGGAGGATGTGAAGGGAAGGATGGCAGTGGCCTTCATTTGGCGGCAGGTTCTGAGGCTAAGGTGACTGTCTCCTATAAATGATCTCCAACGCCGTTTGCTTCCGGCGGCCTTGCCGCGAGGAGACAGGTCGTCGATATTTAAAACCCTGAGCCCGTATCAAAACGAGGCCTTCCACCGGGCGGACTTGTCAGAAAAGGATATCAGGTCCGGGATGGTTAATCATATTCACATTCCAAATAATCTGTTTGGGTTCATCGTCCGCCGCCCGATGCATCTGCCGATCCTGATGTGGGACTACTCATCACAAGAAACTTGTCCAGTTTCTTCCGAAGCGGATGGTCAACCCGTATACCGCACATTCGCAGCGCGGTCGCCAGTCCCTCTGCAAGCCCACGTCTCTCCTCATCCTCGCTCTCCAGCAACCATTTCACCGCCCGTGCGAGCCTTCCTTTCGGCAGTGGTCGTTCTCCATTCACCTGTGGCGGTTTCTTCGGTCGTTTCTTCCCCTTCCCCTTGGGGACTGCCAAGAGAGGCTCCAACACCTCCACCCGGAACCGTCGATATGCCAACGACGAGAGCGGTACCACCCGATCCACCTCGCTTGCCGCCTCCGCACTCGCCTCCGCCTGTGCTAGTGCTTCTCGGGAATCTCCCTCTTCGTAGCCCCATCGCCTGAGCTCCTCCGCCCGGCGTTGCTTCAGTTTCAGAGGAATTTGTTCTCTCGCGTCACCATCCTTTATCATCTTCGCAACAACATCTAACACGTCATTAAGTCGCAACCACCCCTTGTCTTCGTCCACAGCCCGCTTAACAAAGTGACGATTGACGTAATTGAGGAGTCTGTTGACGCTTTGTGCACCAGCCGAGTAACGATGGAAGCAAGGAACGAGGTAGTGAACCAGCGCGCTGTCATCCATAGGTGTGCCGAGGAACAGTTCTCGCGCAACAGATGTGTAATAGTCGTCCAGCCGTTCGTAAATGTCCATTCCACTCATCCACTTCTCGCTTTCTACCTTGGATGAAGGCGCCTTCTGCGAAGGTGGTCCAGAGCGAGTAGGTTCCACACTCTCAGGCTGGGAGGTGAAGTAGTTGTACACAGCTGTGTGGATTCCCATGTGGTATTGAACGTCGATCGCAGGTGCCTTGTTGATGTTGTTCGTCGACGAGCGAACAATGTGATCCAACGCCGGCTGGATGTAGTTCCATAGAGTAGTGATAGATGTGGCCGGGTTCGTGCTAGGTCCGGCAGCCAGAGTGAAGGAACTGATGGCGCCACTGGTTGGCGCAGAGGCAACGCGCTTTCCTTTGTCTTCGGTCATGAAGCGTAGGGTTTCTGGAGAACAAGAGGGTGAACCGTGAGCCTGGAATGGCCACCTCGTGCGAGGAGACAGATAAGATATGGTCACGAACAGGTGGTTTGCCCTGGTGGCAAGCAAACAGCTGAAAATATCCCTCTTTCCAAAAATGGAAGTCACCCGGTGTGGGGAATAATCCTCTTTGTGACACACTCAAGTTATAATAATATTGACCAGAAATGTAACTTTTCCACATTCTAAGTACTCGTGGTCCGACGAGGATGGCCACACTGGCCCCACCTAATTCATCCTCACCATCAACAGGTACCGTGTGCGAATCTGCGCAGCATCATACACGATGTACTGTGACATGAGAAAAAACAGGTTCAGCCGCTGAATACATAAGAGTTCTGAAACGTGACGAACCTCATTATATTGCAGATAAGCACCGGGCGGGTTCACGTCTGCGCATTTCCCTGTAAAAATTAATCAGTATGCAACCGGGACGAATCGGAAAATTATTCGTACCGTTAGGCATCAAACATCCCTTCAGTTCATCGTGTTCAAGGGCCTCGCCGGCATCTTTCCAGTTTACTGGTTGCGTGCGACCCACTCCCTTGGTGGCCCTATGCAAGGTGTGTGAGCGGAAGTGGTGTGAGGGTATGGTGTGGTCTTACAGCTTCTTAGCCTTTTTAACCTCCTTGTCAGCATCATAGTGGGCGTCGGTTAGCTCAAGCCACGGTTTAACAGCGACTTCGCATAGCAACAACACGCCGATATTTTCGCTCAGACTAGAAGGAGGATCCCATCAAATAGGGCCGTCGGCGGAGTTTAATCCAAGGCTTACTATGAGTGACAGTAGTTCGCAGACTGGAAGAGAAATGATTAGCGATGGCCGTGCAGCACGGGCGGACCACAGACAGACCTTCGACATCATCTGTGAAAGTCATCAGAATCAATGATCAAAATTATGCCGTATGACAACGATAACATACGTCAGCGAAGTACACGCCCTTTCCGAACATGTAGCCTAGGTAGTCATATGAGACCTCGACATGAGTCAAAGTTCAGAAAACTGACCAGTAACGGGAGCTAAATATCAACGTCAGCGATGGGGATTTCACACAGGTTGTGAGGATCTTCACCTTCAGGAGGAGCGATACGCAATCCTTGTTTCAAGATACCAGCGAAATTCGTGGACCTTGAACCGTGCCAGAGCAACAACCGATCTCCATCCCCCAATTTGCTGCACGCCGGGGAGGCATTCCAGACTTTGGCCTCTTCCTGTCTATATTCTTGAGTCAGATCTCGAGAGACTGAGGTGGTGAAGAGTTGATGTTACCTGTCGACCCTGAACGCGCACTCGATCTGTGCCTTAAATCCATGCGTAGCGCCATGAGTATCTCTGGCATAAGCTTGTAAAGTCGAAAATTCGCTGCTGCTTTTGTCAATCGGGACCATGCTAGTGAGCTGAAGAGAGCGAAATTGTGCGTCAAGTGGGTTGATGATATTCCCGTCTGCATCCCTTGGTGTAGAATCGGCGATGAGCTTGGACGCAATCCCCTGTAGGTTCGGTTCAGCTCGAGTCTAGAATGTGCGGGGAGCATATACAAACCATGTCTCCGAGAGCATCGACGAGATCCAGCTCCTACAGAATGTTGAGTTGATATTGTCAGCGTTACCACCGTCAGAGACGGACCTTCTTCAAGACCTCTAAAGTGGTGATGGGAGGTGGGCGGCTGCGACCAAATGCATGGGGAATGATACTGGGGAACACAAGTCAGGTGTTTTCCCGAAGAGACGCGACGGAGACCCACGAGTAGTAACGAGAGGTCAGTTCTTCGCACGCGTCCCTGAAGTTCGAGAGACCACGGGTTCTGACGCTGTCCGGCTGGCTGATAACCTCGGAAAGTTCTTTCAAGGCGGAGAACCCGGACAATATTGTCGATTTCGCGAGTTTCCCTGCACACATTTCCGTCAGCGAACACCCCTCGCATGATGAAGGGGTAGGGCAAACCCAACGGGAGTTTGTTGGCGTCATAGTTCATCTCGGACAACGTTTCGGAAATGATACTGTAGTTGAAGTGAGCTTCGATACCGTCACGAACCCGGAAGTTAGTGGACTTACTCCGAGTTAAAGACGAGTTTGCAGAAGGTCTGGAGGTCAGGCTCAAGAGTTGGTTCTGGGATCTTGATTTCTTCCTTGGGTTCCCTGGACCCTCCGGCCTCTGCTTCCTCGTCCTCGTCGTTCCCAAATGAACGTTCTGCAGTCACGTTAAAAAAGCGTTATTAGTGGAGCGGCTACGTTTGGCCTACCGATCCACATGTATTTGCCTTGAGAAGAGTTGTCAGAAGGACGTGCGTTGCGGGGTTCCCTGGGTCTTACCTGACTTGGCGGATATCATTGATCGGCGGTCCTCCCAGTTGGTTGCCGTCTTAGATTTGAATTGCTTCTTGAACTCAGAAATAGCGGTAGTAACCGCGAATGGACCCTGAAAAGAATCATCGTAAGAAGTGGTTTCGGCGACCGGGAAGAGGTGTCTCACCTTGCGTTGGGATAAACCGGTCTCTCCGACCCGGCCCCAACGCGTGAACAGCAAGCTGGAAGAGTTGTTGCCGACGGGATGCAAAAGCTGCAACACGTAAAACCTGTGACAATGAAATGTGGGTCGACTGCATGGTTTCCGCGAGGATATTAGGATCGCGTACTTATTTGCGTTCTTGGAGAGATCTGTTTGGTTGAGAGTGGCATCCCAGACCTCCTCACCATTAGCATACACCTTATGGGTGGCTGCAGTTGGTCTGACATTAATAATCTGCAGGTCACAGGCACAGTCGGACACTGACCAACCATCCCGGAATGGGGATCAACGGGAGCTGCACCACGCTGGAGCACGGTCACCTTAGCTCGAACGTCAGCTGGCGCGAACCACGGGCATAGTGCGGATGTTACCAATTTCTTGTCATCCTGGGTGTCTACATCCATAGCATCCTCCTCTTCTTCTTGAATGGTTGCGGTCTTCGGCTTCTTGGATGCGGGGATATCATCCTCCTCGTCATCAGTGTCCGCCTTGGTACGCTTGGACCTGGCATTACGACTGGCTGGTTTGGTAGCCCTTGATGTGGCTTTAGTTCTAACTTTGGACGCAGGTTTGGAAGAGGTTGTCCCGTCGGCTGTCGAGTCTAAGTTTGCTGCTACTGCTATTGCCTGAGAAGCGAGTCTGGCACTCGACCTGACTGTTCTCATGGTTGAAGGGTTTGGTGTCGCATTAGAGTCGGTGTCAACGGGCGCAGCCTTCTTCCTGGGGGGCATGATTGTGGGAGAGTTGGTTGGAGTTGTCGTTGGGTGGGTGCTGGGTGATACAGTCGACCAGGTCTTAAATCACGATTGCTTTTATACAGACACCACAGGTTGTACACCTCATAAGAACCGCTGTACGAGTCAGATTTTAACCAGAAATGCCGCGTCCACGCGCAACAAGGCATGACTCGGTCTCGTGCTGGGAATCTGCAGAGCCCAGCCATCACATGTAGTCGCGGTGTGACTCGCGGGTGGAGGCGGTGGTCCCAAAACGGGGTCACTGGCTCTTACGTAACCAGCCCCTCTGGAAATCACATCCCACGCGTCGACGCGCGCCACTCAACGATCGAACCCTCCAAGCCGTCACATCCGGCAGTGGGTGGCGACAGGAATACACTTCGGAGTGGTTTCCGATTCCTCTTAAATCATCCTTTTATCCCTACTCCAAATCGTGTCCTCGTTCCCCTACGTCATCTACTCGTATCGTCCCAGTTTCCTCAGTATACTTCATCGAACAAGTATTTCTATCGTTTCCTAGATCAATCTCCATTGATGCACGCGAAGAATACCACGAGTTCTGGTATGTTTCCGTCGACGTGACCGATTTCAAAAGGCCAAAGCTAACCATACGTGCTGCACAAGGTCAAAGCACCACCACCCAGAGCAGAGAACGGACTATCGACCTCGCCAGCTTGGCTTTTTCTTCTGAGCCACTCGTCCCGCTTTCAGGTGATCCGTGGCCGACGTTCGACGTCGTTGAGGCTTTCACCTACGGAAATGACCAACACTTCGCTCCAACTATCGTAACGAATAATCCAACCCCAGCTGACAATGTTACCCCTGCGAGGTTCCCCTCGCCACAAAAGAGCCGCCGCCGGGCTGAGCCACTCGATCAACAATCACCATCCATCACTCAAAAGAAGTCGTCTGGGTCTTCCTCCGCACTGGAAAAGCCTGGAGCTAAACGTATTCCACGCCCTCGGAACGCGTTCATGATCTATCGATCCACCGTCTGGGCACAACAGAAGATCCCGACGGGCATCGAACGCGATCATCGCCACATCTCTCGTATTATTGGCCATTGCTGGAACAGCTTGCCGGAGGAAGAGAAACAAATCTGGAGGACCAGAGCAGAGGAAGAGAAACGGGAACACCTGAGGAAATACCCAGGCTACCGTTACTCTCCCATTACCAGAACCAACAAGCCCATCAAGCGCAATGTGAATAGGAACGGCGAGAAGGACAAACAGAGATGCAAGAAAGTGGCAGAGCTATTGCTTTCAGGGACCGAAGGATCTGCTCTCGAAAACGCGGTGAAGGAGCTCGATGTTACCAACGATGGCTGTTCCTCGACTTCAGCTCAGGACTCACCAACTTCGCCAACCTCGAGTCAGAGCCCCGTCACTCCCCTGTTCAGCTCGAAACCTCTGTATCGCAATGAGGCTCAACACTCACCGAAACTTTTCCTTTCGCCCGGGAGGAACTGGTCCCACGAGCTTCCCACGTTTTCACTGTCGATGTTTACCCCTCCCGAGGTAAGTCTCAAGTTTTTGAATGGATGGTGGCTTGTGTTCACAATGCCAGCTCAAGGATACGTTACCCCTACCCATAACTCCTGCCAGTTCTGGGGACAGTTCGCAATATCAGTATCCTATGGATCAATACGACCAGCCGTACCCTGGCATGCCCGCTTACCTTGCTTCCCCAGAGACGACTCCAACATCTCTCGGTGGCGGCCAAGGCCTATACAATCCCGCAATCGGCTGGGGATATTTCTCGGCGGGCATTCATACCCAAAACAATAACCTATACTACCAGTGATTCCTCGAGAGGGAATCTTTCGGCGTTGTATTAGTATGGACGGAAAAGGTTTCAAGACCAGTCACGTAAATATCGAATCACCTTTGAATCAGCCTTCTGACTTATTACAGTAACTATGCCTGTGCCTTTACTCACCTTGTTGTACGATATGTTCCTATTCCTGCCTCTCCATTCATCTCTTTTTCTCAGTCTCTACCCTCACCTTTCACAATGCCGCTGATCGATTCGCTTCGTACGATGAATTAATGGCCCGCTGTCTCACGACCTAATGGCATACAGTGTAACGAGGATGTGTTTGAGTCTCAGGTTGCGTAGACAAGACAAGGGCGATCGCTTACTTTTCAGGCTGGGCCAACTAGCGTTCTACATCATCAAAGCTGCTGAGACGGAAACCCAAAACCACAAAGGATACAAGCTACCAGAAGGGTGGAGGATACACGGTGACAAAGACAAGGGGACAAACCAAGGGATACATAAATGTTGCTTATAAGTAGCAGTGTACAAATACGTCCTGAAGAGAACTGTAGGCCGCAGGAGGGTGAATGCCGGAGCGATGAGCGGGGACTAGGGTGAAAAAAGAACACCACAAAATGTGAATCGTCAGTCATGAATGTACGTGGCAAATAGATTAGGATGGGGTACGTAGAGGTGTCAGGGCCTAAATAATGCCAATCACAATGGTCGCTCTGAGGCTGACCAACTTTCCAGCACCAACGTCGGTGAGACCGGTGGGGATAGGCTGTCCATCATCACCAAGCTCCAAGAACTCCTCGGTCCTCAAAGTCGAGCTCTTCCATCCCCAACTCTGAGAAATCGCAAAAGTATCCGGTCCACTCGAGAACCTCGTCACCGATGCCCCTGTCGCGCTCGCGCACGAGATCGAGAAGTAGGCGGAAATGGATGAACGAGGATCCCTGTACGGTTGGATGAGCTGATTAACCGGGCTCGTAGTTCGGTTTCCAGATGGCGGGGAATTTGACGCCGGAGACCCAGGCTGAGCGGAGACCGGTGTGGTGTTCCTGATGCCTCCAAGGGTGAGTGTGGATGCACTTGCTGGGGTAGGGATCCTGTAAGGATCCGTAGACAGGACGGAATTGTTGAATGAGTTAGAGTGGGGGCGGAACGTCGGGGTTCTGGGGAATTCTGATCGCCTTGGGCTGGGGACAGAGAACGTTGGTAAGGGGTCGATGTGAGACTGCCGGTGAAGGTACACGCCGAGCTGAACCCCCTTTTTACGTATGACTTGCACGTAAGCATTGTATAAGCTTCCCGCGTACCAGATGGTGTGAGAGTGCATCCTTGTTTTCTCCTTCAAGCAGTCTACATCCCAAAATTCGACTGCAAAACGGACGGGAGGGAAAGGTGACCACCTTCGTCTCGATTCCGGATCGAAATTGGCGACTGTAGCTGCATTTTGAAGTGGCGGAAGGATTCCGAAAAAATTGGCCTCGGATGTGTTGGCTGGGATAGCTTTCTTGTTATCGTCATGTGGTAGACCGGTGAAAAGTTGGTCCATGGTGGCGTTCTCGAGGCCCGTGGCATCGCCAATTCGCTCCGAGGAATCAGAAGCCACTACCCAATATGGTATTGGTGAAGGGGGGGGGACGACATCGGAGGGAATGGCGACTTCTGAAGTTAGCCGTGTCACACCCAGTTCTTTGTCGCGCATAGCCGACCCGACTTTCAGTCTGAGCTCTGACTGCTTCCAATGGGAACTGTACAGACGATCCGAGTTCACATATGGGCGGCCGGTGGTGCGAGAAACGTCGCGTGAGATGAGCATAAGATCCTCAGTGGACTGGAGAAAATTTCCGGTCAGACTTCTGGTTGGCTGTGTGTAGACCGAGGGCCCACCATATGCATGAAGTGAATGCCATTATCAAAGAGTTCGGTGAATTCCTTCTCCTCCTCTCCGTCAATTCCTTCTTTTCGTCTTAGTTCCAAGACCGCCTTTGCCATTTCGTACCGTTCGCGCTCCCCCCCAACAAAGAGCAAATCGGATGATAGGATGGCCCTGATCCAGCAAGCATCGAGACCACCCCTCCTCCAGATCAAAGGTATGGGCTGGCAAGCCTGCGCAAGCAAGGCAGCGGGAAACGCACTGTAAGAGCGCTTCTTAAGGGGGGATCCCGAGATGATACCGTGCGAGGACGATTCTTCTTCCTCATAAGTGAGCATATCGTAACCCCATCTAGTAAGCCAGCAAGCAGCAGCCTCGCCGACCTTGTCTGAGACACCTCCGTAGATGAAATGACGCTCGTCACTGGATTCCGCTTCAGAATCTTCGTCGTAAACGGCCTCGGCGGGGTCTTCCTTCCGCGTCTCATCATCCTCCATGGGCAGGTCAGAGAGCTTACTGGAGATAGAAGCGACCTCCGCCGCACCGGACTCGGGGACTTCCGCAAGGTGCTCTAGTCCAACAGCAGCCTCGAGAGCATTCTTCTCTTCGGGACCGATACCTTTCCCAATAGCAAAGTTGAGGTAACGGATTGTGGTGGTGGGGCCAACAGTGGTAAGGATGTACCTGAGTGATTGTCCGGCAACTGAAGGGATGGACAAATAGATAGCGGTTGCGAGTAAAGATAGCAGGAAGCGGGGAGTCACGGGATGGTGCCCAGGCGGTGTAGCTTCGGGTTCCGCATGGTTGGGAAAGGAACGGGTAAGTGGGTATAGTGGGGTCGGTATCAGGGTCGAGGGGACGTGTAGCTGTGGCCCTCCGCCATAAAGGCGAGAGATACAGATCCTTTGTGCATCATGAGCTGCAGTTGGATGACGGATATTTGAAATTCTGGACTTACTCGAATGCTATGATGGAAGGAAGGAGAAGTTCGCCATCAGTCCGCCTTGCACACGAGTTGATCCAACGCACCTGGCCTTGTTATGTTTGGATCTGGAAAGTGGATATGAATCGGTTCAGGACCGCCGCAGCGCGATGGTCTCTGGCGGAAACGTGATTCCGAGAAACCTGCGGTAAAGAGGCGCCGGAAGAATTCCTGTGACAGCAGTTGTACGCCAGTTCAGTATGCCGACACGAATGAAATAAGTGAACGAAGCTGACGGCTTGAATCAAAACGACTCTGTGCAATTTGTACACGGCTTGCCAGGAGCCAGATATGTGTAGGGCGACATCTGCAGTACTGCCCTCGAGGAAGGAGGCGTAGAGATGGTCCTGCAAATTCCTAGGGGAATGGGAGACCATTGTGTCAGGGGTGTATGGAGAGGAGATGGGAGAAAGGGGGAAAGGGTACGGGTCCATTTCTCCGGATGGGTGGTGTGAGCTTGGGTCACTAGGTGAGGAGGGTCAGCCGAGGAGAACAAGCTGCAAGCGGCCATCAACGCCTCCTGTACTCCTCTCCCCATGGCATACGCACAAGCAAATCCACAAAACCCTCGTTTCTCCGTCCTCTCATCCTCCTCTCTCTCCTCAGCCGAACACCTCTCGCCGAATTCAAGCAGATTCTCTCTCCCAAATACACCCTCAATTAACACAGCTCTCGGCACTCCGCGACCCAATCTCCGGCCAAACATCTACGATAGACATCTCAACAAGACGCGTGTTGCGGAGATCTCTGCATCTTCTTTCGCATACCTCTTCTCCGAAGTTGTCCAGTACACCCAGAAGAGGGTAAGCGGGATCAATGATCTCGAACGGAGGTAGTACCCTTCCTTCTCGGCTTTTACCTCGGGGCTTATCTACTCAATATTTAGACTAAACACACTGGGATACAGGATCGGAGTGAGGGTTCTTGAGCTAAACGTTTGGAGAACAGAGTCTACTTCAAAGGCTCCAAAGCGAGAGATAAGGTTTCTTCCTGCCCTCATGTCCATCCACACCCAAATATGGAGGGCAGTGTTTGGGAAACCCGCCGATGCCATAGAGAAGAGTGTGGAGAACGACGATGAATGTACGTTTTTTGATCCCTTGACCATCTAGGGCCACTAAACCGGACGTTCGCAGACATGATCGTCGATAATGACCCCCCAATAACACGAAACATCTCTGTTCCACGAGACATGACTCAGCTCAGTTGTTCCTCATTTACTGCCGGTATTGTGGAAGCCGTACTAGATGGGCTTGGATTTGTACGTGACCGAGTTTCATAGAACACTGCGTCTCCCTAACCTTGCAAACGCAGCCCGCCAGAGTCACCGCTCATAATACACCCAGCGATGCATATCCTGGGAGGACAACGATACTGATAAAACTCGAGAGATCTGTAATAGAACGAGAAGAACTGCTGAAATAAAATACCTTTCGTCTGCGGCTAAGTCCGGACCGATGCTCCTTCCCCCTTATCTCGTCCCAATGGCCGATATCAACAGAATCCGTATAGACCCCCCCATCATAAACACTTCGTGTGCATGGGCTTCGGAATTTGTTCAACTTGAGGAGTTGTACAACTCTCCCTATACCGGTGCTGTTACTACTCGAACGGCAACCTTGGGCGGGTTTACTGAGGATTCCTCCCATGCAGTGTGTGATCTTGCCCATCCAGATGTCTATTCTTACCCATAGTGGCCTAGGTAGTCTTCGGGAGCACATCAGCATCTACTCTGAACTCGTTTGGTTACTCACCCCACCCACTGTCCAGTTATGCGGAGTGGACACATGCCCTCCTCTCTCGTGGTACCAATACCAAACCAATCATCATAAGTATCACGTCGAACTCCCGCAGCGAACTTGCACGGATGGTTGAAGACATACAGAAGCTTCGCCAAAGACTCGGAGACGTCGAAGGCGCACCCTCCAGGGTTGCCGTAGAGCTCAACACCAGCTGTCCCAACATCAGAGGGAAACCTCCCCCTGCCTATTCATTTACCACCCTCCTTCCACTCCTTGAAGTCCTGACTCAGACTTATCGGGCGGATAATAGTCTCACAATTGGACTGAAACTGGCACCCTATGTCGCGTCATTCCAGTTCGAAGAAGTCGTCAAATATGTCGCCTCATTTTCTTACGACCTGGAAGATGGAATTCGCGTGAACCCGTTTGCATTCTTTACGTGTACCAATACGGTTGGAAACAGCCTCCTGTTTGCCCACCAGACCACGTCTTCGCTGGCTGCGGGAGATGAGGCGAATGGGTATGCGTTGGGACCCGTCCTCGGCGGATTGGCTGGGGAACCAATCCATGCACTCTCTCTCGGAAATGTGTTTTCGTTTTCCAAGCTGTTGGGGAGTCATGAAGATAAGGCGATACGGGAGATAAAGCTGATCGGTGTAGGGGGTGTGGTGGATAAACAGGGAGTACAGAGGATGAAGAAAGTTGGCGCTGCCGTTGTCGGATGTGCAACCCTGTTGGGTAGGGAAGGCGTCAAGGGTTTCGAAAAGCTGGCATGACCTGTCTGCTGCAGCCGGGAATCGAACCTCACCTTATGCTACCTCCAGGGGGGAGTGTGATCGGAGTCTCTTGACATTTTCCGTGTACATAAGCCAAACAGTGTTTCGATGGGCTCCCCACAGATTCCTTTACCTGCCTTCGTGAGATTAATTTTCCTCCCGTTCTTCTCCCACAACCGCGGCGACAAAGGGGATCTCGCAGACTGTTGGAAACCCTCCCAAACTTTTCTGAGGACGCACCCACGGCTGCTTGGTCGATGATCAAACCATGCTTTATTCTGATCTTTTGCCAACACTACTCTTACAGACCCGTGCTGGATCGCGCGCCCATGCGTGATGATAACCCAGCGAACTATTTCGTACGTCGCCGTTGAGATAAACATTTTCCAGGACAGAGTTTCTGTTACAGTTAAATTTTCCTGGGACAGATCCTTTCGGAGTAAAATCATAACATTGGAATACTGCCAGAACAAATCTACGGTCTTGCTTTGATGTTGCTTACGATCAAGCTCTATCGGTATTCGAGATTTATCAGTGGGACGACGCAGGATCCTTCGGCCGCATACCTTGTAGGCCTGCACATCGCCTCTGAACTTTTCTACCTTCCCGTCCGTACATACCCATAACTAAAGGAAGGGACGCTGGTCAAAAGTTTTCGCCGTCCAATTTGGAGTCAGCCCACCTCGTTCGCAACAGACGTGATAAATCTTTCGTCGTGAGAGATTAAGATGACTCCACCGTTCCATGTTTTCAGCGCATTCATCAATGCGTCCAAACCCTAGAAGACATGATGGTCGACGGAAGATGAGCAACTCAAATATAACGGGATGAAGACCCGGAGAACTGGCCTCGATATCCAGGTGGTTAGTCGGCTGCGGTACAAGGCGGTAAGTGGTGGACCCAGAGCAAACGGGCGTTACTCGGGAAAAGCATACCTCGTCTAGCAACAGGACATGCGGTCTTTGCATGGAGAGGACGGCGAATGCTACACGAGACTTTTGGCCTCCAGAGAGAGTGGATATAGTCTGCAAGCCGGTCATTCCTGTGATTTGGAAGTTGCCCAAATGCGAGCGATACTCCTGCTCGGTCTTTCCAGGGAACTTGGAGGCGAGGAGTTGAACCGGGGACATAGTTGGGATCAGGTTATCCACATGATGCTGAGCAAAGTATCCACTGCCGGGAAGTCAATGTCGGTTTGAAGCGGCAGCACGGGGTCCACGCACATCCGCAATCGTCCGTTCGAGTTTACATGGCCAGAGATTGACTTAAGCTCTCCAGTAAGAAGTTTGATCCTACTCAATTAAATCAGTAATCGCCACGGACACAGCCAGCCTGAAATATACAGTGTCGACTTTCCGGCACCATTGGCACCGACAACAGCAATCCGAGAGTCCAACCCAACATCGATGTTGATGCCTTTAAGAAGGAGTTTTTCTGGGATGTACCCGAATGAGACTTCGTTCAGCTGTAGTACTGGCGGGGAGATCTTCTCGGTCTCCGGGAACCTTTTTTTCTCGTCACAAGAATGCAGAATCGCAATCGACCGTTCACGAACCTGAAGGTCTCGGACTCCTCCGCCTCCGGCGGCTCCAGCTCGGGTAACTATTTGATACAATCAGTACTGATGGACAGTCCCAGAGAATCTATCTAGGGTGAGATGCTACCTTCTCAAGTATCTTGATCCGGGACTGAGCCTGTGCAGCTAGCATCGAGCTCCAGCATCAGTGAATTCCAACATCAAAATCGGTTCTGAACAATCACACCTCGATTTGCGTTATACCTCCACCGATCAATAAAGGCTTGCAGATGCTTTCTGTATTCCATCTGTGCCTCATACTCTTTGCGTAGGTTGAGATCTCTATCTGATTTGGTTGAATAGAACTGCGTGAAGTTCCTAGCAATCAGGAGATCAGGAGATCAGGGGACTCAGAGCGATGACCATTTTTGTGTCTCGCGTCAAACGTCAAGACACGGATAAAGGGTAAGGGCGTATGATATGAAATCATATCGTCCAAAGGTGGGATGCTATCATGGACGGGAAGATTGGACTTACCCCTTGTAGTAGTCCAGGCGAGCAGAGTGTTGATGAATGATGTCCGTTGCTACGGCGTCTCTGGATGTGGATGGTTATAGCCGCGATAACGGGTAACTTGCAGGTACACCCACAGGAATGCACGATCATGAGATCTGAGGACGGATAATTTAGGGATACTGATCGCATGACAAGGTTGCTCCACGTACACAACTAAGAGGGTTCCCTGCCACGTTTGAAGGTAATCTTCCAGCCATGCGAGGGCGTTGAGGTCAACTAAGGCACGTGTAAAACACGACGTAATCTTTTTAAATAAAAAACGCACTGTGGTTAGAGGGCTCGTCGAGCAGCAGCAACGATGGCTTCGAGGCTGATCAGTCTTCGTATAAGTATATAAGTATGAAGATTAACCTTGACGAAAAGCGCGCGAGCAAGGGCAAGGCGCATCCTAGGGATCGGTCAGAAAATGCAAATGCCTGTCTCGTGAGGATGTATGTACCTCCAACCGCCACTGAAGGATTTGGTCGGACGTTTTTGATCCTCTTCGTTAAATCCCAGACCTGTGGGTGGTAAGAGTCGCGTCTGGAGCACCGGTGAAGCATTCTGGAATACATACCGGCCAACAGAGCAGCAGCTCGAGCGGGACCACTTTCCGCTTCCATGTCTGCCAACCTGGCGTGGACCTCGGCTAGCCTTGAAGAAGCTTCTTCTCGTGCATCGACGAAACGTTTCTCATCTCCTTCAGCCTCGAGCTCGGCAAGCTTTGCATTCAATGCAACTTCTTCCTGGAGCAGATGGTCACGCCAGACATCAGCCTTAAGGACTGCATCCAAGGCAATGGTATCATCTCCAACGATCTGGCAGATCGTGAGCGAATGGCAGGAGCCAAGACGATGATTTTCACCTCCTGTTCAACAAACAGAATCGTGATATGGGGAGGGACGGGAACCTCACGCATGGCAATGTGACGGAGAAGCGTGGATTTACCGACGCCTTAATTAACGGAAGTCAAGTTACGCGAAAATTCCCCAGAGATTGAACTTACCATTACGACCGATGAGACCGTACCTTCGGCCATAGGCAAGGGTGAGGTTTGCCCCCGAGCTATTGACGGAATTAAGCATTTCACGAGGGCTCGGACGATAATCGCCCACTCACAGGATACGATTTGAGGCGAAGTTGACTTCCAAATTTGTGAGGTGTATGTCTTTGCTTTTGTTCTTGGAAGTGGCAGCAGCTTCGAGTGGATTGATCTGTGGGTTATCAGCTGAAGACGTAAACCCGAACACAATGCGCTAGCCTTCATAAACATCTCCTCGTACGATTGCTGCGGTAATTTTATCAGGAGAAAGATGGCGTATATCGCAGAATATTTTGTTACCTGCTTCCTTGCCTGATCCAGAAGCTTAGAGCCCTCGTATAGGTCTCGCTTGGAGCGTTTTTCAATTTTTGCCTTTAATTTGGCCTCTTGCTTCTCCAGTTTCTTAATATCTACACGGGAGGCTCTAGAAAAGATTACTACCGAGCCAAGAGTGTGTATGTACCGCAGACAACGCTTACTTTCCCTTGTTTATGCTCTCAAGATCGACACCTTGGCTCATGGCGATGGTACTGGACATGGCGGCGGTCTTGCCGATCTCCATAGCTCGGTCGAGCTTAGTAAGACCGGTACCACGACTGGTTTGGGATGCTCGAGCAGTGAGGAGTTGGTCGAGCATATCGGCGAGTTTTGCCATGAGGGCTTCCAAGGCCTTTGTGTTACGGCCAGCAACAGACTCGAGAATGAGTCTGGCGATTTGGAGGATATCCTCATCCTCGCCAGCGTCGTCCAGAAGGTAGCCGGCAAGATACTGGACGACGATCTCTTCTGTTCCAGGAAAGCTGGCACGGATTTCCTCTGCGATATCTTCTGGAGTGAGCATGATGAGAGGGAGAGAGATCAAACTTGGAAATTCGCACGATCGGAACGCCTTCCTTTTCAGGCGGTATGTGCGTTGGTGTTCCACGAGTTTGGTGAGGCGAGAATGGACGTCGGTCGCCTGTAGACTTGAAACCGAGATTGAGTAGGGGGTGGCGTGGAATTCCTGATGCAACTCCGCCGGATGCTGTACGTCGATGCTTCGATGCCGGCAGTCTGCGGCACGCCTTGTCCTTCCTTTTTGTTTGGACTTTTCCGCAAAGATTTGGGATCTGTTTGTGCTTGGAATATTCGGTAGGCCTGCGGTAGAAGAAAATAAATAAAATAAACCTATTTGAGAGGGAAAGCGGTGAACGGAATCCTGTGTGACAGTCTCGGTGACCGGTTGGCGGTTGCACTCCGCAGGCTTTCCTCTCTCTCGCACCGTTGGATGGCCTAGTCGACGACCACGACGACGACCACGAAGACGACGGCCGTCCTTGTTTAAAGCGTCGAGCCATTCCCTTTCATTATTTTTGGACACCTCCTCTGGTGGGTTTTTTTCCCCTTCGCGTCTGCTTCTTATTTCCATCATGTCGCCTTTCTACCACATCTTTTCCTCTTGACGGCCGTGTCCACTTCCCTCGCTTTTGCCTCCAGTTTTGCGTCTGTTCTTGAATCAACGCCGCTGATACAGCTCGGTTCTTTTCTTCTCGCCTCACAGTCCATGGCTGTTCTCGCTGCTCAAGACTGGCATCTTCCATCACCTTCGCAAGCTATGGATTCCCCTACGACCGCTAATCAACCACCCTCCAGGCAGCAGCACACCCCTTCCCCAAATTCTGTCACCCATTCCTCTGCGATGGTCCAGCAGTCCGGCCAGCAGCTCCCGCTCCACCTCCAACAGCAACCGTATCCCTACCCGGTCCAACAACAACAGGCGAGCTGGTCCCCCGCCAACGCTCCCTACTACCCTGGCTTTTATCAAAACACTCCTCCCCACTCCCCTTACATCCATCAAGGTCATCAGGCCCAGATGAATCCCAATCCGTTCTATGACGCCGCCAACACCCAGTTCGCACAATGGGCATACCAGCAGATGATGTTCAACGCCCAACAAAATCATCAGATCCCCATGTACCCCCAGCATCCCGCTAACTCAGGTTCCCAGCGCGGCAGGTCAGGGAGCGGCAGTGCCCAACAGGACTTCTATCCCGCGAACAATGTCTTCAATCCGTTCCCAAGCGGGACACCTCCACCTCCCCATCCACCTCCTGGCAACAATGGATATCCCAGAAATGTTTCCAGTGACCCCAACCAGCAGTACGGAGGCTTCCACCCTTATCGCCGGCCGAATCGCCAGCAGAGCCAAGACGCTACTCAACAACACGATTGGAGATCAAACCCAGGTGCCGCTCCGGTTTTCCAGCCACCCTACGCTCGAAACGATGCATCCTCTTCATCTACATCCGTCAACTCCTCTTCTAGTCAGAGCTCTCGTCGCCGGAAAGACAGTCAGGGATCAATCGTCGGCGGTCAGAACGGTTCTAACCCCTCACAGCCATCGAGGTCTACTCCAACGAACACTCCGACGCGGCCGAGTAATAGCACCCCCGGATCTTCATCTTCGACCAACCAGCGGCCCCACAATCGACACCCTTCTGCCTCATCCACGACGTCGTCCGTCGCCGCCCGACCAAACGGAACATCCTCGTCTACGAATGCTACCCCGAACAACTCCATCACCCCAATGCCCTCGACCGCGACCCCACGACCCGCCAAACCCTCGCCACTGTCTCAAGGGAACTACACCGTGGCGGA
>Ga0307512_10002255_pt1 | contig 25003 bp, 23 predicted proteins | sample 14_EM_MG_FD_200267 | JGI IMG/M metagenome (GOLD analysis project Ga0307512, IMG submission 200267) | Populus trichocarpa ectomycorrhiza microbial communities from riparian zone in the Pacific Northwest, United States - 14_EM | ecosystem: Host-associated > Plants > Roots > Unclassified | place... | reverse complement strand
TTAACAGAGTCAGAGGTTACTGAATTGACTAGTTCGACTGTGGATGAAACAGCTTTGGCCATCCTGAAGAGGCAAGGAAGTCGAGGAATCACAATAGTAAGTTTGCAGAGGAAAATCAGATTTGATACTCAGTTAAATTCATATTAATTGAAATGACAGACAAAACGTTCCAAACTGACAGCTAAAGACTTTGAAAGTTCCGAATTTCACCAAGACACGTGGAATCGCTACATCATGTTAGGATTTGTTTCGGCACACATTCCATGGAACGCTATATCAGATCATGGGCTACGACGGTCATATAAGGCATTACGCGACGACCTAGTCCCACCGTCGGCTACGACCCTTCGTATCATTTGCCGGAGGGATTATGCACTGACTGCGGATGCAATTGAGAAGCAACTGCCATTACGAAATGAAGTTAGTTTAGCTTTGGACGGATGGACTTCAACAAACACACCAGCCATAACGTCAATCATTGCTTACCATATGAATCGAAATTGGGCATTGCGTGAAGTTCAACTCGCTTTCGATGAGGTTTATCGCCTGTTCTGTTCCCGTTTCGAAAGCTATTTAAGAATGATAGGTCAAGGGCCAACATACTGGAACAAGGCTAGCTGTACATATGAAGGACAGGCTGGATGGTTTTGAGCTTACTGATGGCTGTTTCCTCGGTATTACAACGGATAATGCTTCCTCAAACTACTCGATGACATGCGAGCTGCAATCAACACTTGAGGCCTCTGGAATCGAGTGGCCGGCATTGAGGAAGCACATACCATGCATGGCGCACGTCATACAGCTGGCTGTGGGTGAATTCATGAGCAGTCTCGGTGTGAAAGGCCGCACCAAGTCTTGGGAAGCCCATGAGCGCGATCAGCAATTTGGAGAGAATGCAAGCATAGACATTGGGAAGAGTCAGAGACTTCGAAAAGAGGGCAATGCTAGAATCAACAAGGTGTCGGCCATGAAACCAGGTTTAGTACAGATAATTGAGAAAGTACATATTTCATGATATGTTGAATGTCCTGAAGCTGACCTTCAGATAGCAAAGAATGCTTGCTGTGTTAATTACACTAACACCTGGCCGCCGAAACGAGTTCATTGACTGTCAAAACGCTAAAGTCGGCATTGCAGTACTTCCAATTATGGATGTGAATACACGTTGGAACTCTACAACGGAGCTGCTCGAGCGCGCCTACTGATTATGGGAAATCACACGCGAGGGCTTCAAAATCCAAAATACAGTGAATACCGGCCACTGTTCACAACTCAAGATGAGTGGACGATTGACAAGTATGTCATGGATGTATTGAGACCATTTCGATATTGGACCCTTTGGATGTCGAAGAGGCATACACTCACATTGCATCACGTCATCTCAGTGTACAATGACATGTTCGATCCCATGGATGGCGTAATGCGAGCTTGAGCTGAGAAGTAGACTCAGTAGAAAGAACACTTGTTCTTCGCTGTGAAGTTAGCTCGACAGAAGCTTTCCAAATAGTACGCTGAAGTGACTCCACCGACAGGCATGCTTCTTATATCTGCAAACATCCTCGATCCGTTCCGGAAGTTGCAATTGTTTAGAAAGTGTGACAAGGGAATGGATATCAATCCTGAGGACGAGACATCCTACACTACTCAATACCAGCTGGCCTTTCTGAAGTATGTGGAGAATGAATACTGTGCCAAACATCGACGTGTGCCTGTCAATAAACTCGAAACCGTACCGAGCAACAATCTTCTCCCCTCTGCAACGGCATCAGGGTCCGATCAATCATCCTTTTATCCATATGATTTCTCCACCGATGATGAGGAATACTTAACACCCAACAATGTGGCTGAGACGACACCCGGACGAAGCAATCGCACAGCCCGCTTATTGACCGCTGCTAGGCTCCATTTGAATTCGCCGCCTGAAGCACCAAAGAACTGGCGACAAATTAATCCAAATCTCAATGATTACCACTCCGACCCAATGGAGATTAGTAGTACATTTTGGATACCGGACATAACCGATTGGTGGCGCCAACAGGAAGACACGCACTCAAAGTACGCCGATCTCTCCAATGTGGCGCGCGACATATTCTCTATCATACCACATGGTGTCGGAGTGGAGGCCAGTTCCTCCCTTGCCCAAGATGTGATTGGATGGAGGCATTCAAAAACCACATGCGAGACCCTTCGCGAAAAAGTCCTTGTAAGGCAGTTTGCTCGAGCCAATAACGGGATTCTTGCAGGCACTGATACAGAATTGGATACCACGAACACAGAAAACAACTCGGAAATGAAGAAAGAGGCGGAGGACAGGAAATTGCACAGAATGGCCAAGATTCACGAGCTTTTGGAGATGTGTCAGTGCAGCCAAAACCTACGTGCTACCCAGAAGGAATCTCGCGGTCAAAACAAGCAGATGACCGCCGTAGGATACATTTCGGATACGGAAGAGATTGTCAAAGCATCCTGGTCACTCATTCAACATGATGGTGCGGATGCATTTAAATTGTCAGAAAGATCACCTTTGCCACTACCTTTGTCTGCAAAGGACCTCCCTGGGGGACGAACTCAAATCGTAAATGTCTGCCGAATCCGAAGAATCAACTGTCATCCAGTCGAAGGCAACAAGGATAGCGCATCTAAACGCATTTCGGACACCGATGTTTGGCTGAACTGGAATGGCGACTTGGATAATCCAATTGACAGCGAAGGGGATTGCGCAGCGGACGACCAATCCGATATAGAGCAGCATAATGGCATCTAGGATCCGGAATACCCAGAGTAGCAGGATGTGAGCGCCGCGCCAAATGTTCCTGGATTGGTTCGGCCAACACGGAAGTCAAAGAGACAGGCTGAAAAGTTGTTGGTGACGGTCAATGCAGCAGAAACGCGGAGAAATAAATGAGGGCAGATAAAGTAGGACAGAATGCGTCAATGGTTCACCAGCTTTATGTAGCATGACCGAGACTTTCAGTTAGAGATATATCATGGGCGCATTGTAAGAAGTAGCGTGTGAATATCGGTTCAAAAATAGATGTATAGCAGGCGCAATGAATCTTTTGGCATGATACATCATTTTTAGTCGTGTGAGAGTGAACAGTGCAAGATTATTATGCCGCTCAGCTTTGACACAGGGCCGAGTCTTAATCATGCAGAAAGACAACCGATAAAGTCAAATCAGGATGAAAACAATCATCGACGGCAGCAGAGGATGAATGGACAATACATTACAATGAGCATCAACAGAGCGTCAACGATTTGTGGTCTTGTAAGTACCGTAATTCACCAGTGACTTGGTCGTTGATATGTATAATGGACTAATTGGCAGCTTCTATTGGCATAAGAGGTAGCAACACGGTCACCGCCCCATTCTTAGCATGAGCGTCAACGGAGCGTTAACATTTTTTAGCTTTGCATCTTGGGTAAGTTATGTTCTGATTGGTTGGAAACATCCATTTATCAAATATTGGCAGCCTTTACTGGCAAAAACAACAGCGACATGCTCCCTGCGGCATCCTGAAAATGAGCGTCAACCGAGCGTCAACAATTTATCACTTTGCATCTTGTGTATGGTATGTTCCGATTGGTTGCAGACATCCATTTATCAAATATTGGCAGCCTTTACTGGCAAAAACAACAGCGACATGCTCCCCGTGGCATCCTGAAAATGAGCGTCAACAGAGCGTCAACGATTTTTAACTTTGCATCTTAGGTAAGTGACATTCCGATTGGTTGCAGACATCCATTTATGAGATATTGGCAGCCTTTACTGGCAAAAACAACAGCGACATGCTCCCTGTGGCATCCTGAAAATGAGCATCAACGGAGCGTCAACAGTTTTAGGATTGCATATTTCCTAATCAAGGCATCGCGCGGATCTTTGCGTGCAAAACTGTATTATTGACCGCCTTGCTAGGCAAAAATAGCATATATCCAAGATGAAACACAGATACCAAATTAATCGATATTGCAAACTGCTCAACAAGCAAAAGCACATTGTTAGTTGCTGAAAACGCGATTCTGATCGCATACTATTAACACACTGCAAATACAAGAGCCTTATATGAATCTATAGATGGACCCGCTGGGTGACCCGCTTACTACCCGCCCGATTCAGACGGGTTGGGAGTTTACCATGGAACCGTACCCGAGTGGGCAGTTCTGGTTCATTGATGACCCGGACCACCTATTTGGCAACAGTTCAGTTTGGACCCGGACCCGGACCCGAAGTGACGGTCCGGAACTGTTGCTAACACTAGCGCTGGAACATCCTTGCACTGTTCGCTCTCACATGACTAAAATTTATGTATCTTGCCAAAAGCTTCATTGCGCCTGCTATTCATCTGTTTGTCAACCGATATTGACAAGCTACTGCTCACCATTCGCCCATAATATATCCCTAACTAAATCTCTAGTTCAAGATACATCAAGAGGCTGGTGAAACATTGACGCATTTTATCCTACTTTTTTTTCACTCCCTTGTTCCTCCTCGTTTCCATTGCATTGACCGTCATTAACACCATTTCAGCCTGTCCATTTGACCTTGGTGTAGGCCGAATCAATCCATGAACATTTGGCGTGGCGCGCACATCCCGCTGCTCTGGGTTGTCCGGATCCTCGATGATATCATCTAGCACTAGATCCGATTCAACGTCCACCCCACAATCGTCTTCGCTGTCATTCGGATTACCTAAGTCCGCATTCCAGTTAAGCCAATCTTGAGTGTCCGAAATGCTTTCACAGGCGCTATCCTCATCACTTTCGACTGGACGACAGTTGATTCTTCGGATTTGGCGGACATTCAATATTTGACTTCGTCCTCCAGGGAGGTCCTTCGCAGACAAAAGTGGTGGCAATGGAGATCTTTCTGATAATTTAAATGCAGCCGCTCCATCATGTTGAAAGAGTGACCAGAATGCATTGACGATCTCTTCCGTATCCAAAATGTATTCCTAGGCAGTCATCTGCTTGATTTGAAAGCGAGTTTCCTGTTGGGTAGCACGCAGGTTTTGGCTGCCCCGCCACATCTCCAAAAAGTCGTGAACCTTGGCCGTTCTGCCCAATTTCCTGTCCTGCGCCTCTTTCTTCATTTCCCTGCCGTTTTCTGTGTTCATGGTTTCCAATTCGGGGTCAGTGGCTGCCAAAAGCCCGGGGTTGGCTCGAGTAAACTGCCTTCCTACGACTTTTTCGCGAAGAGTCTAGCTTGTTGTTTTAGACTGCCTACAGCCGATGACATCTCGGCCTAGGGATACACTGGCCTCCATTCCGACACCATGTGGTATGATACAGAATATGTCGCGCGCCACATTAGAGAGATCACCGTACTTGGAGTGCGTTGCCCTCTGTTGACGCCACCAGTCGGTTATGTCCGGTAACCAAAACGTACTGCTAATCTCCATTGGGTCGGAGTGGTAATCATTGAGATTTGGATTAATTTGCCCCCAGTTCTTTGGTGCTTCAGGCGGCGAATTCAAATAGAGCCTGGTGGCGGTTAATAAGCGTGCTGCTCAATCACTTCTTCACGGTGTAGTCTCAGCCACATTGTTAGGCGTTATTTATTCTTCATGATCGCTGGACAAATCATCTGGATCAAAGGATGATTGACAGGATCTCAAAACCGTTCTGGAGGTGAGAAGATTGCTCATCGGTAAGCTTGGGTGTTTATCGACCGGCACACATCGATGTTTGGCACAGTATTTCTTCTCCACGTACTTCAGACAGGCCTCTAGGTATTTGGTAGTATATGATGTCTTGTCCTCAGCATTGATATCCATTCCGTTGTCCCACTTTCTGGAACGGTCGCAACTTCCGGAAAGGATCGAGGATCTGTGCAGAAACGGGAAGCCTGCCCGTTGATCGAGTCACTTCAGCATGATATCTGGACAGCTTCTGTCGAGCTAACTTCACGGCAAAGAACAAGTCTTCCTTCCATGGAGTCTTGTTCTTAGCCAAAGCACGCATTACGCCATCCATGTGATCGAACATATCATTGTATACTGTGATAACATGAGGCAATGTTACTGTATGCCTCTTCGACATCCACAGGGTCCAATATGGGAATGGCCTCATCACTTCCATGACATACTTCCCAATGGTCCTTTCAGCTTGAGTTGTGAAGAGTGGCTGGTATTCGCTGTATTTTGGGTTTTTAAGTCACTCGCATGTGAATTCACGTAATCGGAAGGCGCGCTCGAGCAACTCCAGGGTCGAGTTTCAATGTGTCTTGACGTCCATAATTGGGAGTACCGCAATCCGGACTTTGGCTTTTTGATAGTCAATGAACTCGTTTCGACGATCAGGTGTTAGCGTAATCAATACAGCAAGCATTCTCTGCCATAGGAAGGTCAGTTTCAGCACTTTCCAAATATCTTGAAATACGTGCTTTCTCAGTTATCTTTGCTGAACCTGGTTCCATGGCCGACACCTTATTGATTCTAGCGTTGCCCTCATTATTAAGCCTTTGACTCTTCCCAATGTCTACGCTTTCATTCCCTCCAAATTGCTGATCCCGCTCATGGGCTTGCCAAAACGTGGTGCGGCCATTGACACCAACACTGCTCATGAATGCACCTAAAGCCAGCTGTATGACGTGCGCCATGCATGGTATGTGGTTCCTCAAAGCAGGCCACTCGATTTCACTGGCCTCAAGTGTTGATTGCAGCTCACGTGTCATCGAGTAATTCAAGGAGGCATTATCAGTTGTAGTTCCAAGAAAACGGCCGTCGGCAAGCTCAAAACGATCAAGAACCTCCTTCAAATGTACAGCTAGCCTTGCTCCAGTATGTTGGCCCTTCACCTATCATCCTCAATTAGATTTTGAAACGTGAAAGGAACAGGCGATCAACCTCAACTAATGCGAGTTGAACTTCATGCAATGCCCAATTTCGATCCATATAGTACGCAAAGACCGAGGTTATGGCTACTGTGTTCGTTGATGTCCATCCGTCCAAACCTGAACGAACTTTATTTTGTGACGGCAATTGCTTCCTAATTGCATCCACAGTCAGTGCATATTCCCTCTGGCAAATGTTGCTGAGAGTCGACGCTGATGGCAGCACTAAGTCATCGCGTAACTCCTTATATGACCGTCGTAGCTCTAGATTTGATATAGCGTTCCATGGAATGTGAGCCGAAACAAATTCTAACATCACGTAGTGATTCCACGTGTCTTGGTGAAATTCAGAAGTTTCAAAGTCCTTCACTGCCAGTTTAGAATGTTTTGTCAGTCATTGCTGTCAATATGGATCAACGTTGATGTCAAATCTGATCTTCCTCTGTGCACTTACTATTGTGATTCCTCGACTTCCTTGCCATTTCAGGATTTTCAACGCTGTTTCTTCGACCGTCGAAGTAGTCAATTCAGTGACCTCTGACTCTGTCAATTTGTTTAACTTTGCGATGTGAGCTTTTGCCAGCAAGTGTTTCCCCATTGAGCTAGTACCATGTTCTGATGGATGGCGAAGAACTTGATGACAAACAATACATTTGATGCCAGGGCTGCAAGTCTCTTCAATTCCGCAGTGTAAATTGAATCGCCACGAAGGGGCATGTCTAGAATTTTTCCAAGCAATAGGCCACTTGAAGTCTACATTCATTTAAGCCCACCAAGCATCGAGGATGAGTTGTACAGTAAGGTCGCTCAAATCACAAATATTGACACGTTCATTGTTGGAAGAGATCATAACCTCGAGCAATGACATGTTGAAAGATTTTGAATCAGACATGGCGGTAGGAATTAGACAGCTGGGTATTCCGACTCGAAAGACTGCTGAAAGTAACGATACAGCAAAGTACACTGTGGGTTCTTAAATATCGACTCCACAGCCACAAGTAACAAAAACTGATCTGTAAGATATTGCATGCATATTTGTGAAGTGGTATACGAGGTTAGATTGCAAAGACTGACTGCGTAAAACTCGATTTAGGAACAGCACGATGCAGTTCATTGCTGTGCAGCGTTCTGAGTCTCCACAAAACCTGTTGACGCACTGCGGGCGTTCAATTGTAGGAGGGAGAGGCAATATGGTCACTAGCATTTTTACGAGTACGGGCTGCCGATGGGTTCATTGTGGGTATGCTACGTTCCATTGCCGTTAGATTTTGCAAGATGCAAGATCAAAAATCCTTGACGCTCCGTTGAGGCTCATTTTGGGACATGGTAACGATCTTGTCGTAAGCATTTTTCTCTAGAAAGGCAGTCGATAGTTCGATTATAGATCAAGATAATCTCACAACCCCTTCATATTTCAAGATGCAAGGCATACAATTGTTGACGCTCCGTTCACGCTCAATTTTGGGGCATAGTGACAGAACCCTGGAAAGCATTTTTGCCTAGAAAGGCGGCCGATAGTTCGATTATGGATGAAAGTAGTCTCACAGCCCCATGATATTCCAAGATGCAAGGCATAACATTGTTGATGGTCCGTTGACACTCATTGTTAGGGCATAGTGATGAAATCATTGAAAGCATTGTTGCCTAGAAAGGCGGCCAATAGTTCAATTATGGATCAAAGTAGTCTCATAGCCACTTGTCATTCCAAGATGCAAGCCATAAAATCATTGACGCTCCATTGACGCGCATTTTCAGGGCATAGTGACGAAGTCATCAAAAGCATTTTTGCCTAGAAAGGTGGCTGCTAGTTCGATCATGGATCAAAGTAGTCTCACAGCCCCTTGATATTCCAAGATGCAAGGCCTAAGATCGTTGACGCTCCGTTGACGCTCATTTTCAGGGGACAGTGACGAACTCATGGAAAGCATTTTTGCGTAGAAAGGCAGCCGATAATTTGATCATGGTTTAATGTCGCTGCACAGCCCTTGCATTTTCCAAGATGCAGAGCCAGAAGTCGTTGACACTCATTTTTAGGACATAGTAGCGATGTTGTCGCAACCATTTTTGAATAGAAAGGCGGGCTATAGGTCAATTATGAATGCACGTTGCAGCGAAACCATCTGGATTTTCCATGATGCGATGCGAATAATCATTGACACTCCGTTGACGCTCACCTTTGAGCTCATCTTCGAGACATACTAACAGTCATGGAGTGCTCAACAATTGTACATATAATCCATACAGTCTTTTGTGGCAGCCAGTATACTGTATCAATGTATCATTATTCGAATCCAAAATCTTCGAGACATCTCAGTTTCTGAGCCACCACTATACACATCATTTGCATGATGAATGTCATAAGTCCATCGCATTTCAGCGCTTTCGGCTGGCAATTTACCGCATGAACATGAATGTACTAGTTTTAGACATTTATAGCGCGACTTCCTCACTATTCCTCATGCAGCCCATTTTCCTCAATTTCCATGACATACCATAAGCAATTTTCGATTTTTTGACCACGTGCAGGAGGTCTGAGTGGAGAGATATGTAGTTGGCTGGATGGATTGATGCAGACGGACCGCTGTCATTCATCCGGGTTTCGGATGTGCTTTGACTGCTCCTTTTATGTGTCATGTGGCATCACTGACTTAAACTTTGTTAGTAAATTTCGTCTCATATTCAGGTCTCGTTTTATCATTTAACCGTAAGAGGCAACACCCTATACAGTTCACTGTTTGTCAATCTACTCGATTTGGTGTCTAGAACTCTGCATGGCCAGTACGACCCTTGCACACACACTGACGACTAATCTTGTCTCACAATTTGGTCACCGAAATCCAGAAAACGCTGACAGGTAACAAAGTAGGTACAAATTGCTTTTACTCGAGGTAAATCGTCAAAAATACCTATTTGGCAATCTATTCCGCCGGTGATGCAGGAGCCGTCACCATGTCTTTGTCCAAATCCTATTTCTATATGGTAATTAGCTAGCGACGCTATATGCTGCGTTAAATGTTCACGGGTTGAACTGGTGTCGCAATCTTCCTCTGTGACAAAGCCGGCACCACGTCGGGCATGAGAGATACTGTGTGATTGTCTGCCTGAGGTTTCTCCAAACCCAGCCTCATTTGACTACTTCCCGGGCGAGATGTCACTTGCGGCATTTGGGATTGACCAGGGACGACATGAAGATCCTGCATATGGTCTTCAAATTTTGTCGGAGATGGTGTGGCTGCTGTCGTGTCTGTTTGGGGCTTCACAACCGCCGGAACCATGAATTCAGTAGTCCCGTACTTCATATCTCTGTCACGGAAGTAGTCGGCTGTGTCCCCCCATCCTGGATGCGTCAGTTCGTCAAGCCTCATCTGCTTCTGCCAAAAGCTCTGCAAGCGGTGCTGTACCGTTTCGGAGATTGTGCCCATCACCGAGCCAGGTTCACTCTCGTCGCTCAGCTTGCCAAGTTTTGAATCTTCTTCATCATCATCCTCGTCTTCCCTATCTTCCTCATCATCGGAACTTGCAAGATCGCTCAGACTGTCTCCGATAGCATTCATCATCTCCTCAAATGTTGTTTCCGGCTTTGTGGTTGTGGATCCTGCCTTTTCAACATTCATCATATGTTCTTGCTCTTGCATAATCACTGTCTCTGCGTCTTGAACTCGCTTTCTTGCGACGGCGGTATCTCTATCCACAAAATCTTCGATCCATTTCTCATTCTCTTTGTTGCTTACAAAGTGTGTTTCCCGTCGTCTCCCCGCCGAAAGTTTCTTTTTAGATTGTAAGCTGCGCAATACTCCCAACGCTCGGACCCTTTCTGCCTCCAGGACACTCTTGCATTTATTCGCTTGATGACGTCGTTGTGTGGATTGCTATGTTGATTTGCCATATTTCCCTGCTGGAAGTGGCAAAAGGTTCTTCTTCGGAGCATTGACCATTGTATCTTCTGTTGACCTTGTTGTTGGGCGAGATGTTGGATGTTGCAAGATATGTACCACATGGAGGCAAGCTGAGTCTGTTATGTCAAGGTTGGTAGGTTTCATCAATTTGAACAAAGCAAAATCAGCGTTTTGACCGTCACTTCATTGGGAATAGTCATGCTAACCATTCATTCAGGCTTGATGGTTAGCGTGTGATTCATAGAACATCCCGGCGATGTCATGTGACAAACATCCCCAGACATCCTTTCCGCCGAAGAATTTCCTTGTTATATCTATCAAACATGAGATATCAGCTGTCGTTCATCACGATATATCCCTGCAAACATACAAACAACATCGCCCCGACTTGCTGCAAATCACGGGACCGTTGGAATCCCCTGCGGCTAGACGCAGTGCAGCAATCCGCATCCGGATTCAGCTTGAATTGAAGGTGCAAGTTGGCTGTCACTCATTCCATTTTGACTTGTAGCTAACTATATAATCTTCAGGACTTCCCACTTCGTTTTGTGATCATCTTCCTTACTGTTCCACAACAGCAAATCATGGCTCCAGAAATATTTTAACCAGGTGTGATTGAAGCCAAATTGAGCCAAACGACAGGCGCTTCACACAATGCGCCACCCGGCGAGACACAGCAGCGACGCAGACACCAGTTAGTGTACCGTGACACTGCAATTGTAGCCACCGAAAATATGACCCAGGACACTCATTTAGAAATAGTATGTGAAACCGGAAACAACGAGAATAAGAAGCAGCATGCGATCGGATGTGAGTCAATCCACATCGATGTAGACAACGGTCAACTAACAGTATAACGCACAGCTGGGGTACATAGAGAGCTACGTGACAAATTCATCGCTGCCCGTAAAGGGAAACCTCCATGGTCGACCACAGCATTTGTCTGCACAGCCCGCGAAATTGAACATCACGATGTTGTCACTTCTGGGATTTTTGCAGAGGAATTTGTTGATAAACGTTGCCGGGAATAGACGAAACAGGGTTTAAAGCCCTTAGAGGAGGCTACAGAGTCGTATATGGTTGAGGTAACAGCCGTTTCTCACACTAGATGCAGCAACTAATTTCTTGTAGGTTTTCAACATGTCAGCTACCATGGCAAGACAAGGAGGTCGGGTACAGCTTGAATAGTCAGACATGCATCTTGCCTTGAATATGGCCGAAAAAACGAAGGAAGGGTTTTCACGAGCCACAATTGAGAACACGCAACAAATATTCAAGAAACCACGCGCCAAAGTTCAAGAAGAGAAGAAGCGGGGTGTTGTGTTTCCTGGGCATAACAAGGTGAAGGCTGCGATAGAAAGACACCCAGCAATGGTTCGTGAAAATCAAACGGACGGCTGCCTTCCTTGCCAAAATGGCACAGCAAAGAATCCACAGACTCGCTGGAGGCACAAAGGAACTGGTGCACCTCCACCACGACCAGCACCACCGAGGCCTGGAACGCCACCCGCGCCACCTGATGACAGTGAGATAACTCAAAGCTCCGAAACAGAAGGTGTGCCACCCTGATATGTGTATCTACATTCCCTGCTTCCCTGGGCTCGATTTTTCAATCTTGATCCATATGCCAAGGATCTCATGCGTGATAATGATTCTATTCCAGATTTGCTGACTGATGCAGGTCCATTCACTGGTTAGTACACTATCAGCTGTGTGGAAATGCAGCTAACAGCCATTTTGTAGACGACAGCAGCCTTTTGAGCGAACATGACAGTGAAGACGAGAGTTGACAGAAGGGAACGGGATTTTTGAGTATTATCATTAGCTACCATTAGCAGAAACTTTAAAGTATATTTTAAAGGGTATATTTATATGCATTATTGAAGAACAATGTAGTTAGAAAGGAGAATGTACATGAAAAGCACAGAACGGCTGCCACAAGACCATTATTGATATAGTATGCCAAAGTGATTGGTTCCATATTGCGGTTACACCCATGGCAAATTGAGCGTCAACGGAGTGTCAACGATTTTAAGTCCTGTAAGTCGGGTAATGAAAACGTGATTCGCTAGTGAATACACATAATGGAAGTATTGCCACACTTTATAGGCAAAAGAGAGAGCAACATGCTCCTTGCCCCATGTTGAAAATGAGCGTCAACAGAGCGTCAACGATTTTTGGTCTTGTTAGTCTGGTAATTAAGAAGTAATGTTGTAGTGGTTATACATAACAATAGTATTGACAACCTTTATACGCAAAAAAGAGAGTAAGACGCTCAGTGTCCCATCTTGGAAATGAGCGTCAACAGAGCGTCATCAATTTTTGGTCCTGTAAGTCGGGTAATAAACACGTGATTCGGTAGTGAATATACATAATGGAAGTTTTGCCATCCTTTATAGGCAAAAGAGAAAGCAACTCGCTCCCTGCCTCATCTTCAAAATGAGCGTCAACAGAGCGTCAACAATTTTTGGTCTTAGTCTGGTGATTAAGAAGTAATTTTGTAGTGGTTATACATAACAACAGTATTGACAACCTTAATACGCAAAAAAGAAAGCAAGACGCTCTGTGTCCCATCTTGAAAATGAGAGTCAACGAAGTGTCAACAATTTTTGGTTCTGTAGGTCGGGTAATAAACACGCGATTCGGTAGTGATTATACATAATGGAACTTTTGCCATTCTTTATACATAAAAAAAGAAGCAACATGCTCCCTGCCCCATTTTGAAAATAAGCATCAACAGAGCATCAACAATTTTAGGTCTTGTTAGTCTGGTAATTATGAAGTAATTTTGTAGTGGTTATACATAACAACAATGTTGACAACCTTTATACGCAAAATAGAAAGCGAGACGCTCCGTGTCCCATCTTGAAAATGAGCGTCAACGGAGTGTCAACAATTTTTGGTCCTGTAAGTCGGGTACCAAAAACGCGATTTGGTTGTCATTACACATAATGCAAGTGTTGCCATCCTTTATAGGCAAAAAGAATGTGACACGCTCCCTGCACCATCATGAAAATGTGCATGAAATGCAGTGTCGACGATCTTGGGCCTTAGATCATGGTTGATCAAAGCGCACTGTGGCTGTCAAAGTCCATATACTCAGTTTTGGCTGTGTTTGTGGTCTAAAATGCTCGTGAACACTTAGTTGCACTTTTGTAAATGACAGAATTTGTTACTGTTCAGGAGGCTATCGCGGGAATATCACTTGCTTAGTTGCTCATAAAGGCAGCTAGTCACTGTTTATGGATACGTGCGATCAAGCGCCACTTAGATTACGCAAGATGCAAGACCATCAATTGTAGACGCTCCATTGTGGCTCATTTTCAGGATGGGGCAGGGAGCGTCTCTCTACTTGTTTGCTATATAAAGGTTGTCAATACATTAGAAAATGACCATGCAGTACCATAGTCAATATTTTGCAATTACCAGTAGGATATCTGAATGCGACCATGAATAGCAAAACCCGAAACGCAGAACCGGAGATTGTACTCGGCGGGTCTAGCCAGACCCGGTGAAACCCGCAGGTTGACCAGTACGGGGTGGGGTTTGAACCACAAAGCAGCAGCTGGTCAGGTGTTTGGACGGTTCTGTAACCGAACCGAACCATTCTCCGGTCCAAAGCCGGACCGCTGGCGTGTTACCTGGACCCGGTGCTAACTCCAGTTTCTACAACTTTGGCAGTTCTTTGGCTCGAATTAAGTTTTTGAATTCAGATCGAATCTTGACATGCTCAGTACGTCGCTTGCGCAGTTTTAGGAGCTAGTTCACCTCCCAGATTCAGAATCGGGATGCGACCAATATTTGTTGAATCACTGTGAAATAACGACAAATTTGATCGGAAACTCGCGGGTTTTCGATAGCGACACAACGAATATTGGTCACATCGCAATTCTGAAACGGGGTGGTGAAAGAGCGTCTAACAATACAGAAGCTTTGTACTGATCAAGTCACAATACGATCAGAACTCAGATACTCGATTGGAAAAAAAGTTGTGAAGTTGAAATGCCGGGATTTTGGTGGTAAAACCGGCCCAATCACAACGGTCCGGGTTTTCGTGTGGTGAACCCTGTTTCAACTGTCCGGTTCCGGGTTGGAAACGGACCATGAACTGAACCATACATTTGGACCTGTTGGTAACACTACTCTGAAGAGAGAAGAAGTGGGGTGTACAGTTGCCTGGGTATCAAAAGGTGAAGCTTAGGATAGAAAGACACCCGGCTATGGTTCGTGAAAACCCCACAGATGGCTGCCTTCCTTCCCACAATGGCACAGAAAGCAATCCGCATACATGCTGGAGGCGCAAAGGAACAGGTGCACCTCCACCAGACGGACACAGACAGCGGACACCACAACCGAGTCCACCTCTGCCTGGAAAGCCACCTGAGCCACCCGGTGACATTCAGGGTGCTCAACCTTCCTAAATTGACAATGTACCACCCGGATATGTGTATTCACATGCTCCTCTTCCCAATGCTCAATGTTTCAATCTCACTGCATATGCCAAGGATAGCAAGCATGAAAAAGATTTTATTCCAGATTTGCTGACTGATGAAGAAACATCCACTGGTTAGTACACTATCTGCTGTGTGGTAATGCAGCTAACATCAAGTGTGAAGATGAGAGCAGCCTCTTGAGCGAAGATGTACGTGGTGACGAGCATTGGTCGAAAGGAATAGGATTTTCGAGTGTACTATTATCTACAATTCATGGACACTTTAACGTATATTTTAAAGGATATATTCATATGTATCATTAACGTACAATGTAGTGATAAAGGAGAAAGTACATGAAGACGATAGACAGGCTGCCAAAACACTGTGAATGATACACTATGCCAAATTGAATGATCGCATGTGGCGAACAGTATATCAAGAGCACAGCAGGGCCTAACCTTGCCAGTACCGCAGTCATCAGCAAATAAACCACCTTTCACCAAGCTATTCTCTTTCTCGACAATCCAATTCACTGCAATAATTTGGTCAGGTTGTAACTGCGTGGGTTTCTGGAGTGGCTTCAAACTTCTGGTCTCCTTGGTAATGCCTAATGCTTAGTGGAAGCAACGGGTCCAGGTAACGCACCAACGGTTCGGTTCAGTTCCAGCACCATCCAGAAAACCCCACCCTGTTTGTCTTGGCGGGTTCGTTACCGGGACCGGTCATAGAACCATGGGTTTTTGGCCGGGTTGGAACCGGACTGCAGTTCCAACTTTAAGTTTTCTACAGCTCTGGCTGCAATTAGGTATTTGAGTTCTGATCATATCATAACATGATGAGTACGCAGGTTGTGCAGTTTTACGAGCTCTTGCACCTCCAGCATTCAGATTCGCAATCAGACTGATCTGGGTTCAGTGGCTGTGAAATGAGGGGAAATTTTGAGCGAAATTAGCGGGTTTTCGATAGCAACTCAACGAATATTGGTTTGATCGCAAATCTGAGATCAGGGGATGAAAGAGCGGCTAGAACTGCACAGTCTACGTACTGATCATGTCACGATACGATCAGAACTCAAATACTTGATTAGAGGCAAAGTTGTGAGGATGAAATGCCTGGTTGTTGGTGGTAAAACCGGCCCATTTCCAACGGGCCGGGTTTTTCGTGAGGTAAGACCCAGTGCCATGGTCCGGTGTCGGGTTGAACCGGATCCAGAACCGACCCGGGAATTTGGACCCGTTGCTAACACTACTAATGCTGCTATTGACTCCTCCACGTTGTCCCTCTGGAATTCCGGTTTATCGATCAGCTCTGCTAACCTGCGAGTAAAAATTAGCTTTATTCTAATATTCTGACAGCAGCTGAGCTCTGACAACAGCTCTGACAGTAGCTCTAACAACAGCTGACAACGGCTGGGTTCTGACAGCAGCTCTGACAGTAGCTCTGACAGCGGCTGAGCTCCGACAACAACTCTGAAAGTGGCTCTGACAGCAGCAGAGCTCGGACAGCAACTAAGCAGCTCTGTCAATGACAGCGACTAACCAGTCGACATCAGCATTATCCGCCTTGTCCTCCTTCTTTGCTTGTGAATCGAGGTCGTTGGCTCCCTCTAGTTCTGTTAGGGCAATGTTGTTGAACTCAACATCTACGTGATTTAATTCTTCTGCATTTTGAGTCTCGAAATCTTCATCCTCCAATTCAACAGTAGGGCTGGGGGAATTTCTCAGTGGTGCATTGTTAGTAATCAGCATAATCCCCAGTTCCAAATCTTCCTCTGACATCCCCAGTAGCTCATCCTTCGCTTCCTTCATCTCCTCTTCCTGCGCCTCCTCCTCTGGCGTATAATCTAGTTCATCGCCACTGATTTTGGTTTTGGAACTGTCTAGTGAGGCTGTAAATGAGGGTTCGCTATCTTCCTCCCCTTGTTTCACCGTAATGGTCATTGTCCATTCCAGGTTGAGTGGGTTGGTCGTGATATATTCGATTACATTGGGAGTGTCATCTACCATGACTGTGTTGTTAATGGTAATGAATGTGACCATCAGACGAACTTCAAATTCGGTGATGGTCAGAGAGTCGTCCTAGCTTGACTCATCCAATGGACGGTCAATCAGTGCAAATCTGGACATTGGACTATCGCCCTGAGTGGAAGTTGTGCTCGCCATACAGGAGTCAACCGACATCAAGTATGTTGCTAGTTCATATTGCCGAGTTATCCAGGCAAGAAGTTGGTCATAACACTGGGGCACATTAGGATTCTTTGTGAGGTCTCTCAGAACCCAAGGCCTTTTGAACTTTTTCGCACTATCTACTGGGTGATCATCTTCCATCCATGTGATAAAAATATCAATATGGTCATCTCTGGCTTTTTGGTACGGATTTCATGGTGAGGTGCCTCCCACAACAGAGTGAGCTGGTGAGCTGGTTGCACCACGTTCAGGCCTCCAGCCTTTGAAATCTACGAGTGAATGTGGCGAGGGATCTCGTGTATCATTCTGTCCGAACAAGGGATGCTGGATGGCACTGCCAGAGTTGTTGAACTAAACAGGGTGGATTCTAGGCGACTAAGCATCCCCCAACACTGCGGATAGGGTACCAGACAGTATTGTGGACAATACTGCCGATTGTGTAGTGCCTCCATGAGTGGGAATCCTACCCCATGCTGCAAAATCTCCCCTTGGCTGCAATGAGGTTGGGCTTCAAATTGTGTGTGTAGCAGACCCAACACGAACATCTGAAGTGAGTTTGATATTGTATAGTAGGAATAACCAGAATATCGTCTAATGAAGGAGCAGGTGTAATCTTCATCTTTGGAGTGTGGCTTGATGCAGATTAGGGCTTTGCATGGGGGCTCTTTGCAGTCGTTGACTGTCTAGCGGGGCTTTGTGGGGCTTTCTTTGGTGTGGTGTTGGCCCTTCAGGTGGCTCGTCTCTGTAAGCATGAGATATGACTTTGCATTGAACAGATATCATCATCATGTATCATCGCATCCGGTGTAAGTCCCAGGAGATCTTGAGTGTTTTCAGCAAACATCTCGCAGATGTCAGTAAACTCCTATTTGTCAGGTCGATGTCAGTCGATGTCAGAGACTCAACGTCAGAGACTCAATGTCAGAGACTCAATCTCAGAGACTCAATGTCTGAAACTCAATGTCAGAGACTAAATGTCAGAGTCTGATTTATAAACCTGGTCACATGTCATTCCTACGCCTCCCAAGTAGTGTTAGCAAAAGTTCCAGCCCGCTCGAACAGTTCCGGGTTAGGGTTGGAACCGGAACCGAACCGTTGCAACAGGTCTTACCGCACAAAAACCCGGACCGTTCCAATTGGGCCAGTTTTACCACCCAACCACGGCAATTCAAGTGCACAATTTTGGCTCCAATTAAGTATCTGAGTTCTGATCATATCATGACATGATCAGTGAGTAGATTGTGCAATTTTGGCCGCTCTTTCGCCTCCCACTGTCAGATTTGTGACTGGATCAATATTGGTTGAGTGGCTATCGCGAACCCACTAATATCGCATACAATGTTGCGTTATTCCACAGCAATTCATCGGATATTGGTCGGATCGCAACTCTGAATGCGGGAGGTTGTAGAGCGGTTAACACTGCACAATCTACATACTGATCATGTCAGGATACGATCAGAACTCAAATACTCAATTGTAGGCAAAGTTGCAGGAACTTTAATATGGAACCACGGCCTGGGTTCAACCCTGCCGAAAAACTGCGGGTTTATGTCCCGTCTGGGTCATAACCTGGCGCTACTTACCCAGGTCGGGGTGTTTAGCAATTCCTGATCCGGACCAGGGCCTTTGGGTCGGTTCCAACCCGGCCAGAAGCCGGGTAACCTGGAACCGTTACTAACACTACGCCCAAATGAGTGTACAATTTCATATTGCTGTACGAAGGGATGGTGGATTTGCCATGTTGAGTTTTCCATTGCTGGACTGCTGCATGTCCTTCAGTGAATGCAGACCGGCTACTCACAGCATCTATGTCCTGGGTTGTCTTCTTCAGCAGAGAGGCAAAGTGTTGTGTGGTCCAGTTCGATGTTACCGGGGTGCTTCTGTTATTGTACCTATACTGTTATGCAAATGTATAGTACTTAGGCATGGCCATAGTTCCTATTATAAATCCTATGCATATCTCCAAATGAAGTGAATTGGTAGCAATATAAATCATATTGTGGTGTAAGACAATACTGACAATACTTGTAATTCCCCAGAGTGATCATTACTTGTACAGATAGTGTTAATTGTTTTGATGAATCCTCAGGATTGATTAATATGATAGATGTGATATCTGCATAATTAACCTCCTATGATTGATTAATATCGAGGTTGTAATATTTTGCCTGTTGATAGTGCAATCTTTCATTGACACATATCTTCACAATCTCTCTCATATCTCCCTGATAAAACTGGAGATCAGAATTATTGGCAATATTACATCTATGTGTGATCTCCCTCAATATTCCAATTTTCCATCTCTGAGAAATAGAAGGGTATATGTTCTCTGGTTCTTGCTTCCTTTTCCAAATCTTGCTTCTGGTTCCACATTTGACAGAGTCCCATTTGTGAACACTATTCCCGGGCGAGTCATATTCAGCGTTGAGTTTTCACTATGCTAATCTTTATTCCTATAACGTGGATGCAACATATTTCTGGAGGAACGTACAGCAAAATCCTCATCCGAACTATTATCTGCTAATTCCATAGTGCTATCTAATACAGGAATATCTGACTCTGGAAGTAATAAGACATTGACCATTGAACCTTGCAGGGGAGTGATGATGAGGTTATTTCTATGATCCGACTCAGTGAAGATCCTATATAATTGATAGTAGGTCAATATTTCAGTACACTGAATTATACTCGCCAGCCACCAAATACACCATGCTGCAGACAATTTATCTTCCTTCTCAAAGCAATACAGTAGTAAAGATGATGTGCACAGTATTACATCATATTCGGTATTGAATTTAAAGTCGTTCATTGGGCAGGGGAACTGTTTCCAATCCTAATAGATAATACTAATAATACTTGAATAAATAATAATAAAATAAGAACTGAAATTAACAATAATATTTCAGCTTCTTCTTTGCAGGTAGGTATCCTTTGTGCTTGTGGGGCTACGATTCCAAAGCTGGAGCTTTGTCCTTCCTTTAAGGTCTGTCTTGGGATATCGAAGTTTATTCATGAACCTTGACTATGATCTCATCAATCATAATATAAAGTACTGGTTTGTTACGACCTGGGCTCCATGATACAGGACCTTGTGTCCCACAGGTTATCATGTAATTGCAAGACCGGTTTTAAAGAGTTACTCTCCCATAGGGCCATCTTCCGGAATAAAATTTTTATCCAGCAGTAACTTCAATGTAGATATCTCGCTACTCATATATTTCGGATAGTCGGAAAGACTCCATCGCATGACATGGTCATTTGGAGTGCTTTTTACAGATTGCTCAATCAAATAGATTAAGACTCGACCTTCACTATTACGGCTGTTTGGCTTATCTCTATCCGAGGCTTATGTGGTGACCCACCATTGCTCTGCTAACATTTAACCTTGACATACCACACCAGTATTATTGAACTGATCATAGTGTTGAGGGTTCTCCCCTAATAGAGGTATTGGTACTGGTCTACTCTGAGATCTACATAACAGGTTCTATAATACTGTATAGTACATAACACTGATCTTAAAATGGGGTAGTAAGCTGCCATGAGTATGATCCTGAGCGGGTGATTACATGCCTGGTGTCGATTTGACAGCAACCCTCATTGCATGCAGATTCATTGAAAGTTCACACACTATGGTAGAACTGATTTGATGATGAACTAACCTTGGCCAGTCAATAAGCCCTCAAGGCTTATATTGATGCCAGTTATTTCTTGCCACATTCATTCAAACTGAACTAAGGGGACTGGACGCGGCAGTCGCAGAGATGTGACTGACGTGTCAGGCAGACGTTAGCCAATATCCTATTGAGTGGGGTCTCGAGCCAATCCCTTGTGGAGCGGGATGACTTGGGCACTCCCCGGTCAAAGTGAACAGTCTTGGCCTAAGAAGGGTGTGTCTGATTGATGAAAAAGTTGGGCAGAGTCATTAAGCCCCGAAAAGCCACCGACTCCCTGGCAAGGAACAAACGAGTATGGTTAATTACTATCAGTTTAATAATACTGGTGTAATACGTCAAGTCAAATCTCAACAGAGCAATGGTGGGTCGTCATGTAAGACTCTGAAGCAGATAAGCCAAATAGCCTATATGGTGAAGGTTGTGTCTTAATGTATTATGCAATCTGTTTGAAGCCCTCCAAAAAACCATGTCAGGCAACAGAGAGGTTTTGACTATCCAAAATAATCGAGTTGCAAGATATCTAAGTTGAAGTTACTGTTTGATTAAATCTTATCATATGATGATAGCCTGACTTGTCAGGGGAGTAACACCTTAAAACCAATCAAACAATTACACGATAACCATTGGGACGCGTGGTCCTCTATCTAAAAGCCTGGCTCGTAATAAAAGAGTACTCTATGATATCACATATGGGATCATGGCGAAGGTTCGGACATAAACTTCGGTAGTCCAAGAAAGGGTATAACAGAATGACATGAGCTCCAGATTTTGGAAGGGTAGCACCACAGTTACGAATGATACCTACCTGCGAAAGACGAACCTGAAATATTATTATGTTTCAAGTACTTATTTTACTATTATTATCATTACCAAGGATATTAGTATTATCTATTAGGATTGAACGTGGTTCCCCCGCCCCATGGTGAAATGAGAGTTTCATAACGATAACAATATCATTACATACACATTATTCCTATTGATACAAAGGTTCAGGAAGGAAGATAATATCTATGCGGCACAGTGTATCTGGTGGTTGGCGAGTATTATCCAATATACTGAAATACTAAAGTATTATGTCGACTACCAAGTATTCCCTTCAGATTACGTCAGGGACTGTATAGTTACTCCATTACTACATCATGACCATAGCGGAGCTATAGTTCCAGATTCAGAGATTCCCGCCTTGAATCTGAATTGTGATTCAGATATTGAGGATCAATCAGCCGAAGAAGGACTGCAAATTGATTTCCGAATCAATAAGCGGAATAAGTTGAATACAACTAGATCGGGACAAATATTCAAGAATAAACTAATATACAAGGAACCAACTATTTTGGAGCTTGAGCAACTGTTCAGTAAACAAAGCAAGAAGCAGAGAAGACGTACTTAGGATCGCCTTCAAGCTGAATATAATGATAGGTGAATTAATCATTGAGGGAGATTACGCAGAGACGTAATATTGCCGATAGTATCTGAACGCCAGATTTATCAAGGAAATAGTGTGAAAGATTTTGTAAAGATAGATGTCAATTTAGATTGCACGATCATCGGGCAAAACATTACCACTACGATATTAATTAATCATCGAGATGAATTATACGAACATACTTTACCATATCAATTTATGACTGGGATTAATTATATGAACATACTTTACGATATTAATCAATGAACAAGATTAATTATATGAACTACATTACGATAATAATCAATCACCGTGATTAATTATACAAGTTATATGTATGGCCAATATTGTATTACACCCCGATACGATTTAGTCGCTATTCACCTAATAGCTTCTGATACAACAATACATATTTGTCCTTTGTGCGTTTACCATCTTTATGATTTACCAATACATTTTGTTTGGAGATAAGCATATGCAATCACGATAAGACTACAGCTTTGTACCTAAGAACGTACTGAAGTATCTATTGATACGTACTTGAAGTATAGTTACTTAGTTGATAACAACCCCGTAACACATAGTTTGCTTTTGTCGTAATTTCCCAGCCAACGAGTCGGAAGCTCCTGGACTATGCCCACATCTCAATCAATCAGACAAACCATGCTTAGGCTAAGACTGTTCTCTTTGGCCTGGGAGTGCCAGAGTGGTTCCGATCCCAACAAGCGGAAATGTTTGCAATCCCACATACTCGCATATTGGCTATCTTCTGCCTGACATGTCAGTCGCATTAATGCGGTCGATGTGTCCTGTCTCACTTAGCTTCGTTCTGTGGCTGTGGTTGGAGATAACTGGCACCTCGGCCCAAAGGCTTTAGCAAGGCCAAGATTATTGCATCATCAATTCAGTTCTACAGTAGTTTGTGAACTTTCAATGAATCTGCCAATGGATCAGACTCTACTCTCCAATCAACATGAAAAACGTGAACACCCGCTGAGGATCATGCGTAGAGACTTGCGACTTCCCAGGAACAGCATTATGTACTCCAGTATTATAAACCTGAATGAATATCCTGATGTCGCTAAGTACCAATACCTCTGCTAAGTCAGAACTCATACCATTCAAAATGCCGGTAGGCCGTCCCGGTGGGACTGGTGGTGGTGCCATAATGATGGTTGTTCGGTGTATATGAGGGTTGCTATGTGGCTATGTGGATCGCTGGGTGGTTATGACAGTTGTCAAGTTAACATTGATTGATCTGAGTGAATTGGCAAGGATTGTATGTGATAAATACCAACTAGTACTACTAGATGCACTCTGACCCGCACTCGAAGGGATTACCACCACAACGCACACTGACATGGTGACGCAAATATGCAAGTTGATCTGGTTGAGAATGCGCCACAGATTGAACTGAGGAGGGTCTGAAGGAGCAAAATGCTAGTTAGTTGAGACAAGTCCAATACGTAAGATGCAAAAATGTCTGTGATTTTTTTGACAGCTGAACACAACAAGGTTCACAAAGTGAGGGGTTGCATAGTGTCAAAATGCTGCTCACTCTATAGCCGAAACATCGGCTCACACTGTTCTGTTTAGAGAAGGCAAAAATTGTTCTTAGAAGCAGAACTTCCCACATAAGGAGACAAGGGGGGCTAAAGATAGTGTACAGTACAACACACATCACAAGGCTAGGCTAGAATCCATGTCTGTTTGGAGTAGGCTGAATACACAACATTCGGACACGTGATGGGAGCCTCACGACGATCATTCCCAGGGCCAGTGGCACTCAATCGCAACCTTTCACCTTCAACAATGCTGTTCTTTATTATCCCTGTATGTGGCTGGGTCTTTTCCGGACAACGTGGTCTCCGTTGTCACCCCCTTTCAATACATGCCCATCTTCACCCATATTCCAGCAATCATTCCACGTCAGATGGGCTAGAGTACAAACTCGCTGATGACATTCATCAGCAAAAAGTGGAAAAGGTATTCTGAGCATTCTGAGCATTTTGAAGAATGGTGAAAGTCAAGTTCGCGTTTAGTCGATTTTGTCGGGTGCAGTTATACGAATCATACTGAGCGATATTGCATCCACAATATGACGGGATTTTCAAACTTGGTATAGTGTTCCAAAATAGGTATAGCCTAGTGTTAGCAACGGGTCCGGGTAACCCGCCAGCGGTCCGGGTTTGGACCGCAAAAACGGGTCGGTTCGGTTCCAGACCCGTCCAACAACCCGACGGACTGACTCTTGGCGGGCCGAACCTGGACCCGTACCCGTCAACCCGCGGGTTTCGACGGGTTTGGCTAGACCCGTTGGTTCCAATGTCCGGTTCCGCGTTTCGGGTTTCACATTTATGGTCGCATTCAGATATGCTACTGTTGATTGTAAAATAGCGCCATTGGTACGTTACAGTCCATTTAGAATGTATTGGCCACTTTAATAACCAAAACGTGTAGACATACGCGCCCTACCACATCCTGAAAATGAGAGTCAACGGAGCGTCAACGATTGTTGGTCGTGTATCTTGGGTAATCTGGGGGTCCGATGGGTCAAATATAGTCAGAAACAAA
>Ga0307512_10002254_pt1 | contig 25032 bp, 30 predicted proteins | sample 14_EM_MG_FD_200267 | JGI IMG/M metagenome (GOLD analysis project Ga0307512, IMG submission 200267) | Populus trichocarpa ectomycorrhiza microbial communities from riparian zone in the Pacific Northwest, United States - 14_EM | ecosystem: Host-associated > Plants > Roots > Unclassified | place... | reverse complement strand
TTCCGCTCGGTGGGGTCTTTACAGCGCGATGAATCCTTACGGGAGTCTGGTGTAGGGGATGCGAATACCTCTGCGAATGAGGCGCTCAATGCGAGTAACAGAACCGACGTGATACGGAAGCCTAACATGTCGTGGGATGGATATCGCGATCCAGGGGGCGCGGCGCAGGTTATATGGTTCCTGTCAGTACTTTATCCACGCAAGGCTCGTATAAAACCACTTGGCGGGTACTACCGCCACCCGTTCTTCCGGCCGGTGAATAACGACTTCCTCTTTTGCTGGCGTTCAAATTTGTCGAGGCAGGGACGAGGGTGGATCATAGTTGCTTGGGTTTGGGATAGTAGTATCCCTGCTAGTGGCCCACATAGGCCCAATTAGAACTGTGACTTGCGTAATTTAGCCAGCGAGGCTAATACGACCCCGGTCTCAAAAGCGGGTGATAACACTTTAAGACTGAACGTGGAGGCTTAGGTCAGGAATGGTGGCGGCGATGGAGGCTCGGTATCAATATTTGCTGCGCTAGTCAGGAACCAACGAAGTCCAGATCGATCGCTGCCAATGGTATAGCTGTCAGCGCTTATGAATTACCCAGTAAGTCGTCTTGATCTGTGTTTTCGTTTCCCGAAGGCATACAGTCCAGAAGTGCGTGATAGGTTTCGGCAAAGAAATCAACCGAGATTGCGTTCTGTCGTGTTGGCTTGTCAAAGCCATTTGTCGGGTTAGTTGAGTCAAGGAACGTTGTAGCGTGGAACACTCACCGAATGGTTTTGTGGTGAGGGCGGTTGTCAGGAGGATGAGATCTGTTTGGGTCGAATAGAAGTGGAGCTAGAGAGCAACGAAACTGCTGCTGTTGATATCCAGGCGTTGTGAATGAGCACTGTAAATGCGGTCGAGGAACTGCGTGGTATGATTGGGTTAGCCAAACCTCAGGTGTCATTGGGATGGCAGACGTTTGTTGTCTCATACTCAGATTTTTAACGCACTTGGAGACCTTGATCAGGACTCGTCGGAAGAAGAGCAGAGAGAAAGAGAATGACAATAGTGAGATTTGATATAGTATGAGAGTAGGTAACTACTCTACATAAAAAGACTACCGATGTAACCGGCGACCATGTAGAGCCTCACTCACTTCACCTCTCTAAGACCACACTACTCTCTTCCTTATCACATGGCAAATACAGTCAGCTGATGATATTTATATCGCACTCCGAGAACGAGAAATAATGTTCAATTTGAGCAATTTGGATGCGTTCACATACCCTAATGATGGCAACTACTAACCAAGTCAAGGTGGTGGAGTGGTTAACACGTTCGCCTGCTAGTTTGGTAAAGCGGATGCCTTCGGGCGCGCAGGTTCGAATCCTGTCCTTGACGATTGTTTTGCTCTCAGTAAGCGCTGGCTGTTTTTGTTTTGTCGGTTTGGTGTGTAGACGGTGATGGCGTTGCGGGGTAATTGGCGATGTTGGGTCACGTGATCATATATCTGGTTGTTAGGAGTGGAGGGATGTTCGTGTTTTTTGAAGTGGGTAAAAAGTTTCTTTGATATTACAATGCATTGTATTCTAAAATTTGTGCGTCGAGTTTGCGTGTAGGAAGATTATGACCTGCGTTAACTTCATTAAAACCGGAATTTTGCCAACTTTCTATATGTACTCTCGTATCTATGCAAGTGCCGAACTTGCACCGCTTTCTTCTCGTCAAGGCGAATGGCCACACCATCTCATTACCAATATCCACGGTGCTTTTGGTGGGGTGGCAGTCATTCATGGATGATGATCGGGTTGTGTCAGTCTGGGAGAAACTTCCATGCTGAATTGCACAATCGCCCTCCGGATGAATCGTTATGGTTGGATTTGTGGAAGTATCCACCACTCACTGCGCATCGGCGCTATTGTGGTGTTCGCTATCCACCCGAAGTGTCTGTACTTTGCCACCAGCAGGTAACGTGTTTAGGTTCGAAGCGACAAACAGTTTGCGGGGCGTCATGAGCAATGTATTAGACACAGAAATGGTAGCACAAGGCAGTCCTCACTTCTTGTCATTCTTGTCCTCTTCGTCTTTCTCTTCATCTTCCTCTGCGCCTCATATCCTTCCTCGTCTCCTTCCTTATACTCCTCACTCTAGCTTCCGCATGAAGGGACTCAGAACAAACAGGAAACCCAGGGTTGGAAGACTCGGACGACGAGCTGACACATTGGGTTTCGAGCTTGTGTTCATGACGACAAACAGTTCGTGGCGGCGTCATGCGCGATGAACTGGAAATGGAAATGGTGGCCATAGTGTAGTGTGATAGCGTCCTTATATTCTTGTCCTCCTCATCTTCCTCTTCCTCCACTCCTCCTCGTCGTCGTCGTACACCCCTTCTCCCCCCTTGCATCTACCTCCTTTGCTTGCTCCCTATCCTCATTCTTCCTCGTCATGTGCTTCTTTATCTCCTCCTTCTAGCACTTGTTCATATCTTCCCTCATCAGGAAACTGCAGCTTAAACCAAGTAATCCGCAGTGGCAGTTCCGCAGTTTCTTGTGCCGTTACAAGTTCGAAGCTACCGATGCTGCTATCGAGCTTCTCCAGAAGTTCCGGCTCGGTCTTTTCGGGTTTGGCAACAGTCAGAGATTCAGAGAGCTTTTCCCATGAGTAGGCGGCTGAGGAAGAGGCTAGACGAGGGGAGAGTAGATTAGAGAGTATAGGTGAGGCCAAAATTTTGGGTAAGAGGGAGGAGGATGTGGTCTTTGAAGGTAGGAGACTGGGTGGACTGGCGGCGGTGTGGGAGGACAGGTTGTGAGAGTGTGATAGTGGGTATATGAGAGCGTACCGGGCTGGGTTGGCAAGATTGTGATGCGGTGGATCTTTGTGCGAGGTGGCAATGTTTGGAGGTAGGATACTGGATCCAGAGTTTGCGCTAATAGAGGTGGAAGATGGAAGAGAGCTGGGTTATGCTTGGCTGAGGTTGTGTTTTCCATATCGGTTGGGGAGGGAAGAGGCTAAGATATGGTGGAAGCTTTATACAGGGATTTCAAGTCGAGATGAGGCTAGACCAAGAGGCTGCGTTCTTGTCGATGAGTTTCAGATGTGTTGTTCAACTTGATCGTGGTGAGGGTGTGTTGTGTAACTTGATCGTGGTAAGGGTTATGCATGACACGTGATACAGAGCCAATAACAAATCGTTGTTTCAACTAGCGCTAGCCAGTGCTACATTGTTTCTGGGAGACACCAACCCGCCTTACAGGAAAATCGACATGGCAAAGCATGATCTTTCTCTTTAACCAAGTCTCATCCCATTAACCTGACGTATTACATACTTTTTAGGTAGGCACTGGCCTAACATTTCCTCCCCGATACACATTAACTAACATATTGGTGAGGAGTATTCTAACCTGAAGTCTCTGTTTACATCCTCTCACCTCTCTCCAACGACTCCCAGAACATCTTCCCCCTACCAACAGTCTCCCGACGCAACCGCCTCAGCTGCTTCGCTTTTTTTTCCAGATCTTCCAGCATCCCGCGCAACATAACCATTCCTCTATCAAGCCCCACCAACATCATCACGACGCTCTGCTCCTGCATAGAAATCATCGGATCCACGCAATAATGCCCTATCTTCAAATGGTCCTCTAAATCGACCATGCTTTCTCGGAGCTCATGTGTTCGCTTTTTAAGTTCTTTTGCGATATTGGTTTCTCTGACCTCTTCACGGTTTTCACGGAGGAGGAAGGTCCGAACTCGGAAAGAGTGATGGGAGAGTTTGTCGAGGAGCTCCAGTTGTTTTGACTCACAGCACGATAGCCAAGAATGAACGGACATGGCTTGGGATGAGGCGAGCTGCTCTGAGTTTGGGCGATTGATACTGGTTATTACTGGCCATATGATTCAAGGGGCAACAGGGTTTGAATATTTACGCCAAATACAGTACAAGATGGATGGAATATGGTCAGAAGGGTGGGTGTTGGGTATTGCCCTGTCATGTTGACTCTGAGTGGTAGGCTTGGATATAAGATTCAAGACGAGATATCATGACCAACAAGAACGAACTGATGAACTGCTTGAAAAATAGAATTTAACACTATCTCAAAGCCCCCACTTAAATAGTCAAGGTAATACTGAGAATTATCGCGGGACGAATTCTTAATCCACAAACAACAGCAAACAAACAATCTCCAGGTCCCATCCATACCGTCAATATTCTGCCGACAATGTTTGGATATAGTGGTGTGTTACCGACTGGGGTGAATCACCGCCAGCCCCCTTCAACTTCAGCACAACCGGAAATACTGAGGAAGCTTCTGTCAACATTTCAGCGTCTAAGCCACACAAAAAGTCGTAACCCGAGCTTGTTTACCAGTTCTTACTCCCAACTCGTGGATATAGTCAATACGGTTGCAACTCACTACCCATCCAGCAAAGAATTTAAGGCCTACATAGATAAAATACATCCGGCGGAAAGATTCGCCTCCGATGCAAAGCTTTTTCAGTTAGCCTTCGGAGTCATTTTATTGCTTCTGATGATGGTGACAGCATGTCGGGGTTATGCGACTGGCATGTTCAAAGATGCCTCACCTTCTGACCTAACTATCCTCTTGGTTACCCTCCTCTGCATCCCCTTTGCATCATCACCGAAACTAACGAACTACTACTTCAATCGCCACTCGTTACCTCTCTTTGTCGTAGCTCTCCTAGGGGTGCAATTTCTTACTCGGTTCATCCAAGACCACCGGAGGACTTCTGTTTATCGTATCTGTGGGACTGGCTTCGAAGGCAAAGATACAGACCGCATCGCCGGCATTACTACATTTAAGTCTTCTAAGCCCAAAATACTGTCATTGCCATCACAGAAAGTCCCTCTCAAAGAACCACCTACCCCTTCCAGACCAAAAGGAAGCAAACCAGTTCTCGCTGACGTTCAGCATGCGATGTTTGGTTCTGCAGTCAGCGGCGAATACGGAGCCACACTATTAAATCCGAATATTCTTCACGGTGTCTACGGTGATGAAGTGCGGAGAAATAATCTTCCCAAACACCCGAGCAACGACACAACCAAGCCAGCGCCAGGGCAGTCTACCGAGTATTTAGGTTCGGTAGTGTCCCGATCTGATCAACTACATCAGACAGTCGATTTCGCTTCCGGAGTCGACTTTTATTCGACACCGACATACCCAACAGCTAGTACTAGTGCTCAAATACACCGCCTATCAAGAGAAGCCAATCAACGTGCCACAATCGTTCAACAACATGACACTCTCTCATGGACAAATGTACTCAAGTACATGAGACCAAATTCACCACCTCCGAAAGAGCTCCCCGTTACGCTGGAAGAAATCAAACAACGAGAACAATTTCAGCTATCACTGGACCCAACAAGGATAGAAGACCGCGAGCATTTCACAACGGAACAACATCGGCGGTGCTTCGAGAAAGTTCTGGCAAAACGGGGAGACACGGATTGGAGTATCGGTGATGAGGAACTATTCTTTGAAATGTTTGATTTTGCCAGTGACGATACGGAGACTTACACTACAGTTCCCAAGCCGGATCCAGAACTACAAATCCACAAATATAAAATGCATGATATCTACCTCGCTGCCAGTATATTCAGATGGCGGGAGCCGATTCTACATAAACTCAAAGCGGAACGGCAGGATAGTCTGAAACAGCGGTCGCGGATTGGTGACCTTGATATCAGAAGCACAACAAGTTCTGTTGGCAGCTTTTTGAATCGGGAGACAGCTGATACAGTCGATATGGAGGGAGATATTCAGATGTCTGAAGATAAACGCCTTAGGACAAGCATGGCAAAATTGACCAAACAGACCTTGGAGGAGCATACACGTCGTGAAAGGATAATATACCAGAAGGGATCATTGGAACCCCCAAAGACAGATAAGGCTCCCGTCAAGCATACACAACCTCCGGTATTGAAGGCCACTGATATGGGTGGATTGTGGCAGTCGTCGCACACAATTAGAGCACCAATAGTGTTAAACGACGGAGAGGATATACTTCCCACACCTGTCACCACAGCGCAGTGGGTTTGGAAGTAAGTGACAGTACAAGGCAAAATATTGGCGAACTAGGCAGTGAAACTCTGTCGGACATATATAACCGATATTGACAACATTCCGACCTCAATATAAGAAATAGTACGCCGGTAAAAGCAAAATAACTGTGATTGAGGCTGGCTAAAACCGAGGACTGTATATATTTTATTCTTAGGATACATTCCACAAATAACGGCGTTGACAAGAAGTCACGAATGAAAACTACTCTCAATGATGCGATGAGTGTTATTTTACTTCAGTGGGCTTCCATTCTCTTGTGCCCAGACTGACAAATTAAAATTTGTGCGAGGTTTGCCAGCGGGAGGAGTTCTAGACACGAGAAATTTGTTTGTTTGTTGTAATCATATCTCATATCTAACCCTTTGTCTGTATAGAGAGAGGATGCAAGTCATTTAATTCCGATTCAGTCTGTCGTATTGGGATAGGCCAGTTGGGTAATATTCACCGACAATCACTCGCTAACGAGTGATAGGTTATGGCTGAAATTCGTTCTGGCCGTATGACAATTACAAGTTAAGTAGTCTTAGATTCTTCCGAACACCGAATAATATTGTAAAGCTGCCGACAGTATATCCCGCCAATGCTCTCAAAATACTTGCTGTGGGGGTCGTTAACTTCCATTTTTATCTCACCAGAGAACTCCGCAACCTGTACCAAGCTCATTCACGTACGCGCCGCTTTACCGAGGTTTCAGCTCATATCCCTGTAATTACAATTAGAATAGCTTCACAACAAACCGCACCAGACTTACAACCTTCATAACGTACTTCTACATTAGGTCCTCACACTTTATCGACCAACATCTTATACTTACCATCGAGCTCTTTCCATTCCATTTTTCGTTCCTTGTCACTAGCAATTGGTTTTCGACACTCCATGAGTATGTTCCACCGGTTTCAGGTTCTAAAGTCTTACGGAGGTATGAGGAAGTGGATGTCCTTGACTTGTTTAGCGGTGATAGGCTACTCCGACAAGGTATATTTTTGGGATATTCCAAAGGCAGATAAAACACAAATATGATCCTCCTCCCAGACTCTGTGACCTCCTCTCTCATCAGAGCATTTGAAGATCATCCTTTCCATGACCTTCTCCCGGCTTCCAAGCTGCTATCTACTTGGGCATCTTTCCATCATTTTCCTAATACCATCAGCACATCCTAACAAAACCACGGGCATGCTGTTACCTTCCCGAGATACCTCTCCTTTAATGTGTCACACTTCTCTACCAGCGTTTTGCACTTCGCATTAAGCTCCTTCCATTCCTGTTTCTGCCATTTGTCACCTGCAATCACAGTTGTCGTCGATCCCGGAGTTGAGAGATAGATTGCGGGCAGGTTAGAAGATATCTTTGTCGGAGTAACACTGGGCGATTTTTCAGTGCTGATACAAGGGAGCTGTAATTGTGCTATCGAAAGTCTTTTGAGTACGACCGGGTTCGGAGTGTATTGACGTGGGGCATAGGATGGCATTATGGTGGGTGTAGGTTGGTGTGGGGTCTGTGCCGAGAGTGTGATACTCTGGTGGTGCGCGGAACATACGGTTGAAAGAATCTTTTCTGGAATTACTAATGATGTCGAATGATGGCCTGTGCATGGGTTATAATTTCGTAGTTCGGTACTCATATTGCAAGATCGAAACAAAGTGGCTATGGCTTGTCACTTTCCGAGTTTTTTCATTTGTTTTGTTCACTATCTGTGCGAGACAACGTTACCGAACGATATGCGTGAAGTCCAACGCACTGGAAATTGTTATATTTTGAAGAGTGATCTGGATTCAAAAACCAAAAAAAAAAACCAACGTGCAGATAATCTGACAAAGTATTTGCGTTGTGAATGATTCAAACTGACATAAATTGCTGTGGCTTAGATGCAGGTACACTATCCAATCACTTTCGACCAATTTAGGAGAGGTTCGTTCGTTCACGAAGACTTTCAAGTGTACAAAAGTCGTTGTCTGCTCGTTCCGCCTCAGACATGTGGGTATGATCTTTTTGAAGGTCTTTCCAAATTATTTCAAGGCCCCTCTTCAATCCAAGCACCTTGATGATGCCCTCGATATCTCCCCTTCGCTCTTCCAGCAGCTGCGGAACCATGTTCTCCGCATCCTCCAATCTCCCGATGTCAATACGCGACAAAATATCGAGTCCAATGCGGTCAAACGCGCCGGAACGGCAAAATTCGCCGGCAAGGACCGGAACAGCTTCTGCAGGCGTGATATTGGTGATGCACTTCAGATCTTTATTAGAGTTCGAAGCGGTAGTCTCGAGGAAGGCGGTATGCGGAAGTGTGGTAGGAATTCGAGGACACGGTGGGGAGATTTGGAACAGTGCGGAGGTTGAGATCCTGCTGGATGTTCCATGGTGAAGATGACAGCCGACTTGCACCGTCTGGTAGTGGGTCGAGGAGGGCCGTGGGCGCCCATGATGGTATCGGCGGCGCGGCCCATTCCGATGGGGCCCGCTTCTCCGTGCCATTGAGGGCAAATGGTGGTGAATTTAGGTATACAGTGTATGATGGTGAAGAAAGTCGGGGTAGTGTACTTGAAATTGGTGGTTAGTGGCTCAGTGGTTCACAATATCGCACTCCGATACCGAGTGATTGACAATGAGCGGGACCACAAGTTCCCAGGATGGTTGACATTCCAGTACACAGCATTGTCATGCAGTAGAGTAGAGTTGGGCCGCTAAACAACTCTGCATCTACGAACAATAAAGATACTCTACGGATAGTATCTCCTCGACCTTGATATTTTCAGTCGTCTCCCAAACTTCTCTTGCACTCCAAACTGTATTATCCTTCGAGCTAATTCATCTGGCTCTCAGCAGATCCCACGATGCATGAAACGACCTACCCCAATGCCAGAGCTGCAAAACCTCCATACACACCGCAGCACGCAATCCTCAGGTACTCCAATCTCATTACACCGCCTGCGGAACGCATCAGCTATCGTCAGCTTCCCACTCCCCTCACCATGAGCCCTCCATCGAATAATCCATTCGCACTCTCCAACTACACAAACGTTATACCTGCCCGCTTCCGAGTCGACACCATCGCCCACTCGATTCCACAGCATAGCCGCACCATCAACCCTACCCTCAGTCTGCCAGCCGAGAGTGATGGCAGTCCGGCCTACGAAATGGAGGGTTTGTTGGAGACTAGGATCAAGAACGTCAAACAGCGGAATGGGAAGTGGAAGAGGGCAGTGCAGTGGCTGGTGAAGTGGAAGGAGTACCCACAGGAGGATGCAACATGGGAGGAAGAGGAGAGGTTAAGGAGTGACTTGGGCGAGGTGTTCTGGGGAAAGATGGTTAGGCAGTTTGAGAGAAGGACTGCTGAGAGGAAAAATTCGAGATAATGTGAGGCGTTATAAAGATCAGATGGGGGGAAGTGTTTGGCCATTACAACGAGGTTGAGTTTTGCATGTACAATTGTCTTTTTTATGATTGCGTCGAATACTACCTTGCTTCCAAAACTTCTTATTCTTTGATCATTACTATTTGACACATTAAAGGTTGTTCTAGTCAGTTCACGGAGAGCCCAGTTACTCCACGGACTGACCAGTTACTCCGTGGAGCAACATCCTCCGTGAACTGACTGGAACACGGTATCCGTGGGAATCCACGCTCGTATATGTACAGAGATCCCGTGGCACAATACCTTGTGCCCTATCGGTATCCTTTATGCCCTACTGGCATGCCCAGTGGTAGCCTCTGTTGACTAGGAGTTTGGCCGAGTGGCTTCCTTAGTTTTTGGTGCTGGTGGACCCGGGGATGAGGCTGGTGGCTTGTGGCCCCCATTGGCCTCGCCGCCCCCATGCCGAGGACGAGGCCTAGCCCCGGCACTGGTGCTCGGCTTAACCAAGTATGGTATTTTTTCTGTATGTAAAGCCTGCCATTCTCTCTCTCTTTGGATCGATAGACAATTGAGCTTCTTTGTTCTTTCTCTTTTGCTCTCAACAATCTCTGCAAGTCCTACGGAGGATCTAAGTATACATGCAACATGCACTGCATGCATGCAGATATGCGCACGAAAATATGGGCGCTCAGCTAGCTATATCCAGCTGAATTCAGTCAACACTATGGACAGAGATAATAAGCTTTCGCCCGGGATCATCGACCGGCATTATATGACTGCTTGGTAGTTACGCGGGTTACCATGCTTAGTATAACATTGTGAACTTTGTGTCATTATTAGCTTTCTCCTTTTCTCTCTTTAGACTTTAGACTTGGATAGACAGACTAGACAACAGGGGAGTTTTCCCTCCACCCCTGCGTATAAGTGTCAACAAACCCAACTAAGTACCTATCGTACGAAAATATGGACCGCCTTGCAGCTACTATTCCACATCTTATTCCGGCATTCAAGAAGGGTGCCCATCATAAACTTACTCCTCGGGAAGCTGCACACCCCCAGCTGAGCTCCTCCAAGAGTGAATGTAAAGGGAACTGCGCTACAGTTTGCTGCAAGTGTTTAAAAGCGAAAGTTTTCGTGCACATTTCATTGTCATGGCCGAGATGGTTGTGTACAGTGTACAAATGCTGGGGTTTGTGCAGCTCCATCTCGTACTTTCTATCTTAAACGGAACCCAACTTCATCTGGGCACAGTCAGAATCAAAAGCGACTTGAGCAAATACAAGAGGAGATGCATGGGAGCAGACTGATTCCACTTCCGCTGAAGATAGCACCGAAGGTGATTTGACCGATCTAGATACTGAGGAAGGAGATGTTCTTGAGGATGAAGAAGTCATGGGAGAGGACGAAGAGGATAATACGGAGGTAGCGGGAAACAAGGAAGAGACCGTTTCAAATGATGATGATATAGAGCACAGTGCAATTGTAGTTGCACGATGACGTTGAGGCATACAGCTGGTCGTAGTGATCACGATGAAGGTGTACAGAGTAAATTTTTTTTGGTTGAGCGTAATTAGCACTTTTGTATATACGCTCTGCGAATGGACTAGAACAAAGGTTAACAGCTCGGAATAAACAAACGTTTTAACGGGACCGGTGGTAGTGACTGAGCGAGACCAATCCTGTGCCATCCATAAAGCGGTATACCAGCTCCTGCCACCGGGCCACGCTCCGCCAGTTATATCCACCACCACGGCCAACTTTCTTCTGCCACTTGGATACACCTGTGGAAACTGCAAGCGAAGGGGAGGGAACCTTCTCTAGCAAGTGCTGTTCCGAAGATTACTGCTGGCCTCGCTATCGAATTGTTGCCCACCCTTTAACTCGTTTCCATCTGGACCTTTCTTGTGCCAACATTGAATGAGGAGGTCGCGTATTCTTCCAACCTCACGGTCCCTACATCGATTTTCTGCATTAAGAGATACTATCTCGATAAATTAGTAGCGGGTGACATTAGATTGTTGATGAAACATCTGAGGTTACGGCGCTTGAGCTATCTCCCTGACCGCAAGATATCCGTGCTATGTCAGGGTTTGCTTGTTCCTCAACGGTTAATGGTTATCTGTCTGAGTCAGAAACAACAATTATAGAAGCAGCCATCCAGTATAACGAAAAGTTTCCCAAACGACCAAGACGATTAATTTTATTTTGACCATGAACAAATAAAACACCATGAATGCAGCTTTCCAAGCAAGTGAGTCCGACAATGAACAACCAAAAAGGATCAGTGAAAAGGGACACGGAATGAAGATGTGTTTTACAAACGCTGCATACACTCTATCCAATCATATCCAATCATACCCGAATCCTCTTAATAACCATACCAGTTATAGGATCATTGTATTCAAGAAACCGCTTCTCATACGGCACACAGCTGGCATTGCCGAAGCGCAACCTGGATGTTAGATTAACTGCTGAAAGAAATACGTCTTGATTAGAAAACACTTACATGCACTGAGTGGGGTCAGTGAGCCAAGCAAGACGAGCTGGGAGCGGAATTCGGAGGCGCATAGGCTTCAGTCCTGGAAGCTCGTTCTTTGCAGTGAGCCACGCCTCTTGAAGAATGGCAACAGGTGCATCCACGGGTGCAATAATTGAGCCACCAGTATGGTCGGTAAGAGTTTTAATATTGTTAACATTATCAGTCTTAACTGACATCTTTGTGAGAGATTGTTCGGCGTTGAGCTCGTTCAAGTACTTTAACGTCTTGTGCATTCCATCAGATGTCCTTCGGGAGTGCTTAAAAGTAGGCCGGAAAATAACCCTCTTTTCCTTATCAAGATCTTTCAAGATCTTGAGAGAGTTCTCGATTCCATGAGAAGTCCTAGCGGCGTTTTTGTGAGAGGTAGGGCCATTCTTAACAGAGTTGTTAGGTCTGATCGACTTGTTGATCGACTTGTTGATAGATCTGATGGACTTGTCTAAGGAAGCCGACACAGTGACAGCGGGTGTAGTAGATTTGTCGCTAATCTCATTGCTTCCAATTGTTCCGCCGTTGGAAGTGTGCTCGATGCGAATCTTGCTGGCAAGGGAATAGACAGTCTTGTCAACGGCAGACTGGACGACATTGAAAACTTTCTCCTTGTCAGTCGCGGAAGAAAACTCCACATTGGAGACAATCGCCTCGGTAATATGGGCGTATATGGGATGGGTTTTGCGAATGTTGGAAGTCATAATGAGGGTTGAGGAAGTTGCTTAGAAGAGAATGGTGTATGAGAAAGTAAGACGGAAAGGTGGTCAGATGAAGAGAGAGAGAGGAGCGAAGAAAGGAAACGAGATTTATAGTCCGCTAGTGCCGTCTGCAGCTTGGCAGAGTTGAGGTTTAGCCGCGGGGAGGACTGCCACACTAACTCCTTAACCGTACACAATTCAAAAGCGAACACCCCAAAAATGTAGTCAAATATGATCTTTAGTGGGCATATAGGTATGTGGTCTGTTCTCTTGACATACCCATCAAATGTTCAAAGGAAACTCCTCACTGTTCTCACCCCATTCGTCCGTGGCGGTTAGAACTAAGTGCGGTGCTGTTCCAATTCCGAACTCTCTCTAAACCTTGTTACTCCTTCTTGACCCATTGGGAGAACGCCGCTTTTGTCCTTGTATCGCATAGATAACAACTGCGGAATGCAGTTGTTAACGTTGGTACCACCCGGCGGAAGTACTACAAATTTCCATCTGCTTTTGCCCTTTTTAAGCATTAGAAAGTGTATGAATTGCAGTAAAGGGCAACTGAACCTTGTGGAAGTCTCATCCATTGAACTGTTAAAAAAATTTAGATTATTTGTTTCACTTGCTCATATCGTTTGAACCGATTCAATTCAAACCCAACAGACTAAGTACAAACATTCATTCAGACCGCTATAAGTACAGTAAGCTTTCAACCATATCCCATAACTGTAGTCGACCCATTGATTAGGTACTTTCCAAAGTAGATAATCCCCCTCTCGACTCCACACCCACTCTCAGGTACATTACTGCGATAAGGTGTAACCCAAACAGCTACCTCTGTGGTCGCGGCATTTCGTTGATTGTCGCAGCAAGAACGACATTATCTCCAAATTTTACCAAAGATAAAGATACGTCACCTTTATCATCAACGATGCAGTTTTCGAAATACTCTAATACAAAACATAAAATAGATCTTGTAAATTTGAACCGCTGACGATAAGACGAAGTTGCATTGCGTATCGGTCCAGTGCCGGGATATGATCTAACGATATCGCATAATTTCATGTAGTCTTCAGAATGAATTATTGTTATGTCGAGATAGCAGTTGCCAGAGCAATCGGGCTCGAGGAAGCGTTCGGTACTGACTACTTTGCCAATGACTCAAATCACCGCAGCAGAATGTTTTTGTTTTGTTTTATTCATACTGTATTCACTCTAACTAGAGTATGACAGAACCAAATTCCCCTCCGCCTCCGGGCGAGCCGGTCAAGGTGGCAGAGATCCCCGCTCACTACCCTTCATCCCCGCTGACAAATGAAAGATGAAAAATGAAAGGATGAAAAGATGAAATGAATAAGAGACTGACCATACCTAAAAGCTCACCATACAAAGGAAAGAAGAAAAGAAAAGAAGAAGGAAGGAAGAAGAGGAAGACGAAGATCATCTCGTCAATCTCCAGTGGCTAACTCACTTGGGTGGGGAACTTTCCAATGTCGGTCGCCGCCAGGAAGTCCATCACCGCCTGATCACATGTCTCGATGGTGAACAGTTCAGAGATCTGGATATTCCGGCATCTGCTCACTTTCCAGCCCATCGCCTTCCCAAACTCTCTCCAGAGCTCCTGCTGTTCTTCTTTCCATCGGCTGCAGTGGCGAACGAGGTGCTCCCATGTCTGGGCTGTCGTTCCTCCACACCACCAACACTTTTTGTCTTCCCAGTGTCCAAAGCATTTCAGGTATACTCCTGTGGGTGCATGCCCGGACTTTAGTCTATAGGACCTGGTTGCCAATGACTTCACGCTTGTCATTGGGATGGGTCTCTTGCTTCCAGCCTTGCCTTTCAGTCTGTAACTGAAGTGCTTGCCGCATTTGTCGGACTCCCACTGTGCCTTCATCGTCGATTGTCCTTCGGAGATCCGTCTGGCTCTATTCGCGGCCGAGGTGTATATTAGCTCGCGTACTGTGTATTCTAGATCACTTTGTGCCTTGTTCGCCTGTCGGTCGGCCTTTCCATTCTTGGGGATGCCTGAGTGCCCAGAGACCCATTGAATCTCGACTTTTATGCCGTAGCTGTCGCAGAGGACCCTGGCATTGTCATTAACTGCTCTTGCAAGCGGCTGCCCTGGCCATGGGTCTAAGTGCATCATCTGTCTGATGGCTGCCTGCTAATCACAGACAATTGCCACCCTCGTGACTCCGTGCACCTTTAGTGCCTCTGGTCTTGCAACGGACTTTTGAAGCGCAATTCTGATTGCCCATAGCTCTGCGTCGAACACCTCTATTCTTCCTGTGCCCAGATAGCTGGGGAAGACTGTCCAACTGTATCCGTTTGAACACACCGCTGGGGCTCCCACTCTTCCATCATCCGTTCGAGAGCTATCTGTCCACCACATCCTGACATCTGATCCCGCTTGCCCCTCCTTGTCTCTCACCCATTGTTTGGCGGTTCTCTTAGCTGCAATGTTGCCATCCAGTATTATAGTCTTGACCGCTGGCTCCTCCCCAGGGGCCTGCCAGCACATGGTTTCTGTTGTCCGGCCGCATTGTGCTCTTTCTTGACTACTCTGCATATCGGTGTACCAGAGGTGGGGTAGTCATGCTGCTCTTCCAAATTGGATCCCTCACACACGTCTGCTAGACGCGCTGCAAAACATTGTTGTTTTCTAGTGTCGAGGGCTACTGGTGCAGGTGTGAGCCCTGATTCTCTCATCGGCGCCCCTGTTGGAGTAGTCAGTAGCGCGCCCATGATGGACCTGGCTTGACGGTTTAGGAGCAGCTGGAGGTCGTCTCACCGTCTCACTTCTTTTGGATCCCACCAGAGTTCACTCCCGTACAGGGCCACCGCCTGGATGTAGGCTACTAGGACAGCCCTCACGCACGCTGATACGACCGCATAAGTTTTTGTGAGAGACCGGAGATGTGCTTCTGCAGCTCTAGCCTTCTTCATGCAGCGATTGTGGTACTCCTTGAATGTCAGGTGGGCGTCCATCCAAACTCCCAGTCACCGAGTCGTTTCTTTGTTAAATTTGACGAAGCCATCTCCCACTCTTATCTTTGCGGTTAGCTTCGGCCAGAGGTGTCTCCGGTGGCCTCGTCTACGCGTGAATAGTGCCGCTTCAGTTTTTGCAGCGTCGAAAGCTAGCCCTCGTCTATCGGCACAGTCGATGCTTGCTCTTTCGCAAGCTTCCAGTTTCTTTACGACCTGGTTCACTTCTCCTCCGGTCGCCACCCACCCGACGTCGTCCACGCGTAGTAGAATGTTGAGCGCCGCAGAATCACCAATAATTGTCAATCATCTGCCAGGTATAGTGTTGCAAATCCAACATTACGATGGAATGTTTACAATTCCAAGTGGCTCGCATAATTTCCGACAGCATGGCATGTTCCTGAGCAAAGGTTATTGTCGGTTTGTGCCCTGCTATCTGTTAGAAAGATTGTTGACAATTGATCACGGTAAGATAAAGGTGAAGGTTGTTGGTTTCAGCGGCATGCAATAATGCGGGTCGTAGTTCACTTGCGGCGACTTGGAGGTACACTAGAGTGTATGTGCGTACTTAAGTGTATATATGGGGTTTAGGGTTTCCCTTGAAAGTTTCCATCATATCACACCACGTATGCCGCTGCCCCTGTATGCAGTAAAGGAAATTGTCATATCCCACAAACAGATAACACAGATGTCTACCATAATAGGTTTAATAAAGCTAGCATAATAATTAATACTCGTAATAACAAATGTATTCTATAATAATTTATTCTAAATTGTTAGAAGTTTTGAAGTGATTCACTCCAAAGAACGTTGTAGTGAGAGCTGCAAAATAGGGCTGGGTCATTCGTGGCCTCGCTTCGTTGCTCCAGTTGAACTGCCATAACAGCTCCTACCCTGCTCCCCTACACATCTAATCAACTCAAATCTCCAGGTTCTAATCTTCCACTGCGAGATTCTGCGGATAATCCTCAAACCAGGTAGCCCACCAATGCCTAGCAATTGCAGATACGAGAACTCGGGATACGACAACCAACATTTATCGAACGATTTTACTCAGGAACTCCGTGGGCAGGATAAAGCCCGCACCCAGCTTCACACTCAACGCCTTAAGACAGCAGGACGTAGTAACAAGAAGCACCGTGGTGGTAGGTTTCGGCAGCTCTTTATTTAGCCTTGTTAATTTCCGCTACTAAACCGCATGACAGAAAAATTAACTGGTGACGAAGAAATCGAATTTTCTCTACAACTACATCTTCCACGTGACTCGCAACCTATTACCGAAGACCCGGAGGTCATTTCGGAACGTCTCAAGAAAACCCTTGCTGCCCGACCTGTCGTCCCAAGAACTGTCAAAACTATGCTCGACGACCCGATTCGCGAGTTTGATCGTGTCATGGCGGAATATGAGAAGGCACAGCCAGGTTTGTGAAATGTCCTGGCGACTGTGTAAGGTAGATATTAACCTGTTAGCAGCCAGGGAGAAGGAGAGGAAAATGGAGATCGATGCGATATTCGAAGAACAACTGGTCATCTTAAAATCTCTGTATCGATAAGTTTCCGGACAGTGGGGCCAAGGCATGTCAACCTCATTATGGATAGTTCAGTGAATACGTAGCAGCATATTGCACATCTTTGGCGCAAGCGTCTCTGTGCTTACGATTTCTTCCAAAAAACTTGCACACTGCGTTTTCTTAGCGTTCATCGTATAATTATGCATGCAATGCAACTTTTATTGCCCCGAGGTCTCCCTGTTCTATGTGAAGACACCTAAATCGATTGAGGTGCTAGCAAAACAAGTCCCAGAATTAGGGGTTACCTTGTGTGCACACCATTGTTGGATCACCCGTGAATTTTGCCTTGTGGCCATAATGATTCCCTGATGGTGCTCAAAACAAAGGATGGAACTAAGTAGAGATGAGTTCACTCCGAATATGACTGCTAGCGTTATTCTCCAGTGAATATGTCAACCGGCTAGCTCACTGTATATTAGTATCATACACCGTCATAACCGCATAACTGTCCCTAAAGCCGCCACTGGTAGCCATGTTTGTTGGTTTGGTATTCTGTAAGGGACGCGGGTCAAACAGAATTACCGAATGTCTACTGAAACATTCACATATATTAGATCCAACACCTTTTTGGATATGCAAAGAGATGGGTAAAGATAGCCGCAGATAAGAAGTTCGGTTGTGATATTCTCCCTGCACGCTTAAAATATAATGGTCATTGGATTCGGACATCGGTCTCCGCATACTTTCAAGCTCGCTATTTGTAATGCTCTATGTATAGCGAATTAGATCATTCATTGAGCCAATAACTATAGGCCTATTTCTAATGCTCGCAGTAAGATAAGTAATGTGCTAACAAAATGGAAGCGGGAACAAGTATCGGGTGGAAATGGGGAATTCCAAACCTGGCTTCGGCCTGCTGTAGATAGCTAGCTTCTGTCTATGACAAAGGTATTTAGGTTGTGAGGTACGGCACAATATCCGTGTTGCTAACACCGCTGAGATACCCCTAGGAAAAACGTCGTTTACAGAAGACAACCTGAAGTTGACAAGAATTTCGATACCAATTGATGGTACTCAGAACTGTCCTATTATAACTCTGCAAACTCACAGACTGTCTGAGCGGTCCCCCCACTGCTTTATCTGTAGAAAATAGTTGTATCTAAAAAAAATTATAGGTATATAGCAACATAGTGGTATGACTCTGACTAGGGCTAGGAGTACAGCGCGCTGGAAACTAGAAAAATCGCCAAGTAGGTGTTATGAAACTTTTGTCACATAAAATGGCTGGATTAACATCACGAATCAATTAGTATCTATGTGATGCTACTCAGTGGCTACCAATTGGGCAAGGCGAGAAGTCTTCTCACCACGCTAATAGCCAGATGATCCAAGATTAATGTAACTAAGATGCTCTTCGATTCTTCAAATGTTGCTGCATCAGACAGAGTAAAACGTATCTTCGATATGACTAGCTAAAAGAAGCGCCGATTTCCTACTCCCTATACTATTTCTTGCTACAAGATGAATGCTGCACCAGCGGCAGAGGAACTTGTACATAAAGGAAACCTAAACGAACAACGACAAAGGAAAGAATACTCCTGACAGTGAACACCTGACCGCAAACTCTGTAGCACACATCGGGAAAGTAAAAGAACACATAACCCAGAAAAACAGACTGACATGATCAAGATGTGATGAGAACTCGCTATCATCTTTCAAGACTGCCCAAATTATCGTCTACTAGCCAAGCAGTCGGCCCGCCTTCCCCGGAAAACGGGGACAGTAATCGTCCACAGAACCCATGGCACAGCGACGATCATACTCACTAGAAACTGCAACCGGGTACCGTCCTTCCATCTGGTTGACAGTTTCAACACGGTTAAGAGCTCCGCTCATTTTGGCTGTACATTCGGTTGAATTAGAATCACTTCTCATACGCGGCCTGATCGGATTCGTGAACGCAACCGGACTCGGCATCGTGACGTCTTGGCCGTGTGATGGAAGCGGCTGGATGTGAGCACGGTCTCTAGATGCTCTAATAGAGATTGCCGAGTCTCCATAACGCTGTTGAAGTAGCGTGTCCAGTGGGACTCCAGGAAATTCCGGAATCGTTGATCGACGATGTCGGCGATTGGGCAACGGCATGACACCTGGGATCCAAGAGAAGTGGGCCGAGAAGAAACGGGAAATCTTCTCCGAGAAAGTAAATTTCTTGGTGAGCGATGCATGAGTTCTCGGACGGGGTGTGTACACCTTAGGAGAAAATGGTGTAGAGATTGTACGCTTGTCTACGTTTCGATGGCGAAAGTAATCCCATAGTAACAAAACGACAAGCGGCGTCAAGGTACATAGAAGCGCAATCTCAGTGATTGTGGCTGTTTCGCAATGATTGCCACATATTGAGGACTTGTATGCGGTACAATTACTGGCGCTGCCTTGTTCTGGAATGATTGACGCATTGGTAGCTGAAGGGAATGCTGGAGAATGGTTCTAAATATCTTTAGTAGAAATCTTGGAGGAGTGAATAGAGCCCAAGGAAGATACGTACATGGTGCGAAGGAAGAGTAAAGTTGTTCAAGTGAATAAAGTGTTCTGCTGCCGACTCGATCATTGGAACATCAGTTGGCACTCCTTGAGTAGTTATCGCAAAGACCTTTAACAAATCAGTATCTGTAATGGGTATATGGGGAGATGCACGATTAAGTACCACAGGCACAGGTGTAGAAGTGACTCCAATAATGGTGACAGTCGGAGTGAGATAACTGGCTTTGCCCAAACCAATGTGCTCGTAGGCATTGTCAGTCTGGTAGGATGTCGGAGTTGCCTTCACATCCTTAGCTTTGGGGTTATTGTACATTAAAATCAATAATAACGTACCGTTGTCAACACGTCTGCAGTGCCAGCGCTGACAACCGACTTCACCAAGGGGACGCTAACAATGGTAGTCAAGGTTATCGTGACAGACTTCTATTGGTTTCCTTAGCATTGAATCCGAAGACTACGATTTGGTTGATATATACATCATTGTCTTGACCGCTGGGCACTACGGTATTGTTCCCTTGGGGATAAAACGGTACTGCTACGTTGATCAACTGCATCGCCGATATGAGTACTAAATTCTTCAACCAATATCTGTGAACTTGGAGAGAACTAACCATGATTGACGATTCGGAGGCCTTCCGCACTGCTGAGGCGGTGGTATCGACGGAGATTTTCTGGTCGGTTTTGACCAGCGAATTTGCTGGAGGGGGGATTGGGGTAAAGCGGGGTAGACAATAACCGAGATGGCAAACATGGCGTTACAAAGGATTGGGTTGTGCGTCCCGTGCTTTGTGACAGCGAGTATGGTGATGAACATATATGCCCCGAGGAATATTGTTGCCCTAAGTCAATTGTGCAGTGGTTGAGGGTGAGTGTACACAATCTCGGTCACTCGGCGGCGGTGAACACTCTGTAACATTAATTTCCAATTCAACTTTTATTCAGTTTGTGAGCATTATTGCAGGTCAAATCACCTTCTACCCTTCCTCCCTCCCTCCCTCCCTCCGGTGCTGTGCCATCCTCAATTCCCTAAAATATTCGTGATCATTTCCTTCGGTCCAAAGATACGGCTCTTTCCATCCCTTGGTTACCATCCATACATATGCCAGCACAATAATCGACAATCCGCTCCCTCCAACTATCCAATACAACAGATCCGAGAACTCTTCGCCTGCAAGCTGAGTAACTACTGTGCCAGTAAGAAATAATAAGATTGCGATAATTGCAAGGACGGTATCCCAGCCGTACTCCTGAGTCATTTTTCAGTGCGGTTAGGAGCTGTACGCGTGGGCGGACAGGGTGGTTGAAGAGATGAAGTTAATGGATGGTAATGATAATGGATAGATAATAGATAGCACAGACGCTATATATTTGGTGATATTGTAATAGAATGGCTATTATAGGGGGGTGAAGTAACTCTATAGAATTGAGTATAATTTTGAATAACGGAGTTCATATTTTGAGTACTATATGAAATCCCAAACTATTTGCGGAGACTGTGGACTGCATTGAGATGGCAGGATGAGAGCAGGCAATGCTGTTTGCGATGCGGAAGAGTCCCTGACTTATAGTACCTCTATCACTGATATGTTGAATATACGTGCAGATGGCAACCTAGAGTGACTTATGTATTCGGATAGGATGTGATCCATTTGCGCGATGCATGTTCTCAACTTCCTGTTCATCCTCAGCAGGGATCTCAACGGTCCGGGGCGACTATCGACTTTCGGGGCCCAACATCGCTGTCTCGTCTCGGCCCTGATTTCCGTGGGCTGGTCTGTCTGGGGCAGGTGTCGGTGGCCCTAGGGCCCCACACAGGCACCTATACGGGACTGGCGGCTACCAGGAGTAGGCATTCGGTGATGGCGCAGGTGTTTATGCCAAATGTGGACCTTAAAATTAGCTGCCGGGGTGTCGTAATGCGATGAAACTAGTGGCAGTGTGCTTTAGAGCGAGCTTGGGTGCTGCAATGTCGGTGGAGGGCCTGAGTATGAAAAAAATGGTATAGAGTAAGATGATTCCCACCGCTTCCCATCGTTAGTTTTTGTATTTCATGACATCATTGAGATTATAGTGCCCTGTAGGTATTTAGTTTAAGAACCACTTGTCCTGGCCTCAAATGGTCCAGAATCCTCTGCCCCGAAAATTATAGTCCAGTGCGGGGCTGAGTATTGACCGGACGGGACGGACTATTGAGATGCCTGATCTGCAGGTGCGGTATGGCTCTCGTCGGAATATACCCAACTTGCAATTTGGTAGAAAGGCCCCTGTCAACGCTTGGAGTACTCGTAAACTTTTCAAGTTCTCAGCAAAGGGCTAGAATTTCACTCATAAATTAGCCTGTAAGCCTTCGCTGAGAACTTGTACAATTGACTAGTATAAATACCCCTTCCCTCTCTTCTTTCCTCCTCTACCTTGCTCTCGTTGCCAGAATTTTTCGTCGCTCGCAAGCTCGTCGGCTGACGGGTGGTTTTTCGAGTGCACCCTACCTTCCTGCATCCTCGGTCATCCTCCATCGGTCTTTAATCTCGCTAACTATCATTTACTAAGAAAATAGAGAATAAAATAGTAAATAACTACTAATAAGTACATTGTTCAGTCCTTGCCGTACATCAATTCTTTCATCTTTATAACCATGTTCTGCACAGATATTACTTACACATCGTGAAGTTACTATCAACATCAGGCCCCAGTGTTCCTATGCGGCCAGGCCGGCCTTAGCGGCAGCTTTTAATTGAGGGCCGGGCCGGGCCTGCAGGCTTTTCCAGCTGGCCTGCAGACTTTCTTGGCGGAACAAAGCATAAACAACAGATTGTGTTCGAAAGACACTCTGCTGCCTACACTAAGAAAGCCTCCAAAGTACGAAACATTCACCATATCCAAGTCAACCATCGGCATCTTTGGTCATCTTCTATCGGTATCTATCTTGATACCTATCATTTGCTACGAAAATGGTTAATAAAATGGGTAATAACTATTAGTAAGTGCATTATTTTTGTGTTTGCTGTTCGTCAATTTTGTTACTTTTCTAACTATTTCTTGCTCAGATATCACTCACACATCGCGAAGCTACTATGGTCCCATTAACCACAACTAAGCAAATATGAATCAAGTTTATCACATTCACTCTTCTCTATTACTGACTTCATCAAGACTAATCAAAAAGCACAAGAAGAAGTGCTGGAACTGCAACGGTTCGCACATGGTGAAGAACTGTCCATATGGTAATACCCTCATAAATTGCCGCGGCTCGATGTTGAATTACTGTTGCTAAAAGTCTCTTCTGTAGTTGCATAAGCCTGTTTCGGCTGTAATGTTGTCGGACATCTCAATAAAGCTTATAAGTTCGCCTTTAATATTGCTAATACTGGATAATTATGTTTCGGACTTTCTCATTTCTAGGCTTCCCTGTCGAGTCTTCTTCTGCCGATGGTGCTGGTCTGGCTTCAGACTTTCCTAGCACTTCTGTTAATTCCAGTAATTTCGCTTTAACATTGCTAAAAACCACTGGATAATTATGTTTCTGACATTCTCATTTCTAGTCTTCCCTGTTGAGTCCTTCTACCGATGGTGCTGCTCTCGCTTCAGGTATTCCCAGCACTTCTGAAAATTCCAGTAAGTTTGCCTTTAGCGTTGCTAAGGACTACTGATATGTTATATTTCTGACTTTCTCATGTTTAGCCGTCGCTGTTGTGTCTTTTTCCGGTAGCTCGGTTTGGTATTCTTCTACGTTACCTACGTCTTTTCCGAATCTTTCATTGAATTTCGGAGAGATGACTGGCAATGTGGCGCGAGCTTCTTCGTTTGATTAGCGATGGAACACTGAAATCAAAACTGGATCAATAATTTTTCAGTGACTCAGTGGCGAAGCATCAAAGTTTTCCTTGATGATTATCAGTATATAAATTAAGTCTTTCTCCCTCTCTCCTTCTCTTCACTGCATCATTGAATCTACGCACACGGTTCTCCCTTACGTACTGTAGCAATACCGTTGCAGCAACGGCGTTACTGCCATATTGAGAGAAACGTGTGCGCGTATAGACTTAAGATGCAGAGAAGAGAGAAGGAGAAAGACTGGAGATATATATGAGAAGTATACCCCTTACCATCAGCCATGCTAGCGGTCAGCTCGTGTCAGCCCTATATATACATGCAACAACTGTATCCATTAATTACTGTCCCTTTCCATACAGAACCGTACGCGGCGGTGCGTGCCTTTATAGCAGTATGATTAAAACAACAAAACCGCAACAGATCCACCAGCCTTGAGGAGATAATTAACCCACCACTGCAATTGGCTTCCAACTACCATAACACCTTGTGTCCATACAGCAGAACTACAAAAAATGACTAGAAATATCATGCATAATCTAATCCACGTCAGTATAACAAAATTCCCCAAGCAGAAGGTTCGAAGTATTACCTCCACAGGTAAAGCAAACAAAACAGAGCTAGGGAATAGGGGCAGCAACTAAATTGCTAGAGACTCTTCGATGATGGAGCAACACATCCTTATACTCATACGTTGCAATGTCCAGTACCGTCCAACCGATTTTGTTTGCCGCTTTGATGTCAGCGCCGTGGTCAAGTAGCAGCCTGATCGTGGCCTTGTTTCCATAGTTCCCAGTAGCTGAGTGATGCAGCACCGTCCAGCCATCATTGTCTGCAGCCTCGATGTCGGCGCCATAGTCAAGCAGCACCCTGACCGTGGCTTCGTGTCCGTTACTGGAGGAGTGGTGCAGCGCCGTCCAGCAGTCATTGTCTGCAGCCTCAATGTCGGCGCCGCAGTCAAGCAGCAACCTCACTATAGCCTCGTGTCCATTCCAGGCCGACCTGTGTAGTGCCGTCCAGCCGTCATTATCTGCAGCTCCAATCCTCGCACCGTAGTTAAGCAACAGTTTGACCGTGGCCTCATGTCCATATTCAGCAGACCAGTGCAGCGCTGTCGAGCCATTATTGCTTGTAACTTCGAGAATGGCGCCGCGGTCGAGCAGCAGCCAAACCACGGTCTCGCGCCCATACTTGGCGGATTGCTGCAGTACCGTCTGGCCGAAGTGGTTTGCAGCCTCGATGTCGGCGCCACGATCCAACAGCAGTCTGACTATGGCATCGTGTCCCTTCAAGGCGGAGTGGTGCAGCGCCGTCCTGCTATCCTTGTCTGAAGCCTCGATATTGGCGCCACGATCCAGCAGCAGTCTGACTATGGCCTCGTGTCCATTCAAGCCGGAGTGGTGTAGCGCCGTCCAGACGTCGTAGTCTACTGCCTTCATATTGGCACCGCGGTCAAGCAGCAGCCTTACCGTGGCTTCGTGTCCGTTCGTGGCGGAATGGTGCAGCGCTGTCCAGTGATTATTGTCGGCAGCTT
>Ga0307512_10002253_pt1 | contig 25046 bp, 24 predicted proteins | sample 14_EM_MG_FD_200267 | JGI IMG/M metagenome (GOLD analysis project Ga0307512, IMG submission 200267) | Populus trichocarpa ectomycorrhiza microbial communities from riparian zone in the Pacific Northwest, United States - 14_EM | ecosystem: Host-associated > Plants > Roots > Unclassified | place... | reverse complement strand
TCCAAACCGAAAGCCTTCAATAAGGAACAGAACCAAACCCGGATACAAGAGCTGTATCTGGTCTACGATCGGCTCATCCATGGCATGGCTCGGCCAGCTCGGTTAGTGGCAGCCACTGGCACTACTGTAGTAATTAGCTTCCGGGAGTTACCTCCCGCCGCCGGCGCGCTATGTTCAGAGCTATTGGTATTAGTGGTGCACAAGCTTCGCCGTCCCCCAAAAGGCCCTCGGATAGAACAGTTCAAACCAACATCACACTGTAGACCGCATCGAAGGTAGTCTGACGCTGACAATAGACCGTCGGACATAAACATCTTCAGTTCCCATATCAATACAAGGATTGTCTCCTGGCTGCTAGTTTTCCAAGTGTTCTCCACCGTCATGGTCGGCGTATTCTTACAGTCTTATGGAGGGCCACGTAACCACAGATTGTGAGAGTTGACAAGTGTTCTGGCCGATACATGAGCACGATCAATGCATGACTAGCATGACTCCCCAATGCAGTCATTGCGAGCTCGAGACTCACTTTGGAAATGATAAATGATAATCTTCCATTTTAACTTCCCCGAAGTTGCATTCGATATAGAAACAGGTCATGTTGGGGTTACCACACTGTAACCTGTTGTGTTATGTTGCTGTAAAAATTACGAGTTCGTGCCTTTCCACCTTGCCTTGCCATCGGGGTGATGTTTGATGTTGTCCAAGCTCTCATTGGGGTGTAGACGGATGTCGGCCACTGAGTGAAGAGCGTGCGAACTTGCTTCGCTTATGTCCGCTAATGTGATCATAGTACAGAACCACGCACTACTACACACCAGTTTTCAAAGTTAGAAATTACTGGTATCCGGCTCACTGGCAGTCCTGCATCGATATGGATGGAAGTCTGTCATATTTATTTTCCAAATTACTAACTTGAACGCTTCAGCCCATAGCGTCGACTGTAGTGGCACATCGGGATTCGGGAATGGGAAACTGGTCGGTCCTTACTAGTTTATCGCGCGAGAATCTAACATAACTTGACCGCTCCTGGTGTCACCCCGCTGGAATGACAGCACGCAAAGCTGTAGTGTCATGATGGCTCTCCAGAAGCGAGGTTACACCCCGGAACTAGGCGGCTGTACACAGCAGCTCGAGGAAAGAAGTTGGAGAAGACGGTCGGGGCATTTAGTGAGTTGATAATTTGGGTTGAAGATCTAGAGATTATGCGAAGTCGAGAGTAGAGATCTTGTAACGCTCTCCGATCGGGCGATAGATGATCGATGATCGATGATGCATCGATGATGGTCTGCACAGACAAGAGCCGACGTGGCATAACTTTCAAAGGGGAGAAAGAAAAGCGCATGCCGAAACCATATATGTCCCCAAGTAATTCTCAACGCGCGTGTCTCATAACTCATAAGAGACCAGAAACTCGAAGTTTACAAGCAGTACAAATAGCATACACGATAGAAGTTACAGATAACATCAGATGGGAATGCCGCTATGCATGTATATGGTATCAAATACGACCCAATGGTCCACCGTTTGAATAGATAACATTGCAACTACAAATCCCAGAGAAAATATGAAAAGAAGAAAAAGGTAAGAAAAAAAATTAAAGAAAGCGAGCAACGAAAACGATGAATAAATAATGCAGCGAGACAAGAAAAAAATTGAGACACGAAAGAAGAAATTGAACAATGCACTTGTATCGTCATCACTTCATGATCAAATACTCGTCACTGACCGAGCAGTTCTAGGACCTGTTGCAACGTTCCCGGATCGAGTGGGCGACCACTTTGCGAGCGCAAGGCCAACACAGCCTTGAGCGCCTCGATGTTGGCATCATCCCCAGACGACCGGTCCAACCGCAACGAGAGCGACCCGACCACGAGCTCGAGCTGGACCAACAAGAAATCGAGCACACCCAGTAACTCAGCCTCGGACGGACGCTCAGACAAGTTCGGAGCGAGGGCGGTAAGGTCGCTATACAGGAAGCGGCTGCAGTCTGCATCCGCTGGCGCAAACACCTGCGCGCGCGATCCCTTGCGTATAGGTAAAGGGCGGAATACCCGTCCACCCGCAAGTGTCTGTAGGCGCACCGCCAGGTGTGCGAGCTCGCGAACCTGTTCTGGAGTCCAGCACTCGTCGCCGGATACCGACGCGCCGGAGCACTCGGACGGAAAATTGTACTCGTTCGGCTGTTCCATAGTATCCTCTGTTAGCGCGACCGCGGCCTGTTCCTGTTCGGCGGCGGTGGGGACGTTCAGGCGGCCGAGGAGTTTCTGCGGGTACACGGCCGTCATCACTTCGGGAATTTCCAGACCCTTGAGTTTCTTTTCACCAACGTTGATGTACTCGGGCTCGAATGACTGCAAGGCATCTACAGTGGAGACCAGCTGTGGGTCCAATGAATTCTGCTCGACCCTCAGCTCGCGCAGGGCATCAGAGCTCAGCAGAATCTGGCCACCCGCCGCCGAATTGGACACGCGAGACGCGCGGTTAACCATCGGCCCGTAATAGTCCATGCGCCGCGAGACCAGGTCCATTTCGCAGACTGGCGTGCCACAGTGGATGCCCATTCGGAGGCTCAGCCCTCGCGCGATCAGAGTCCCATTGGCGTCGCGAACATCACGCCCCTCTGGTAGGTCGAGGATCTCCTTCGGCCACGGCTCGTCCAGCAAGAGCATCTGCACGCTACTGCACCACAACAAGGCGGCTGATACCGCTGTGAACGCGACCATGAACGCATCGCCTTCCGTTTTGACCTCGTAGCCACCGCAGATACGAACATGGCGCCGCAGAAGCTGGTGGTGCATCGTCACGGCCGTCCTCATTGCCGTCTCGTTGACATCCCATAGGTGGGTTGAGTTGACGATGTCCGTGAACGCGAGCACGACCTGGCCAACGGGCGGAGGGATCTCAGGGTCCAACCTGCCGGTCTCATTGTCGCCGACTTCGTCCTTGCGGCTCCTGCGTGGCGGCGGGAACAACTCCACATCCTGGAGGGGATTATCTTTCTCCTGCCCTCGCGGACTGAACAGGCCAGCCAGGGAAATCACCATTATCATAGTCGTGCCCTCCGATCCGTAGCTGATGGCAAAGTCGCGAAGCTTTTGCGCCGCGATCATCGGGTCCGCACGCTCAGACCGTGCAATGTCTACCGCGGTCTGATACGAGACGTAATCCCACAGGCCGTTGTTAGCAATGATCAGGAACTCGTCCAACTCAGATAGCTTCAGTGAGCTGACGTCTGGCCGCGCATTGATCATCGGTAGGAGATGATAGTACCCAAATGAGCGGGAAACGTCTGCCTCGTCGTTGACCAGTCCCTTCGGTGATACCCAGCCCTCCGCCGCTCGGACGCGCGTTATTTCGTTCCGATCAAATGGCTCATGCTTGACCGACACGACGTGCGCCAGGCCGCGTCGCGACATGACCGCAAGCGCATTCCCCACGTTTGCGACGTACAAGTGGTGACCGCGAAAGTACGCCACGATGCCCGATGCGCCAATACTCGATGAACCCCCGGCATTGCCTGCCGCATCTGCAGCATTCATGCCAAAGATGGCGCCTGCAGAACGATGACTCGCCTGCGACATTTTCCGCCCGCTAGCGTTGGTTGAGTATGCCGAGAATAGGTGGTCATGCGTGAGGCGGTTAAGCTTCAGGAACGTGCGCCGAAGTGCGTCCGGGTGTGACTCGCCCTTGCTGAGGTCGAGGGCCTTGAGTTGCTCCGTAAACGTACTCACGAAGTTGTCGTGCAAAAACTTTGAGATGTGAGTGTTATGCGGCGACGCGTGCGAGCGCCCAAACATAGCAAAGATCGCCTCGTCGCGGGTCTCTCGAAATGTAGGTTGCACCAGGTCGAACATGGTAAGGTATTCACGGTTGCCGAGGTTATCTGCTATCCCATATTGCAGCTGGTTGACAAGCGTGACTGAGGTGCGGACACGCCTATCTTCCGTATCGTCTGGGATGTTCACCGCGAGGGTCGTTGTGACGTCCATGAGCCCAAGCACTCGGAGTTGATTCAACTCCTCGAATCCCGCAAGGCGTTCCAAGAGCTCATTACTGACTTCTTTGTCTCCGCGCCGTTGCCAGGTCTGGATCCTTAGGAGTTTGTTCCCTGACAGATTGAGGTACTTGAGATTCTTATTAAAATTCCTGTTTTGCAAAGAAAGGGGGTATGCTAAGAGACTGCGCTGCCAGAATACTGCTCGGAGGGCTTACCAATTCCAATCGAACTCCCAGTTACTTATGTTGTACCTCAAAAGATTACTGCCAACGTCCAACACCGTGAGATTGATGACCTTTCCGAGCTCCTGCGGTAATGTCAATAGACGGTTCCCGTTCAAATATAACACTTCGAGCTTGTTCAGTCGGGGTAGGTCCTCTGTCGGTAACCCCGCGAGTTTGTTCCCACTGAGGTACAGTTCTTCTAGTAAGACGACCTCCTTGAAGAACTGCCTGGGGAGTTCCTGGAAGTCATTAAATGATAAGTTAAGTACCCGCAACTCCCTCAGGATCATCAATACTGGCAGCGCGTCATCCGTGAGTCGGTTCTCGCCCATATATAATCGCTGGAGGGACTTCACAAGGGGTGGAAGCAACCGTGATGACAGGGCTACCGAGCCGGCTGTGGATGCTTTCCGGTCTGGTATCCCCGGCACCAGGGTCACCGTCGAGCTCAATGCGCTTTCTGGAAATCCAATCATTGGTAGGGGTGGCGCAACGGTTGCAGGGGGGAGTGATGGTAAGCGGATGTGTGCGATGACATTCGAAGTCATGTTTATGCGCTCGAGCGAGCCGCAGTTCCACAGTGCGGCGGGGAACTCGGTCAGGTTATTGTTATGTACATCGAGCCTCTCGAGCTTTTGTAATCGTCCGATGCTCGACGGCAGGGCGCCGATCAGGTTGTCCGAGCAAGAGAACGACTGCAACAAGCTGAGCTCACCAAGCGAATCTGGAACCGCGCGGAACTTATTGCGATCCAGGATAAGCTCCTCGAGGCTTGTTAGTAGGCCAAGTGCGAGATCGTCAAGGGACGATAGCTTGGCACTCGAGACGTTGAGGTAGGTGAGAACAACAGGGATCCGGCCCACAGGTCCAGGTGCCAACGAGATTTGCGTGATGTCATTATGTGAGATGTCAATTCTCTTGAGGAAGGGCCCTGATGATACGTCGAATGCCTGTACATCGTTGTGACCGACCAAGAGCTCCACAAGGTTTGGCAAGAGGCTGACAACACCCAACTCCGTGATATTGTTTCGCCGACAGTCGAGCACCGCCAAGTTGGACAGGCGTCGAAAGCTGTCTGGAATGCGAGTCACCCGATTGCCGACCATGATTAGAATCTTGAGCCGCTGCAGTGATTGCATTTCTTCGGGGAGTTGCGATATCATGTTAAAGGAAATATCCAGTTCCTCTAGGCTAGACATCTTCCAGACTTCCTCGGGAACGTCTTGGAATTTGTTGTTCGAGATGTTCAAGAGTCGCAGCATGTGCAACCGAGGGAAGTACCACGGCAGCTTCTCCATCCTGTTATTCTGTACTCTCACCTCCTGGAGATCTGGAAGACGATAGAGGGCGAGGTCATTTATGTCGCCGATCCGATTGCTCGAAAGGTCGAGTCCCATCAGGGTGGTAAAGCTTTGCACGCTCTGCGGCACCTTCTTGATGGACATGTTGGACAATCGAAGTTCCTGCAGAGAGGTGCAGAGTTGGACGAAATCACTAGGGATATCGAGCATCGGATTTCGCGACAAGGTGAGCGACTTGATGTCCTCGGCGTGCGCATATAGTGCCACGGGCACAGTCCGCAAGCTTTTGTTGGTGAGATCAACATTTCTATAGTCGGTAAAAATCATGTCTTCCTCCTAATTGGATGTCAATTCAGAGTGGTAGAGATAGCTATCGAGCCACGAACCGCAGGTCCCAAAACAGTGCTCTTATATACGAACTTCATCAAGAAGCTGAGATCCCCCTCGCCGAGGGTATCCAGCCCATCAGCTATGTCATAGCCTGCCTGCTCTAAGCGCCTTCGTACGATATCCGCAGGCCGCTCTGTCTGGGCGAGCATTCGCTCTGAAAACCCACGTTAATACGTCCCAAATAAGGAAAATGCAACGTGACCAACCTCGCCCTCGTTCCTTGAGATACAACCTATGGTCCTCGCGTTCCCCCGGACTTAGTAGCGTTGAGTTGAGCGCGCCCGCGAGCTGTGAAACCGTCGTGGCCAGGCTGCAAGTCAAGATGTGATACTCGTTATTTGCACGATACACCCGAATCTTGAAACCACGCATGTCCATGCCGTGGTTCTGCATTGCTCGCGTCACTGTCGCTCTCCTGCGAGCCTTGCGTTTGCTCGCCGAAGCCTTTTCGTCCTCCGAGCTGGACACATCTGGTTCGGGCTGGTCGCCAGTGACCCAGCTAGGCGGTGCCTTCCACGCGGCCATGTCTTGCGAGCCTGATGAAGGAGAGACGAGCTGGGGTGGTAACACAGCAGGCGCGATTGTATGCGGTGACATCCTGCGCGCGTCGGTGGCGCCCTCGCGCACGCTAGGCGGACGAGAGACAAACGGGTCGCTGAAAACGGGACCGCTAAAGTGGGGTGGCGAAGAAGACGATGAGGACGGTGTCGGCGCTCGGGCGTCCATGCGGAGGCCGCTGATGCTTGCATCGCCGAACGGGGGGCCTGAGATTGGAGCATTGGAGCTCGATTGGGAGAGTAGCGATGGGTCAATGATCCCTTCCATACGTTCGAGATTGAGGTCGATGTTAAACCCGGCCTGTTGGGTAGATGCTAGAGCGGGCTGCGCGGAACTCGGCTTTGATTTCTTTCTATCGCGACCACGAACAGCGCGCAAAGCGCCTTTGCTTGGGGATGGGTCCATCTGGAGGAAGGAACTATCGCCACTGCCCGAAGAGACAAAGGCGGGGAGGAGCGGTGGTGCCTTGTTGGCAGCGGCTTGCGTTTGCTTGTCGTCGGCATCGAGCCTCACTTTGCTGCGGGCCCGCCTGATGACATTGAGCGGATTCATGAAAGACCTGGGCTTCCTGAGTTCTTTGTGGCCATTGCTGGTTGAGCTAGCCGCGATACTTGCGTGGTCTTCTGCGCTAGTGGACTCGGTCGACCGTGTCGAGCGAGTACTTTGATGCCGCGGCGGGGAAAATGATGGCATTTTGGCGCTAAAGCCGAAGGGCTTGGAGCCTTTCGGGGGAGGTGTAGGCTACAGGAGGAGGAGAAAAAAAAGGAAGAAAAGAAAAGGTAGGAAAAGGTTAGGCACAACAGGTAAAATGATCCGTAAGAGGGACAGGGCGCGTACAGGTTCGTCTGGCCAGCTTAACTCGGTGGAAGACTGGGGTGGAGATTGTGTGAAAGGCGAGACCAGCAACTGGGGATTTCGAGGAAATCCATGAGTACCTAGAGCCATCAGACAGAATGTGGGGTGGGAGAGGGGAAGATGGGAAGGAGGGAGAGAGAGAGGGATGCGTCTGCGTTTGACGGGTTCGAAGATCAGAATAATCCCTGACTGTCACTGACGGATTATCGAAAGCGGTTGATTCAGGCACCACGCACCGCACTGCATTACACACCCATACACGTACTGTACGTACAAGTGCCCTCTACGCCTATCAAAAAGTAGAGATCATGGTTCATCTGGACATCTATCAAACCACCCTGTTTCACAAGCGGGACCCCCACCCAACGTACGACTTGAGTTGGTCAATGGCCCTTCGTCGGCTAATTACCGGCCGTTGAGGCCATGGCGACTGTCATTCGGTCCGGGATATTCCCATATACAGTAGTTCATCACGCCGTTGATCTCCATTGCCGAAGTGGCACCGGGAGACGATTTCCAAATTTAGCGCCGGCTCCGACTCGGATCCAGCGCGCACTGCCGGCAACGCCAAGACGACCACATCCTGTGCTGTGCTCTCAACCCAGCAGCTTCAGACTGAATCCGCATCCACAGGCTTAATCCCAACCGCCATGTCATCCGCTACCCCCTCAGCTTCATCTACTGCCAAATCGACCTTGCAAACCTCTAGCAGTCTCAAGGTTCCCATCCATCTTTTGCGTCAGCCTCCGTCCGCAGCTAACGACTTGTCTCACTATGCAGATCGTTGGTATCATCCTCGCGGTGGTCAGCGGTGTCCTCATTGGGTCCAGTTTTGTCCTCAAAAAGAAGGGTTTGTTGCGCTCGCAGGCCGGGCAGACGGCGGGTGAAGGTGTTGCCTACCTGAAATCCGTACGGCATCCACTCCGTTTTTCTCCGCCCGGTGCCCGAACTTACACAACTGCGACCTCAACAGGTATTATGGTGGGCTGGAATGATCTGTGCGTTGTGTCTTCCCTCCCTGTTCTTTCCGTGCTGATGGCCGTAGTAATGATTCTGGGGGAATTCTGTAACTTTGCTGGTGCGTGACTTTCCACTCAAAAAATCACGCTGCCATTCGCTGACTCCTGTGTCCGAAGCTTACGCTTTTGTCGAAGCACTTGTGGTTGTGCGTCACTTTTGTCTCCGTCCCAATTTGCGGTTCAACGATTCCACTAGACCCCTCTCGGCGCACTGTCGGTTGTAATATCAGCTGTCCTATCCTCTTTAATTTTAGGCGAAAAGCTAACATTCTTCGGGTGGCTTGGATGCGCACTGTGTATTGTTCGTCCTATTATGCGTGCTCTATACATGCTGTTCATTGACCCCTGTCTAGATTGGATCAACTATCATCGCGATGAATGGCAAGTCGCCTATGCTCTCCACAGGAGTTCACTTTCGGTTCACTAACCGATAATTTAGGACCTCAAGAAGCTTCGGTTGGACAAATCGTTGAATTTCAGCATTTATTCCTGTCTCCCATCTTCATCGTATACACCACCCTTCTCATTTTGGCTTCATTGACAATTATGTTCTATTTTGCGCCCAAGTCAATTTTCACCCGTCTCTCTTACTCCTCACTATGCTGATTCGTTGTTCCCAAGATACGGAACCAAAAACATGATTTGGTACCTTCTCGTCTGCAGCATGATCGGAGGACTCAGTGTCAGTGTAACTACCGGTCTGGGGGCTGCGATCGTCACGTCCATCTCGGGCGATAATCAGGTGAGGTCTATCCAAGCGCCAGCGAATGTGCTGCCGTGCCTGACATGTTATGGGGTTAGTTTAAACACTGGTTCATATATTTCCTCTTGATCTTTATCGGGGTGACGTTGGGTAAGTCGGCTGGTAGGGTCGTTCTGGGCTGGGAATGAGCTTAATCGAACCTTGCGTAGTGACGGAAATTTTCTATCTTAACAAAGCCCTTGCGCTCTTCAATACTGGTAAGCAAACCCATCTGCGCTTCACGCTTCTTTGATCTAGAAGTCACTCACCTTCCTTTTCTAGCTATGGGTAAGCTTCTTGTTTACGTTTTGACTCCACGTCAACCAAAGATGCTCATCTTCAACATCAGTCACACCTACTTACTATGTAATCTGTAAGCTCCTTCCATGTTCCGTCGGCTCTTTTCTCACGTGCTACAGTCTCCTTCTGCTCCATGGTCACCACAGTCGTATGTTTTAGTCCTATTTCCAATACCTGCAACCGTAATCTCGTCCTTTAGGTCCTCTTTAAGGGTCTCAAAGCCTCCGCCAGTCAAATAATAACTATTGTCCTGGCATTCATGGTCATCTGTGTGGGAATTACCGTCCTCCAGATGTCCAAGGTTGATCCGACACAGTTTACGAAACTCGATCGCCGTTCCACCATCCTCCTCCAAGCTGCTCAGAACCCGACAGAAGCCGTTGAAGAAAAATCTCTCTCCGGTATTGAGGACCCTGGAATTGACGCTCTTCGAGGTTCTTTCGGTACTTTCGGTAGCATCATTCGCGCACGCAGCGCCCGTCGCATAAGCCAGTCCAGTCGTCACTCCGCCCATTCGAGTCGCTTCGGAGCCCCCAGTTCACGCTATGATATCGAACGCGGTGATTCCAAGACCTCTTCGTCCTCTGCGGTCCCGAAATTCAATCACTACGGTGGTATGAAAAGACACCAGCTCTTCGACCCTCCAGTTCCTCCCCTTCCATCCCTGGACGTGGCTGAGCCCGACACGATATCTTTGTCGAGCCAGCCGTCAGCACGAAAGACGGCGATAAAATTTAGAGAGCAAGATGTAATTCATTCCTATCATCGTGGCACAGCCGGGAAGGATGACATGGCCACACACGAGCGCCGCGTCGTCCCTCACCCTACGAGCCCGCTCTCGCCACCAGGGTCATCTGTGCAACCGAGACTCTCCCCGCCAGAAGACGCCCCGGTCAGCCGGTTGCGTCAGCCACAATCGTCGCTCGACCCAGAGGTCAGTGGGCTACGCTCAGCCCCGCCAGGTGTCGGACTGGCTGCGGATACTTACCGCGATCCGTTCGAGGGTGCGCCGGCGACCGCAGCATTACCATCGTCCTCTTCGGCCACGCCCTTGGTTGATGACAATGATCGACGGCATCACCGCCATCGTCGGTCAGTCTCGCGACAAGGGAGCTCGCGGGATTACCCCAAGGGGGACCTTGCGGATGACGCAGAGGAAAGGGTGTCCCTCTGGGACCCGCAGCGAGACAACACAAGTGAAACGGACATCGCTCTATCGCCTGATTCCCCTTACGGGACCGTCCGTTTGGTAAGCTCTTCGCGGCCGGAACGTTTCTGAGTTTCGCGACCTGGTTCCCACTCTATCTATTGGCTGTGAAGCCTGTTAGACCTCACCTCGCGCTCCGTTCTGTACGATTCTGTAAACCCCATCACCCTTTTTTCCCTTTCCCCTTGGACGATGGATTTTCTCCTTTCGGTTAACGATCTAGTAACGGATTTTTTTTCCCTCTTATTTATTTGTTCCGCTCCCACCCCCTTCCCCCTCCTCCCCACTTGGACATGCCCAGGACGCGTGTTTTCGCCCTGTATGATGTACGGATAGAATCAACATTGACTGACCGCTGCGCATTTCCCCTTCTTCGCTCTCATGACAAGCGTGTCATTCCAATCATTCGATTGATTCGGCCCCTGCACGATCAGAATCGTTACTCCGCTGAACTTTAGAACCAGGGTGCGTTCACACATGTGCCCCCTTCCAGAACGGCAGTGCCAGATCTCTTTCGTCACACGAGTCCATCGATAAAAACCTACGGAGCTTGAACGAGGCTTACGATTTGAAAACATGTACGTGACAGGACGCAAGGTACGACAGCACTAGACTACAGCGGGGTATACATACGACCATCAATCAACGGTTAGAAGAAGGGCGAGGGGGTACAAAACAAATAATCAAGGGCCAGGAGAGGGTGGCATCTGTTTAGGGAGAGGGAGAATTTGTTCACATGAGCCACACACGTTGGTTCTACGTGGCCCGGTGAACGGAAAGTTTAACGGCCGCACAGCGGGTAACTCCCCAAAAGACATAAAGGTGAACCACGGAAACCGAACCGGGCGAGGGGGGAGCGGGGGGTGAAGGGGTAAGGCGCAAAGGAAGGGTGAGCGAGAAAGGAAACTAAGAAACGGACGGAACGAGGACAACAGGCGATCGGAGGTGTACGTGAGCTGGCCGCACCATGTGTCATCCCCAGAGAGTCACCGGGGCACGCGACGCGGGCGCAATAGTACTAGAGTGGTGTGTGGCTCACGCGGCGCTGACGAGCGATGAGGTGGTGGTGGAAAGCTTAGATGACCCCCGTGCTCGGGATTTGCTAGACGCTCTGACGGAAACGCCATTGCTGCTGCTGCTGCTGCTGCCGCTGCCACTGCTAGTACTGCTGGCTGGCGAACTCATGGATGTACCGTCGAGGTCTGGGCAGTCGTGAGGCTTACGCTGGCCACGGCGCGAGGTGAGCGGGTAGTTGCATGGGAGATGCCTCTTCGCGCATTGGCTATTTTCATTTAAAGTTATTTCATCACAAGGTGTGTTTTGCGTGGAAGGGGGGTGGTGGGAAGGGTGGGAGAAGGGGAATAGGGTGACGTGGGAGGGTAGGAGATGGAAAGGTTGACACGGCGAGACGGCGAGCACGAAGCAAGGTTAACGAGAAGGCGGATAAAGGGCCCGGAAATATGATGGAAAGAGAACGTTAGCACTAGCACGGGAAAAAGGCAACGGAGGGTGATGAAAGTAGATCAAATAACGATAAGGGTGTCACATCGAGGTTGGTGCCCCAGGGCACGACACGCTGGTCCCATGAGCGGTGCGGCCATAGTTTAAAAAGCTAGGCTTCCCCCCATTCCTCAGAACCCACCAAGGCGATGGGCTTCGGAGGTTGGTGCCCCCCCCAGCAGACTCCCATTCGTCTCCCCCATTCCACACATTCTTCCTCCCAAGTCTGCCAGGACCTACGTCGCGCACCACCAGCGCCCCCACCCAGACGTATGTATCTATGACGGAAAAAATCTCGCTGTACTCACGTGCACGTCCGGTCCTCGCTGCCTTCGTTCTTGGGATGGCAAGCGATCTTGCGACCTCGGCAGAAGAAGCATGCGAGGAACGGGTCCTTCTTAGGTTGTTTCTTCCCACGCCTCCCGCGGCGCGACGGCGACGACCCGCCGTCGTCGTCGTCCCCGAGCTCGTCGGAATCGACCCCGCTTCCCCCGCGGCCGTCGCGGTACGCCCGAGGCTCCGTCTCGGGGTACGTGATGAACGTCAGGGTCTGCTGGACGGGCGTCAGCGGTATCGGCGTCGACGCTGGGGAGGGCAACTGCGCCACCCCGTGCGAACTCGGCACCGACGAGGGGCGACGTTGGCCCTCCGCTTTGGCGGCGGCGATGTCCTCAGGGTACGGTAGGTGGCCCATCGGAGACTTGGCACGAGGCGGCAAGCCGGGCGACTCGGTCTTGGGCTTTGATCTCGCGGGCGCGGGTGCGGGCGCTACAAACTGGCCCTGTGCTTCGGGCGCCGGTGGGGACGCGGCCACGTACGGCTTCCGGTCCTCTCGGGCAACTGGGGGCGCGTAATGCTGTGACTGTGGTTGTTGCTGTTGATGCTGGTGCTGATGCTGGTGCTGATGTTGTTGCGCGGCGGTTGCCGTGGTGAACGGGTCCACATATGGCCCAAGGTGAGTATAGCTGGTATCTGGAGAGTGGAACGTGGTATTTCGCTAGCACGCGAATCCATGAGATCCGGCACCATCGCCCACAGAGTGTCGGTGGGTACTCACCTCGTACAATGCGGTTTGCGGCACCGCCGCGACGTGTTGAGCGGGGTCATGCCCACCTTCACTTTGATTATGGGCAATGGTCGGATGCTGGGCGAGTGCGGGAAGCGCAGTATCGTGATTTGTGGTGGCGAGGGTCGTGTCCTGTTCTGGGTATATCATGCCAGCGGTGCCGTAAGTCGTGCCAGCGCATGCCCTGGCGATATCAGGCTGAAAGTGGTCTTCTGTGGCCGCGTGGCGATGTTCGGTAAGGGATATGTTTTGGTTCTCATAACACGATTGAGGGTAGTACATGGGATCTAGGGGGTGCATTGACAGAGGGGGACCGCTGGCGGTGGTGGGTGCCTGTGCCGTCGGCCAGTACGACATGGTTGCGTTAGGAGGGGTAAGGGGCGCATGTTGGACGACTTCATTCTGAGCAATCGCATAGCTCTGGTGATGGATATGTCCATAGTGCGAGTTCTAAGCGTTGGAGGCGAGGTAGATGTGAGGATCGCTTACAGACCGCACAGTAAATGGATGTACATACCTGATAGTTGCCTTGCTCAACATTCACGTGATGAGCTGCTATATATGAGTCCCCAGCATAATCTATCCCGTGTTCGTGGTAGGGAGACCAAGGGTCGTAGTGGGAGGTGAGAGGAGACTGCGGTGGAAGCAAGTGTTCCATCAGTCGAGCGGAGGGAAAGGAGCGTCTACGTGGGGTGATGGCGGCAGGCCCGAGTGTGGGACAGAGATATACCGACGGACGTATAAAGCACGGGTCAGAGGAGATCGCGAGGACCTGCTCCTGATTTAAATACCTATCTGGCGCGTGTCCCTGAGCTAAAACCTGCTAGTGGGGGAGGGGAGGGCTAATGAGCGCCGAGGAGTTCAACCTTCGCACCACTCTCAAGAGAATCACGCCTCTCCGTTCCTGGCCGGCCGAGACGGGTGAGAGATATAAAGGCAAGCTGGACACGTCGGAGGGACAACCAAGTGGTACGGTTTGTATTGGTGTGTTGTACGACTCGTAGCTGATACCGTGACGGTACTCAGATATAACTCAGGTCACTTGCCATCATCTTGATGGCTTCCATTCAACATTCATCCCCTCGGCTCACGACATCCCACAGTCAATAAGCGCTCTCGGTCTTTTGAACATGATAATTTCTCAGCCATCCCAGTGGGTGTCGATGCTGTGAGAACCCGCTAGCTAGGCACATCCCCAAGGAGAACGCAATTTGGAGGACTTGGGCTGATCTTGAGCCCGCCGGATATACAGTACGCACATGCGCTCTACAATCACTTGATACACCCGGCTGGAGGCTAACCCATGCTTGCTTGTACCCTACAGCAGGCCTCAACCCCACTCACAAGCGTCAAAGCCCCAACGGCCCGAATTCAATATTGAAATAATAACAAAAATGCGGTGTACAACACGTGGTCAGCTGACACCGCAGACCCACAGAAGACGCTACGCTACGACAAATGAAGGCAACCTCATGGCTACATGAATTTCCAAGGGTTTTCCCGTTGGGCCTCCTATGAAGCGAGGTTGCGACTTTTGGCAAGTGATCTCCCGTTTGTGTTTTTGGAAATTCTAGACCACTTCTCCGTGTCCGAGGACCGTTGCTGCAAAGGATAAGAAACCGCAGGATTACCGAGTTGAATAGGTTACGGTTGTCATAACTAGCAGTACCTGCGGGAGCAGCGCAAAGCGCAAACAAAAGGCAACCCCAGCTGTCAACCCGCGCTTCTCCATGGCTACTTCTGCGTGTGAAAATCAGTCCAGCTAGCCGCGGAAAAGAAAACGAGAATCAGATGCGTGGACCGTGGCGTTACGGTTATCTGCGAGCGCGTGTGAGCCCTGACGCGAATTTGGCGCCTCATGCCGAAAGGGCTGCTGCTAGTTTGCTTTAGGGTGGGAACAAGTGCGCCTCTTTCACCCTACGCCGTCGTCTTGGTGTCCTTTTGTCATTACTGGGAAAATTAACCCCCTTTCCTCCTGAGCATATATGTCAGGTGGTACTATTTCGGTCCACCCAGTGTGCAGGGTAGCACAATGGTCCTTAGGGGTGAACCAGGGTGCCCCATCGTATTTCATCCTTCGAGCAGTCGTCCCGAGTTCCGTCGTGGAACCATGCCTATCACCGATGAGGTGTTTGTAACAGGGGTTATCGAGAAATTTAGAAGCAATCTCACTTGACCAACCTCATGATCTCTAGTAAACGCCTCATACGGTCGTCGTTCTGTTCTATGGCCTGACACTGCCACACAAGTCCAGAATTAATGGCCCTTTTGATTTATTGGATCTATTGTGATGATTAACGTAGTTAACGCATGCCCTCCAATATCAAATATCCTTTACCTCATGCCTCATGGACCGCAGGCACAGTAACTTACGTGATGCAAAGCAAGTCTTAGAAATTTCGACACTCAACCAATCAGTTACAAGTTATTTACCCATCCTAATTCAACGAATTTGACGAATGACAAGTATCGTTTACTCTACGCGCTCCCGTGCCAAGGGAAACTGGATAGGTTCTGTCACGCGGGCAACCTCCCCATATGTCAGGACGCCTACGAAAGGCATGAGATTGTACTTAAGGGTATAATTGGCAGGCGTAGCGCCTCTGCAGTGCCACGTGTCAGTCTCAACAACGATCACGGGGTTAACGGCGCATATGGAAGCTGCGCCACGAAAACATGGAATACAGAACGCACTTGAACTTCGCGGACACCTCACGGAAGGGGTACTTGTTCTTGCCAGAAACCGCAAGGATCGAGTCCTCCTTTCTCCGGACGATGCGATCCCAGAATACAACTTCATTTCGAACCTGTGAAAGTAACATCGAAAGAGTTAGGGGCTCAAATTTATCAAAGCAAACTCAAAAAAAAAAAATTAATTACGGCGCCACGCCGCAGAACATGTAGGCACAATGACAGCTCAGATGCCGGTGGTCATGGTCATGGTCATGACAGACATTAGTCCGACACCACACGTGCACATGTCATTGCGAGTGATCACATGAACTACCGGACGTATTTCGGCGAATAAACGGGTGAATATCGTCTCTCACTATGTCATCGGGGTCGGCAGGCGCCAACACACAAGGACACACAAGGATGAGAGCCTGGTCCCCGATACGATAGATTCAAGCTTGGTCGTTCTTCCGCGCCGCGGCACGATCATGCAAGATCCGAAGAACATGATGTGGACTCACCCCTTTCGCATTGGTATATTCAGCTTCCAAGTAAATGAAAAGCTGCTTCGTGTTCCAGTTGAATAGAGACGAAAGGTCTTTGATCCAAGAGAGGTCCGAATTTCATAAGGGGATCATATCACGGAAATGAGAAAACGTTGATTGAGACTCTCATAGGCGTGTATGCTCACGGGAACGCACCAGTATCAATATTAAATGTGACAAAGGCATATTCTTGCCGGCGGTGTGGATATCGTCGCTCTTCGCCTGCGAACCTGTGGAGGTGGCGTCAGAACGGAATGTCGCGAGCCTCGGGGACGGGAGATTAATCAAAGATAAGAGAAGATAGGGGGACAAGCGGATGACAATATTGCCATATGAAGTGATCTTGAGACAGGCGGCATTGGTGTCAACACGCCAACCCTTAACCCATCCACCGTTACGCCGATCGACGTGCCAGTACAGACCGAGTGCGAGGGAAGGGGTGCGGGTGGGGGGCATTCGAATGGGAAGACTACAGTACGAAGCGAAAGAAGCGCACGACTGTTCGAAAGGCCACCTGTGCTTGTCAATGGACGAAAAAAGTATGGGTTCTGCTTACACTTTGACAGAAGTCACGTCGAGAGATCCAGTCGGGTGAGGACTGAATACGAAAGAAGAGAGCGCAATGGCTGCAAGAAGAGCCATTACGGTGGTAGAAATTGTAGCAGAGACATTGTTAACCCTGGCATAGATACTGTGCATTGCAGAGGCAGGGTAGTCGTATGCAGGTAAGTAGATCAAGGACACGTCGTTGCGCGTCAGTCGTTCGTTCGTTCCGAGTCGTCGCGACAAAGGCCCCACCGGTTGTTCCGGTCCGGTATCTTGTGCCAAGAAAGGGAATTTACTCCTACGCCCTTCAGCAGCAACCGTGCCCCTGTTAGTGATTGTCTCTGCTGGCAGTCCTCCCCCTTTGACTACTCTTACTACCTCTGGCGACATTGAAGGCGCAGCTTCGTTCTTATTCATGGATACTGACTACTACCTATTCCACAGGGTTCTTAGGCGTATTGCTTCGTGGGGAGCTTATTCATTCTTCACTGAGGTGCGCGTGATTGGTGGGGAGAATGTGCCAGCGAATGGCCCAATCATCGTGTACGTTTATCTTTTGGACCCGTGACGATCATTGATTAGAGCGTATTAGGACCGCAACTCATCACAATATGATGCTCGACCCAGCCATTCTTTGTCCGTCTTTATGTTTTGTTACCATCGCTCTGACTAATGTCACCCAGCCTCGGCGTTTCCTCACCAGCGAATATTACATTACTGGAGCAAAGGTCGGACGTTTGTCCTATCATCCGTGCTATGCTGACTGGTGAATCCAGCTAGCCTCTTCGTGAATCCCGTACTCCGCCAAGTCCTTCTAAGCACAGGAAATATCCCTGTAGACCGCAAGAGCAAGGATCGCCAGGCTCTCTTTCGTGGCACTATCGAAGCCCTCAGTCATGGCAATGCCGTGGCACTGTTCCCAGAGGGCACCAGCTATACTGAGCCGCGCATAATGCAAGTCAAAGACGGCGCTGCATGGGCATCACTCGAGTACAATAAATGGGCCAGAGAAAACGCAGAGCGCTCGCCTCAGGAACCCCTTGTAGTTGTGCCTTGCGCGATTGTTTACACCAACAAATCGAAGTATCGAAGCTATGTGAGTCCGGTTGACATGTTCATCGACTTATGCAGAACTCTCAACGCCGTGATGTGATAGGCCATCATGGAGTCGGTTGCTTTCCACCTCACTTCCGTATACCAGCTGACACCCAGACCGCATAGATTTGGCCGCCCCATCACCACGATGCCATACTTCGAACATGTTCTAGAAGCCGACGAGGGTTCACGGCGCACCGCTGTGAAGCTCCTCACGCACACCATCGAAACTCAACTTGTGGAGTTGACCATTAACGCCCCGGACTGGTCAGTAATTACCTGTAATGGTTAACCTCGAGTTTCATTCGTTTGGTTCCGGTTTAGGGATACACTCTACGTAGCTCGCATGGCAAGAGACCTCCTCTGGGAAGACCAGAAATCACTCGATCGTGACGAATATGTCAACATCTCTCAGACGTAGGTCAAGTCACATCGAAAATGAGGCTCCTATTCATTTATGTATCAGGCTCGTGGACCTCTTCTCAACTCCCGAAGCAACCCCGAACATCCAAGCCGTGCGGCGCTCTCTTCTAGAATATTATTCGCTACTGCAGTCGGCGCAGCTAACCAATTCCGTCCTCTCTTCGCTCCCACTGCCCCGGACTTTGGATCCCCATCAACCCGTTGATCTCCCAAGTCGATTGTTCACACTCCTCGTGCTGATTCGAGATAGCCTTGCTTGTCTCATACGTCTACCCTTTTTCACCCTTCCCTTGATTGTCCATCTCCCTGCCTATGTCATGGCGCGGCTTGGCGCACGGCTGGCGATAGATGAGGAAGAGACACAGGCGCAAAATAAGGTTCTATTCGGGATGTTCCTCCTCATGTTGATTTACCCTACCGCATTCGTGGTGATGTGGGCATTTTTATGGTTTACTCCTATTGGTGCCATCCTTTCCGCCACACTCGTCTGGCTATTCGCCGTTTATCATAACAAGCTTATCAATGGTAAGTAATTTGCCGTAACGCCCTATCCCCTTGCTTTAACTTATTTCCATGCTTCAGACAATTACGAGCAGTACGTTTTCTTTTCTCGAAGTCCACTTCCCTTACCCTTAACACTTTATCTTTTTTTAGCATGAAACGCGTTGCGGCCGCGTGGCGAGTGCTCATCGGTGTTTGGGCTCCCAAAAAGTGGGAGTATTCCCTGACGACACTTGCACAGTATACTGCTACTCCCATCCCTCCCTCGAATGAATGGATCACAGGAAAGACTAGGAGTACTGTAAACGGGGTTGGACCGGAGCCTCCCGTATCACCCCAGCCGTATCGCGCGCGACGCCCGCGGTCGGGACGGGTGATGCGACATGTCTTGCGCTCTCGCGCCGAGGCGTCCCGTTCGCTTGCGTCATTCGTAGCCCAGTTAGAGGCCAGCCCCGCGGATAAGCGCGTGCGTGCCTCTATTCACCTGGCGCGCATTTACGGGGGTGTGGAGGGCCCCGCGGGCGCCTCGGATATGAATGGCACGGATGAACCACCGCCCACGCTGATTGGGTGGCGTCATGCACGTGAGGTTGTCTCGTATCTCCGTGGGCATGGTGCGAAAATCCTGGGCCTCGAAAGAGACATCGAAGTAGACTGGATCGCGCTGAACAGCGATGGCGACCTGTCCTCACCCGAAGACAGAGATCCCGCCTCCCCTCGCTCCTGATTCTTACATTGAACCACCTTTCCCACCCTCTATTCTCCGCGTTCCCCCATACCCGAGTGTATATTTTTTTACCCTGTCTTGGTTACTCCCTTTTGGTTAATTTCCCGTGTTCGGTTCGCATTATGCCGCGAGAGATTACAGAAATTCGACTTGAGTTCCCGAAAAGCCCGGAACTAGGCCTTGCGGAAACTCATCGAGGCCGATGCCCAGGTTGTCGACAGAGGGGCAGGCTACCCCGTTGTGGTGCTGTGGGGCTAGTCGCCAGAGCTCCACTATATCCCCTTATCCTTGCCGCTAGGTGAGGACATGAACCCGTATCGGAGACCATGACCGTGCATTGAAATTGACGGTGGAGCCCTTCTGGGCGCAAGTCGGCGATTCGCATATCCTGATGGAAGGAATGCGGGGTGTGGGCCCCAGATCACAGTTATGCAGGAGGCGTGTTGGCCCGATGGAACTCATATGGTGATGGCATCCCACTTCAAAGCTTAGTTGATGCGCTGCAGGCTTTCGTATCGCGCCGTTGGCACTCGACAAGGGCCGGTGGATCATGAGACGTAGGCCGCGTGCACTCCACGATGAACTAACCTCGATCGAAAGATGTCTACGGCGCCACAACACTGACATGCGTGTGCTGCCTTTTGTCCTATCCAGGAGGGTGAGGTACAGCATGATGCGTATGCCACACATGCGTTCACGATTGATTAAATTCACTCATGATCGTGATGATGGTGCCGTGCCGTAAGTGTTTAGGAGACGTGGCTGAGCATCATGGTGGTGATGCCTTGTCCACGCAGCTAAGGAACTCGGCGCAATTTACGAACTCACGGCATCTAGCTAAAGAAGGTCATCGATCAGAGAGGTTGGGTACAGCGTAATGCCTCTTCGGCGAGAGCGAGCCGCGTAGCTGGAACCCTCGCTAGGTTCACGCGCTATGGGCTGAGTTGTTCAAGTTCACTCGAGGAAAAAGCTCGGCTCACACGCCTTTATTTGCATTATCCCATTATCCCTTGCCCTACCATAATGACCCCTTCACTTCCTATCAACCCCACGCAGCTCGGAAGGGCCTCTCTCTTCCCCATTCATCATATCAGATTTGAAATTCAGAATAACTCGCCCTCCCTCTCCGCCCGGTTCTCCCGAGATCGTATCATGATCAGAAAAACTGATCATGACCGCCACCGTTTTCCGGTCTCGTTATTATCACGTCCCGTCGGAGCCGAACAGCGACCAAAAGAGGTTCGGACGCTATCGGAGGACGGAGGGGGAAGGAGGAGGAGGCACTTACCAGAGGAGCGCAGAAAGCTTTACCCAGCGAGGGGCTGCATTTCAGCGCCTCTCCGGCACTTCCGGCACCGGGCCCCTCCAATGACAGGAGAGGGGAGGTCGTGTCATCAAGGCACGGCGAAGCTGTTTGGCCATCACAGACTATCCTGGTTGTTTGTGTGGGTTGGGTTATCATTGGTTGGCACCCTATTTAGCGCCTTTCGGCGTTCAGTTGTGTTGCCGAGGAGGAATCTACCAGTGAACAGTGAAGAATATGCGACTGCGACATCACAAATGAAAGCAAGCGACTGTGGCTCGGGGAATTTCTCCAACGGCATCAAATGTCGCCTACGGCTGACAATATTTGGCTCAGGCTCAGAACCTCACACTTTGGGATCGGGATGCTCGGACACGGGCCGATCGGGCCGACCAATTTGACAGGCGCGCTCCAGTGAGTTGTCGGAGGCGGCCGGCCGAACAAACCCAAACATCATACAGCAGCTCAGTAGCTCTTCTGTGGCCCCCTTCGCTACGGGAAAAAAAAAAACCAGCTCACCGCCGTCCTCGATGTTCCCCGGGAAAATGCTCTATAGCCTTTTCAGACCCGGGATTCTGATGTTTTATTTGTCGAAAATGGGGGATGATTTGTTGTCCCTGTGATGCTAAATTAAAGGCGGACTTGAAAAACGTATCGAAGGTCCGAGCGCAATTTACTTTGATTTTTTTTTTTTGACAAGGCTAGCCTCGCATTCGCGACAGAAGCCACTGACAGAACCACATCCACGGTGAAGCCGCTCGTACCCGGCGGTGGGTTCTGCGGTTTCATAACGTTCATGGGGAAAAGAAACTGATGTACGTTGCTGATTATATTCGCCTTCCTAGATGTCCGATATTCCCGGCCGATAATATTGTGCAGTTCATCAAGCCAGTCTATTACCGGGTTGCGCGAGCAAATTGTCAGCACTGACGAGAGTGTAACGACTCGGGAGGAGATCGTAAGCCGAAGAACTACGGCCTGGGGTCATAGTCTTCCGTTTCCTTTTCTGGGGGAGTATCGACGCTTCCATTTCGTGAGATCCGACCTGGGCAAAGCAGCTTGGCCCTTTCGGTTAGTGGCTTTTCGCCAAGGTTAGAGCAGAACCTCTTTTGCTGTGCGCCTCTTGAGTTATTCATCCAATAGGGTGTTCACGATGGACAGGTCTGTATTACTTAATCGTGGCCCTTGACTATGCCATTTGGCGGGACCTTGGGGCTCGGACCAGGCGAAGAAGCGTGGAAAATCTGCTGACCCTGATCCCTCCTTCAGATCAGATCCGTCAAATACATTTGTTCCCTGCAAGAGACAATATCGCAGTGCGGGAAAGGAACAATTGCAAGACAACGAGAAGCAAGCGGCTCGTCGGTTCTTCTCTAAATGCTTATCCTGTATTCGTGGCATGCTGTGCAAAACATGTGTTGCGTTGCCAAAGTTCCCGATATTCTAAAGAGTAAAATTTACAACAAAATAGAAGGACAATGTTGAAACCAGCAAGGTCTCGACAATAACTGCCGATCAATCGTAGGGCTTTTGATCCGTGCTTCCTGCTGCTTCCAGCTCGCGAAAGCTGAAGATTGCAGTATGTACCCTACCGTTTTCCATTCCAACAACACTCCGTCGCGACCGCCGCTCAGACCATAAAGCCGCACCGCGGGTCAGTCGGAGTTGGCAAAGCACAGCCGACAGATGTGTCTGTCTGAGTCCATTTCGGGCGATTTTCTACTGAATTTTTGCGTTCCTGGTGCGTCTTTGTACAGTACCCGCCTGTCCCCCGCCTGTGAGCGGCCTGTCCATCACCAGGCTGATGAGATCGCGCTTGACTTCTTCTGCCGCTTCACAATCTACATCAAGATCCGCGCTAAGCTCGAAAGTGACCCTCGCAGTCATTTGTCAAGGAAATGGCAGATTTTCACTAGCTCAACTCCGCGAGCATACGACCAGGTACAGACTACCGACCCCACTTTTTGCCGCTTCAAATACCAGGCCTGGTGCCCCCAGCTCAGTTTCTTTATTTCAAGTCGCCTCGACTAGTTCATCCTCCTCATTGCCCTCCATTATGCAGGCCAACCAACACTTCGAACCGTACCGAATGCCGTATGCTCAGGTTGACGAAGTAAGCTAGCACGCCAGTCTGTAGGGCCCATTTGACCATATTTATCCAAGGCCTACCTTAACGGGCCCGGGAGCCAGTATCCTCCACTTCAACTGCAGAGCGAGGCAATTGAAAACCTCTACTACTGGTATGACGGTAACATGCCATATTGCACCGATACTACTGTGTGGCAACCTATGGACGATAACTCTTTCCACCTGAACCTTTCTGGCCCTTCGTACGTCGATAAGCTTCAGGGGACACCATGTCAGGTAATGGCATAACTTGGTATCGAACGGTCGCAGGCCTTGACTAACTTGTACTGGATAAAATATACAGCTCGTAAACATCCCTCATTCTCCTGCGGAATATCAAGGAGGTCTGCACTCGTACACCCTGCAACTCAGTGACGTGCCCTTCTTGAATGCGCACGATCGTACATCCATGTTCAACTCCTCGGCCTCCCCTTCTACCTCCCTCTCTTCCCTCCAATGGAGCGATTCAGAGCCATCCCCGACACCACGCCAACAGCAACTGGACGACGCCGTCAGCAGGCCTCTTCCCGCCCCCCCCGTCCCTCCATCCCTTCCACAAACGGCACTACCCGCCCGCGCCCAGCAGTCTAACGAAGCGCCAGGGCCTAGACAACCATCGATTGCCCCCCTCGCGCCAGATTCTACACCCCGAGATACGGCCGGGCGCCGTGTGACAAAGCAGCGGCGCATCACGCGCGCAGTCCAGCCGCTGGCTTGCTACTTTTGTCGCGGTCGAAAGATTGCCTGCGGCCCTCCGGCTAATCAAGGTAGCGGTGATCGAACCTGCGAGTACGTCGTCACGCGCTCCTTAGTCTCTTTCCATTAAACCTTGCTTGCCACCCTTAATTCATTTCGCTCGCCACAAACACATACACACCATGAGGATATATCCTATATACACCCGCCTCCTTTCACCTTCTCTTCTATGTCCACTATTTTCTCATGGCACTCGCCACCCCCCGTTGCTTTGCTTGGTTTCGTTCCTGTGTGCCTTCATGCTGACGACTCTTAACTTTCTTTTCCCATTTGGTATTGACAGGCCCTGTGCACGACGTCACCTCGTCTGTGAATACCCAGCAGAATCTTATCGTGGCCGCCGTTCCTCAGGGTCAAAGGCTGGATCGGTGAAGGCTCAGCGGCGCTAAAGAGTCGATGTGCCTCTGCGCTTCTAACAGAAGCGTCCTGCTTTGAAGAAGCACGAACCCCCCTCACAACCTAGGTAGATAAGGAAGGTGGTGATTGTTTCCACAACGAACGTGTCTCTCCAGGACGGTTTTAGCTACTCTCAAATGCTCCCGCAGTCGCAGTTGTTATGAAATGTACCAATTGTTTACTCATCTCTACCTTCACCTCCTATAATCCTCAAATTTCCCAGGTAGATGCAACTACTCTTTCGAGTCTTTGCCTCAGGTTTTTTCTAACTTAGTGCCATACGGATTTTAGTCGTCGTATTTACCCGCTATCTGTACCACCTACCAAGTGATAATTTAGAGGGACAAAAAGCAATACAGAAGGGCAAAAAAATTGTGAATTTTCGCGTATTACGTGCAGTTTTTTTTTTCGTTAAGAGCTGCGGATGCAGTATCGCGGATCCCTTGCGCGCAATATGTCCTTATATGCAAATGGGTGCAAGCGCTGCACCCATAATCACTAGTGCACCTACGACGTCCCACATTAATGACTTATGAGGGTACGTGTTGCGCCCTGCTGACCGTCGTGATTGGGGATTGGGGACCCAGCGACGCGCACCGCCGGGTCTCCAGAGGCTGAATGGGGGTTTCGGCATCAATAGGGTCGCAAGATTCCGTCGACTCAGGTTCCGTTCTATGCTAGAGAGAGGAATTTTACAGCGCAGTCGCCCTCCACCAGGTGCGGAGACGGCTCACCCTGAGATTCCAATCGTGCATTCTATTAAAGTCTAGATGGGGGGGAAGGGGCCCGGAGGGG
>Ga0307512_10002252_pt1 | contig 25058 bp, 27 predicted proteins | sample 14_EM_MG_FD_200267 | JGI IMG/M metagenome (GOLD analysis project Ga0307512, IMG submission 200267) | Populus trichocarpa ectomycorrhiza microbial communities from riparian zone in the Pacific Northwest, United States - 14_EM | ecosystem: Host-associated > Plants > Roots > Unclassified | place... | reverse complement strand
TCCTTTCCCATATATATTCGCCTGTCTTTCTCTCTCTTTGCTCTTTAGACAATCACTTTTGTACGATAGTCAATTCAATATCTCTATTCGTACTCGATTGATCTCAACAGAGGGTTGTAATGTATACCGCTTGATAATAGTAGTGGATCCGGTAATAGTCGTTTCCACTTGTAGAGATTATTGATTGACTTGAGTGCTGCAGAATCGGTCCCAATCTTGACTTGCGCATGATAATTAGAAACTCGTATCATCTATATCACATCAATTGATTTGATCCTCCTGTTAGTGCCGTGGAAGTAGTGCCTCTGGAGGTAGGAGTCTTGGATCATAAATGTCGTCTTTCCTGTGCATAATGCAACACACTCCACTTTCAGTATCTCCGCGGAACCTCTTCATGTATAATGTATATAAAAGAATAGATTTCCCTTGGCAATTCAACCTCTTTCTTTGTGCTTGATTGATCTCAACAGATATAGACACCAGTGAAATGATTGCCGTATGAGCCCGATAACTGACCCCTCAGTATAGAGTACTTACATGTACTAGCTCCGGTGGCGGCTTCGCAGCGGCCAGCATTTGAGTCGACGACCAATATGTGCGGCTACACCGTCATATATTGGTAAACGGCCTCAGTACGGCCACACATATGTATAGGACATGGCATTGGATCTAGAGCATTAGTAATGTTAGCTCTAGACCTAACGAAGAAGTTGTTGTATAGTTGCGCCCAGAAAGTGATGAGACGCGCGGTCACGCGCCAGCGGATTTGGAGTAAGATTGGCGGTATCGCTCTCTTGTCAGTACTGAGTATATGCTCTAACCCGTCTCAGCTGCGAATATCTCTACTACATAACACACGAGGCACGAATCCAATTTCCACGAAATTTACCTAGCCAGGGGAAGTATAGCGAGCTTGCGGGCAACACAGGCCTGGAGGCGAATTCGGGCCATCTTTGGGAGAGAACAAGCAGAAGTATGGAAACATATTTTTTGGGGTACCATGTAGTTTCCACACCCGAGTTCCCTTGCTGTTGTAATGCGAGGGATTGACCGAGCATGCCACCCCGAGCATCTCCACTACCTGATCTGATCTGGTTAATAATCTAATCTCATCACTACGCTAAACCATAATGACACACAAACTCTTCACTAAACCATACGCCACAATACCAGTTCAGTTTCTGTGGCGGTCTTGGCGTTTACAGCAGTGAGATTATTACACACCCGATTTGGACTTAGAGATGGTAATTGGACTTTATCAGATGCAATAGATTAGATTAGATCAGCGTTATTAGTTAGTGTCTCGCTGCTGACGACATCACACGCGTCTTCAACACCAACCCCACCAACCCACAACTTCACCTATATGCATCCATGACGACACCATCGCCGCCTTTGCCTTCCCCTGCGCCTCCCTCTTTGGTGCGCCCTGCCGCATCTCCCAACATCGGCATCACACCCATCCATCTCCCCACCGACCAAAGCGTGTCGATCCACCACCCCGGCTATATCGGGAGCGGCATCGGTAACACGCAAATCCTGACTCTCCGCGCCTACGATGCCATCCCTGCACCCGCCTGCACTGGGATCGCATCCCCTCCATCCATTCCTCCAGCAGCTCATGCCAACGTTTCCCTTGCCGTTCGTGCGCGGAGACCGCCACCTCCGCCGCCACCAACACATGGAGTCCACTACGGCACCGTGCTCGATGCGTGCTTCATCATCACATGCAACCGCGCCGGCACCCTCAAAAAAACAGATAATACTACACCGGTCACCGAGATGAACTATGACGATGTGCTACCCGCGGGAAAATACTGGTACCACTTGAGTTCGTACATCCCCTCCTCCCTATATCTCACCCACTAACGCCCACAAAGACAACGACAACGATGCCGATCCCGATCCAAAATACCCCACCGTTCCGTGCTTCGAGGAATGGGAGTTCGATCCCACCGTGATCCCCGCGGACTGGATAGCGGCAGTAACATCCGCCACCACCCCAGACGCGACAGGGCCACCACAGACCTTCAGCGAGTCAGCAATGAGTCTGGCGGTACGCACCCGCGACGCCGGGTGCTGCCGCATCACTGGCCACCGCGACGTGTGTCAGAACGCGCACATCATCCCACGGCAACAGCTCGGGTGGTTCATTACGAACTCAATGATCACGTACAACGACACTCTGTCGTGCCCGAAGGAGCCGAAATACCAGATTGATGATCCTCGGAACGGGTTCTGGTGTCGGCAGGATGTACATACGGCGATGGATACCGGCATGTTCTGTGTCGTTTGCAAGGAGGGCGGGTTTGTAGTGCATTTCTTTGATGCGTCCGCGGACCTGGGGAGGATGTACCATAACCGAGAGTTTCGCCTACCGGCCGATGCGTGTACTGAATTCATGTGGGCGCGGTTCGCCTGGACGGTGCTGAAGCGCGTGCATGCGTTTGCTGCAGTTGGTGGGAGGAGAATTAGGCTGGCATCGGGTGTAGTGGCGGAGGCGGGAGACGGACAGTTGGAGCGGTCGAGGCAGGAGAGGGAGAAACGTGCGCAAACGGTAGACCGGCCGGGATCGCCAAAGAAACGGAAGACGGCGGGCGGCGGCACGGGGCAGCAGGAACAAGGGTCGGAATACGATGATTTCGATACCGCTCGGACAGACGACGAACCCCAAGACGACGAATCCGAATCTGATATCTCAGCACCCCCACCAGAGGCGCTACCAGAGCCGCCAACGCCCTCAGAGCAAGATATCGCAAAAATGCAGCGGTTCTTTCCGCAGATGGCGCAGGAGGGTGAGAGTGAGTGGAGCCGCAGCTACACGTGGCAGACGGCGCCGTGGTATCCGGGGATGGACCGCGTCGAGAAGTTGAAGCGCTGGTGGCGGAGGAAGGATAGGATGGATGAAGCGCCGGCATGCAAGAAGAGGAGATTTGAGTAGTATATCTTGGGCCAAGGTTTCCGCTTGTTAGTCATATAACGGGCTTGGTTGATGTTGGGTGCAAGGTTTTTGTTGACGGGTTAACAGTACGCCACGTAAATTTTTGGTGGTTTGTATAACCCTTGAACACAGAGCCTACCCCAGCATCGCGATGTACCCCCGGAGAACATTTACGGTCCTGTTCTGGAGATTTGCTCGTAAAGGAGAGAGAATTGGTCTTGGGCAAGAGTACTGCTCCTGGCTAAGACGTATAATGCTCTTGAGATTACTACAAGATTATTTTGTGCAGGATTCATGAACATGAGGAGGATAGGCATTAGGGCTTGAACAATATCCTCTTTAACTCGGAGGTGTGATAATGCCGAAGAAAATTAATAAAATTTAGTTGACTGTTATACTGTCTAGTCGGGGGTGCATCATACGCTATCACCAGCTACTTGATCAGAGCTACGAATAGTTCTGAAATACTGGATTAATTTGTCAACACTAGAGCCACTAGATGTTTCATACGTTTTACCAATTATTTAGATAGGTTTCGCAGCTTGGAAAGGTGATTATGGTTTATATTGCTGGGCTCGCTATATATTGGAGCGAAAACATCGCAGGACATAATAGCTTTGAAGATTAGGCAAATAGACAACAGATTCCCAAAACCTTCTTACTGTGAAGGACCTTATGATATCTGTGTTTGAGCATCCAAATAAACCTGTAAACTCGAGGACTTGTCTCCTAAACCTCTAAGGTCTGCACATTATTTCGATATGAAACAAGAAACTACATTCGAAGACCCCTCAACTCGGACCAGCTCAAGTACGCTAGCATATTTTATCCCCGATCATTCGGCCAAACATGCAGCTGCCATAGAAGGAAGGTCGTTAAAGTTCGATCCGAGATTTTCGAACAATATATACAGAAATTGAACATCTTTAGTTGGACAGCTACACTACAATAGAAATATACGGGTCGTTTTTTGGTATGCACTCCAGTGTTCCTAAACGGCCTGGCCGGCGATTTAGTGGCCACAAACGGGCTAAATCCGGTGCTAAAAGCTGGCGACTTACCTACAAATTCCGGCAGTAATTGCAAATGCCGGCGGTATTTGCAAATGCCAGGGGTATCTGCCAGTATGGCTGTCGGCGGTATTTATAAATGCTTTCGAGTATTTACATATGCAAAAATAGTCTTTATCACATGATTGTCCAAGGGGGGGTGTGCAAGGAAAGGGTTTCCAATAGTCGGACAAAGCAGGATCACGGGGGTCTGCAAGGTAGTTGAAGTCTACCGCAAACCCAGTGTCATAACGACCTTCAACAATCCGCCCATTCCACCTATATGTCTCGTGCATAGGAGCACAATTACAGTTCTGTGTAGAAATAATAATCTGCGGCACCACTGATAAAAAAAAAAGGACAGATATCCCACCCTCATCCATACGCAAACTCCCAGCGCCAAAATGATTCGCTGTTAACAATGTCAAACGCCGTGCTCAAAGCAGTAACAATACCCTACCCATCCCCACAACACCAACAAGCATATCCGACGAATCTAACGTACCCCTCTCAACGCCGACAGTATTCCGCAGCCATTCCATCATAAGCGACCTCTGCCTCCATCGTCATCGCTAACCTTTACCGCCGAGAGATCATCCATGTATTGGTGAAGGGTGTGGTGGTATATATGGGGATCCTGTATGTTAATGTAGTTCTTTGTCAGCCCAGCATCAGTGTATGTCGGGTTCAGTGGAGTACCAACTCCGGTGGTGTACTTGTAAGTTCTAGGGGTGCAATTGGTAGCAACAGCCAGCGGAAAGTTGTAAATTGGGAAGCCTACGTGGCGACGGGATCGGTGGGGGAGCCGGAGTATACGGGTAACGGGAATGCGGGGATTGTGAGATGCGGTCGGTGACAGCGGTGATGACAATAGCGGTGTGGTAGGTTCCGGGCACGGTAGTGGGGCTGAGGTACTCAAGACTTGAACCGAGGCTTCGAAGCGGTTTTTCATGAACTGGCTGAGTGCGAGGAGGTAGCGGTCTTGGGTGATGACTAGGATGGTGTGGAGGCGGGAGTAGGTGGTTGTGTGGTGCAACGGTGGGATGGGGTAAGATGCGATTTCACTCTGACGGCTGTCAGCCGCCACCTTATCGGATCTAGGTTTATCTGCTATCGAATCGGCACCAGGAGCCGCAGAAATAGCCACGTTATCTGATCCATACTTATCTACTATCTAATCGCAGCCGGCTCGGGGAGATCCAAAGTGTTTTGAATGGGTTCACATGGAGAACGGTTTTGGAGCTACTCTTCCTGTTTGCGAAGTTTATAGAATGTCATACCAAAGCTAGATTAAAGACGGTACGGAACATGCCGATGTTGTAGTATCGGATGCGGAAGGGACGCAATTGAAGGGACGGAATTGATTCTCCCGACGTGCCGGTTTCCACCACCGGCAACCCCACGTAGATGGATCGGATGTAAGGCCGATTCCGGTAGACATTGTTCCGAACGGTAATTGTAAAGGTAAGGATCCACACGTGGATCTGAGCGAAAGTATATGTAGAAGTGGTAAAGATTCTCGGTCCCGACCATCTACGGTGTCCGAGGCCTATCTAAAGCTGCAGTTATCTGGCCGCAAGTACATACATGACCTCCGCCATTGACCACTATCACGTTTCCATATCCCCTGGGCGGAGATAACGTCAACTAAACCTTAGCAAAGACGCCGCAGTTTATTTGCAATACTTCCAGACCCCACTTTGGCCGCCAATATTGAACCCTCGCCATCCACGTGGTTCCACGCTGACGCCAAACTTACACACGTGCGCAGAATCAGTACTAGTCCCCGATGCGTAGTGAGGAGCGCGTGTTGAACTCGTCCCCGCTGAACCGAGAACCCCCGACCTCCGACCATCCACCCGCTCCTTGGACAACAGATGCTAGACTTGCAATGATAGGCTTGTAGGTTTATACGGTCCGTGCTCGCTATAGTTTCAGCCTGTAGTGACTACGAAACCCAGCTGCCTGCAATACACATGAACATCAGCGACGAACTCTGAAACCCCGACCCCCGAAGCGAGACACAAGAAATGACAGGAAGGTTACTATAAATATGCGCATCGGTGCCCTACAAGTCCACCTCCCATTCTTTGCGAAGACCATTCCCCTCGCGACTAATCCCGCGTTCGCTCCTTTATCTTACTCCAAACTACTAAGAGGCGTTCAAACGAGGTAAGAAGTATCTTAGCAGTGCAGGTACGCGAGCCGGTCAAAGTAGAAGCCGACTAATGGCCTGCAAGAATTGTAGGCTGTGGTGAGGAGCAGTGGGCGACGGGTCGAATCGGTTGGTCGCGAGAGGCCACCCACTTTCCGATCGCCGGTTAGAGCATATGCTGAAATGTTACCGCTGCCACAGGTGCCAATTGACTAACGTCACTTTAGAGGTAGACTCGGACGACGATTGCGGTTAGGTATATGGTTATGGAGGAGGAAATAGACGACAGTGCACAGTAGAGGTAGACACATAGTTGATGAGACACGGAGTGGACAGGGGCGTAGTAAAGGTAAGGATCCACACGTGGATCTGAGCGAAAGTATATGCAGAAGCGGTAAAGATTCTCGGTCCCGACCATCTACGGTGTCCGAGGCCTATCTAAAGCTGCAGTTATCTGGCCGCAAGTACATACATGACCTCCGCCACTGCCCACTATCACGTTTCCATATCCCCTGGGCGGAGATAACGTCAACGAAACCTCAGCAAGACACTGCAGTTTGTTTGCCATACTTCCAGACCCCACTTTGGCCGCCAATATTGAACCCTCGCCATCCGCATGGTTCCGCGCTGACACCAAACTAACACACGTGTGCAGAATCAGTACTAGTCCCCGATGCGGAGTGAGGAGCGCGTGTTGAACTCGTCCCCGCTGAATCGAGAACCCTCCCCACCTCCGACCATCCACCTGCTCCTTGGACAACAGATGCTACACTTGCAATGATAGGCTCGTAGGTTTATACGGTCCGTGCTCGCTGTAGTTTCAGCCTGTAGTGACTACGAAACCCAGCTGCCTGCAATACACATGGACATCAGCGACAAACTCTGAAACCCCCGAAGCGAGAAACAAGCAATGACAAGAAGGCTACTATAAATCTGCGCATCGGTGCCCTACGAGTCCACCTCCCATTGTTTGCGAAGATCATTCCCCTCACGATTGATCCCGCGTTCGCTCCTTTATCTTACTCCAAATTGCTAAGAGGCGTTCAAACGAGGTGAGAAGTATCATAGCAGTGCAGGTACGCGAGCCGGTGAAAGTAGAAGCCGACAAATGGCCTGCAAGAATTGTAGGCTGTCGCGAGGAGCAGAGGGCGACGGGTCGGGAGAGCGCGTTGGATGCAGCACTGCGGGTTCGGGAAACATCCTCTTCTCTAACCTTCCCCAATATCGTAGTGGTAGGCTTGGTAGGCTCGTACGTGTAGTGTATGCTTGCTGCGATTCAGGCTGTGGTGCCAATATGAACCCAGCTTCCTGTAACAGGTTGGTTGTTAGCCTCGGCAGTGCACAGGAGACAAGCTACCAAGTACTGGAAACGGGAGTGGGGTTACAGAGGTCGTATTTGTGAAGTAAATTAATGTGGTAGGGCAGAGAAGAATAGCTACCTTTATAGACTGGTGGAGGCGTTAGTACGGAGGTGGCTAGAATGGAGGAGAAACGATGCGGCTGAAAGGTGCTATGCGGCTCTTCAACGATCCAAATTTAGAACAGAGTCAAAAATTTCAACCGCCCGACATTGTAAGCTGTTCACTTGAATTTCACAATAGCAAGTCTCAATTCCTTATATCAGTCTCATATTTTGCCGCTTTGATGTTTTATGCATTTTTGCTGCCGCGTGGGTATCGCTATGACGTTGCACACACATCTCCACTTTCCCAATCTCCTACTCTAACTTCCGCTTCAACCCACCACGTCAACTACTGTCCACCACACGCCCCCGATGCAAACGTTCACATCCATCGCAACTACCCAAATCCCTAATCCTAGAACCCCCCTCCTCTCGTTCCTTAATTCTCGTCTAGCATAGTTATCTTCGTCAGAGGTCTAACAACATTACTACATTCTCAACCTCATTTTACAACCCCTGTGTTCGCCGCTTTTAGTCTCCATATTCGACTTCGATCAACCTACTCATCAACCCACAAAGTTCACATACTGCGCAGCTACATTACACTCTGTAACCCGACTACTTTCTTCCTCATTTCTCTCTTCTTTCGCCAGGAGTATGCTAACACGCAATACTTTTGGCACGTGTCTCAGTTCCGTAGTCACCACAGGCCGAAACCGCAGTGAGCATGCAAACATACTTGCCTATCATTTCGTATACGAGTCTTCCATTGCGAGTCTAAGGAGTATGGACGGGGATGTCAACGTTTTTCGATTCCTTGGTGCTACCCACACTATGTGACTCTGTAACTACATTCCTTCACCATTCTCGCCTCTTCTTCCATATTTACGTTGACGGTTAACCGGGCAATACTTTCCGCAGGTAGCTGCGTTCATATAGTCACCACAGGCTGAACTACAGCACACGCATACGTACGAGCCCACTATCACGAATTACCGGTGGCGGAGGTTAGTGGTTCCGTGTTAAGCATCTCCTCCCTACCCCACGGGTCGTCCCCTCTTGACGTAGCGCGTGTAGGTTGCAGCGTGAGCCTTGGGGCAACGATCGGTCGGGCAGACGATAGCGCGACTGGGCGGATACGCGACATTGACGGCGAGGGGATATTATCCAAATGGAAAGCGACGGATACACTCACATCAATCCTGCCGAAGTTTGAACCCAGCCCGTACTGTAGTCGGCATGTACACCTCTAGCATCCGGCTGGCTAGGCACTCCGCAAGCACGCATGTTGTCTTTTGGCCGGCGCAAGCGGCGAGGTGACGACATGCGTGATGTTATTGTGTGCTAGTCCACGGGGCGAGTTGCAGATTGCATGGCTTCCTGTTAATGTGAAGGAGCAATCTTTGTTGCTACAACTTTCTACTCTGTAGCCTCCTTCTACTTCGATGCTTGTGCTCCTTTAAAGCTGATCCATAGTTGCCTATGTCCAGTTCGCCAAATTGTGGATTGTCTCCTCCAGAACTAAAGAAGATGTTCAGGAAGCTAAAGCGATACAAGATAGATATAAACCAGAGATGTCGTGATACCCGCGAGATATACCAGATTAGAGTAGGGAAGCTAAGGGCCCTTCGGCAGGCGTGTGTAGGAAGCTCGACTGTTTCCGTTACCCTACACGTACTGGTGAAAAAACTTACACGCACCACGGTAACTTCAGAATGGTCATGACGATGGCGCTTGGAAGTTATATAGACCTTGCATTCGATACAGGAAGCTTTTAGTTACCATTCAGATTTTCTACTCTCAGTCTGCGGATTCCGTCCACTGGGAGGTCTCAACGGGGTTTCGAATGCATCCATGTTTCACCATCTAACGGTTTCCCTGGTTACTGTGTATATAAAGTTACGAGATGACAGATAGATTGCGCGATTAGAAAAGTACATTGATGATCCCTTGCTCTAACGAGACCACCGACCCCGATCTCAGTACTGATTTCCAACACCTTCAGTCAGTTTGCCACTGTTTGGGTATCAATCCCCAATTACAATATGCTTCACACATGTATCTTTTATTGCTTTCACTACGAACTACCGTCTCCATATTCCGCAAAACTCGGTGGCCATATACGGCTGGTAGTTTATAGGCCGTAATTCGCATACCCCTCAATCATAATTTCACTACCGGATTGTAGGTTGTAGTGTTATACCGGACAAGATAATCGTACAGGATCATAATCTCATCCAAGCACTCGGTCCCATTATAGCTATATTTTCGTTAGGTTCAGGTTAAGGATGCCAGAAATTGGACCTTGTTAAGGTTGAACTCTATCCTCTAGCCGGAAGTAGGATTTCGACGTTAGTTCTCTGGTTGGGTTCAATCTTACGGCCCAAAGTTGGATCCTTGTACGATGTCACCGAAGCTGGGCTGGATCCTCCGACAGGAAGTTGAGAGCTTTGCGCAGTGATTCTCAAGCTGAAGATTCCTACACTGGCTCCCTGGCATCCTCCGGCCGGAGGTTGAAGCTGTGTACACCGTCTCTGGCTGTACTACATCTACCGGCCGGAGATTGTAGCCTTATACGTTGACTCCCAGGCTGGACCTAATCCTTCTGACGGACTGAATCCTCTGACCAAAAAACTAAACTGAATTTGTATGTGTAACGAACGAAATTTGTAAGTGTAGAACCCTGCCACGATCAAGTCAGGGTGGTAACCGTAAACTACATCAAATTTTCGGAGAGTAGATCTGAACATAAGTTTTTGTTCATATTCCTATCAAACAATACATCCCTTTCGGCTGTTCGGTCTCAGAAGGCGCGCTCCATGACTACTGAACCAAATTGATGTTGGATTTGCGGTTAGCACTTTCAATATAACAGATGCACGGGACACTCTAAGACTGCAGTTATAACACCCAAGAGTGTACTCTAGAAGCTCTTGCATTATCGGATATCCCGGGGGTAGTAGAGTCGGGCGAAAAATTATCCTCTCCATATACGCCTTATGCTTGGAAACCTTCATTAGAGTTATCCTGCCACCTGCGAATCCGATCTTTGCTCTCATAGTTTTGGATCTTGGCTGGTAGTAGTGCGGTATGATACATGTTGACTTTAACGCAAAAGATCCCTTTGGGTCTATCTCTAGATAACATCTCAGCACCTGCTGTGTTGTCACTACATGCAATGTTTCTGTGTGGTTAGTGTGATAAGTCACGATATATACCGTAGTACTACTGCTGGTTAAGATCCGGTACTCTAAGAGCAAAAGGCCAAATGCGCCGGTGGCAGGACGACTCTATTGTACTACGTATAATTGTCTCGAGCCCAGACTACAAATTTTCTTGTACTACCAATCCGCAATCATTTTTCGTCTAGCAGTAAACAAGGCCGATAGAACATCAAAATATCGATCTCTCTTATTAGAATAGCGCATAGTATAAGTAGGAAGGGCGTAATTATAGATAGCGCCATTATTGCGACAGAACATGGTACAGCTAACCGAGAGCACCTCAATTCAATGTGGGAGTTGACCTAGTCAAAGAGATAGCAAAGACGCTTCGTCAACAGCGGAAAGGAAACAGGAACAAGGCTTATATCGTGTAGTGCTTAAGCACACCTCTATGCCCAGCTTTGCGTGTCCCATTTAAAGCACAAGAGCCTAAGAGCGCCATATTCTCCGCTCATGAGTGATACTCTATGCAGAGCCAAGACTTCAAAAGATCAGCTCTCTGTCGCCTATGCAGAACCATTCTTGCTTCTAGGTACAGGCACCTCTACAGAGGGGGAAGGGATCCTTGAGCACTAGATCCCAGACCGTGCGCGCTACCATAACGGTTGTGACTCTCAGCAACGGTGAAATGCAGACAAACCAACCATCACATGGCTCTCTCAACAACCACTAGCTCAGTGAGCTTGTTTAAGTGTGCATTTAATTTGTACTACTTCTCTATCGCATATAGGGTTGCACTGTACAAATAGAGGCGGTCGATTCCACTCTTCCAGCTCAGGTGGGTTTACTACCAGGTGGTAGCCGACGAGATTTAATCTTGGTGCTACTGGATGGGTATGAGACAAGTACTTTACTCAGTACGGCTTTTCTCTTGCTACAGTTGGGGACTCCTTTACCCGGAGTGTTTATTCAAGCAACTTCAAAAAATAATCACCACCCAACAACCATAGAATAAAATTAAAACAGCTCTGTAGAGCGGTAGATTGGATGCTTCCTAGTGACGTAACAGAGCCCAAATAATTTTCTGAGGTGTGGTTGAAGACTGATGTTGATGCAAAGTGAATCTACATTTGGTGGGAAGCAGTTGAAATGTCGCCGAGAATTACCTAATTAGGTACGGTATGGCAAGCCTTTATTACCTGAAACGGACAAGGCCGAGTGATTGTTCATGAACCGGCCTGCTTGGGAGGTGTTGATGGAAAATCCAATCCCACGGGCTACCTTTAACTTCCACAATTCTGGTCCAAATCAAATGGGAGTAGGCCCATTATGATGCCAATACACTAGAGAATCTCCCTGTCAATTGCAAAAATACCCGCGGGTGTTTTTGCTTGAAATTAGGTTACTTGAGAAGTATATAAAGCCGGTAGAGCTGTTATTGAATGTCACAGCTACAAAACAGCTACCAGAGCAGATAGGACTATACCATGTAGTTCTCTTGTGCATTAGCATTGATTTCTGCGCTTACTGCTGCACTCTTTCTTAGAATTGCAAAAGTTAGATATGGGTTGTGGTTTTGTGTTTTTTTGAAATAGCTGCGCTGATGGAAATCTGTACCCACACCCCATGTCTAACTTTCTCAAATTATATCCAAACATTACAAGAATAGGCTTAAAAGATGCGCGGGAAGGAGTTCTATTAGAATGTCTTTCAATAAAATGCCCGCCGGGAATTTTACCACTTTGACTTATCAACAACTTGCCGGTGAGCCTTGTATACCCACTCTTTGAATTCTCGTGAACCATACTCTGCTCCGGATGCATAGGCATTGATTATCCGAAGACAATGAAGGTAGTGTCGGTGTATGGTAGCAGAAGGAACAGAATTTAGAGCTTCTGGAACGGTTTCTCGAAGTCCTTCCAAGGTGTACTGACAGTTTTCTCGCGCGTACCACTTGCATCCACACCAGTATCGCTCAATAAAATTCAGCTCGCAATGGAACTTAGGATAGAAAATGACAAGCTGACCTCGGCACTCTAGTTCTTCTTGGAGACGTCCCTTCTGTTGTTGAAAATCAGGCTCTGCTGATAGCACAGTGCGCGCGCAACATCCACCTTCCGGCTTGCATCCAGTACGATTCGAGTCAACGGGGCACTCCAGGAGAAAATTAAAGCCATCACTACGTCTTCCATTTTCCGGCCAGAGCTTTCTTTCTTTCAGTACTTGCATTATGCCCTTCTGTTTACCTCTCAAATGAGAAGGTATAGAAGCGGTATCTGGCCACACCATTGTCTGGGGTCGGCCCAGGCTATGAATGAAGGTTTCCCGTAAAAAAGGCTGCTTGCCACCGGGACCCAGATTCATTTTGGCTGCAAGGAGGGCATCACTCTTGTAGCAGCAATGATTTGATGCATTGTCAAAGGCAAAGAGAGCCTGGCAACCGGGAAATGCCAGACGGAAGATTGGCAGGGCAATAGAAATTGCGTGATCCACCATCTTTTCACTAGTCCAGTAGTTGTCTTTGCCGTATTCCAGGTACATCATTGCATCTCGGACAGGGTTGCCATCTGATGTACATGGCCACTGGGGATGCAAAGATTCGTCAAGTAGCATATCATTTGTAATGTGCTGGGGGACTTGAAGCCGGCCACCTGGGGTCAAAAATCCCGAAACCATAATGCCTTTCCCCCGGCCTTTTTGTCGAATCGGTGGCGTGTTCTTCTTCATCCACAACCTACGTTTACCATCGTTGGCATTGAATGTAGACTCATCATGTGTGATGAAGACAATAGGAATCTCGCCAGGTGGAAGTTGCGGTAATTCCCAGGTCCCATCGCCGTGAAAAATCACAAATCGACGCTCGTATGTCTTCCAAAGTGGAATAAATGTACTCTGGCGGTATTCAACAACATTTTGCCTCTCATGTCCGTCAATGTACACTCCCTTTTGTACTGTACTGTATGCAAACCCCATTTTTTTCATCCATCGTCTGGCAGTACGTGCACGAATGCGGTTTCCACCTGGACCAAAGGAGTCACAAAGTACTTCCTCAACACGCTTCGAGTCCAGGTACTTTCCTATAGCCTTTGCAAGTCCGTAACCAGTAAGCTCAGCCTCTTTTGCACCTGAAAGCCACTCCCGCACAGCTAACTGTACACCTTCATCATTTAACCATGAACGTGATTTTGTGTAACAGCCCTTCCTCCCCTCCTCGATCATCCTACTCTGCAGCCAGGTTCGCTCCCAAGCCACAATTTTGCGTGCAAAATAGAGTCCTCGGCCATGGCTTCTTGCAACACTCAATGCCATCTGCTCTCGCGTTTCTCCATCCTGCCGGGACAGCTGCATCTTCAAAAACCCAAGAACTGCCTGATGCCGGGCCAAGTTTTGCCCCACCAGTGCAACCTTTCTTATACCAGCTTGTAGCTTCTTCTCCAGCACTTTGATGGCATCAAGTTGCCGTTTCCTCAGGGCCTCAGCAGCTGAAAGGGTCGGTTGCGTAGATTCAAGGGGTGGCCGCGATGCTGAAAACCCCATGCCTGTAAGACTGCGTATCCCTTTCGCCGCAGCTGCCAACTCCCGCTTTCTCTTACTGGAGCGTTGTTGTGATCGCTCACTCAGTTCTGGACCGCGCACATATTTAAGATGCTCGGTCTTTTCAAAGGCAAAGGGATCCTGCACTGCACTCATGATGTGCTCAAATAGATTGCCTGCTTCTGATCAGTAGTTGCTTAGCCACAGTGTGGATTGTGATTACCATCCAACTCCGCATTATCCTCGCCTTCTGTCATTTCACATTCCTCCTCAGTGTCCTCCCCTTCCGAGTCACTTGCTTCATCCCAGTGCACACCCACTCTGGGGACCGGGGTTGTAGCAACTTCCGCTTCCTCATCCTCCACCTCATGCTCAGAAGGATAGACAACCGCTACTTCTTCCACTGCTATGGTGTTCTCTGCATACCGCATTTTTTTTGTCTGCCTGGCATGCCTGGCAGTCTTTAACTGTCTGAATCGCTTGCTTGTGCCGGGCATTGTTGTGTAGTTGAGTCGTTGTGGAGTTGTTGGTGTTCAAACGCGACGACCGTGACTGAGAGCGGGCACGCGAACGTGGTCACAAAAAATCACTCGGAATTACCTATATGGGCCTAGATCGAGCTCCGGAGAATGTCGCCACCTCACCGCTACAAGGAGTCCCCAACTATAGCGGGCTACGCAACGCTGTCTGACAAATTCGTTTATGCTATTGTTACTAAACCTAGTAAGTAGCCGAGTGGAATACCCTACAAGGTAAAGTACCCGCGTGTAATCTGGGATATACTCGTTCCGTGGCGATCATCGTGTTGCCGAGTTCCTCCAAATCTTGGCGGCCTCCGGATATGGTAAGCGAACGCAAGGAGTTTCCTAGAATAGGCCAGCATGCGTAGCACTTTGGTAGTACGGCACAGCTAAAGCCTTTCCACTCCCCACACTCCAATGCCTCTCTCATCCTTCTACTGTTCTCAATAGGCAACACGTTGACGCCCTTCAGTACCCATCCGTTTCGTACGTCGCCCAAGTCTCCGCTCCTGTCCATACACGCTACTCTCACATATACGCGTCGTCTATTCCGTTTCATCCATGCCAGACCTTCTGGTGTCGCCCAGACAGTAAGACTCCTCCATTTTTCACTATGTATGCGACTAATACCCACTCGTACTGATTTATTCTTGCTAATATCAAGTCTGGGCGGACAGTAAAGTCACTGTACCTGCCCGGACCTTACATAAGATTTGGCCAATTGGGTTTATTACAGAGTAGGGAGTGTTACTGTTGCATCAAATAGACGCCACGAGTCGCTTCATCATTTCAAGACCACCGGTGCCGTCTTTCCTCCCCGTTTGCCCATTTCGCTGCCGTCGTCTCTCCGAGTCCTCTGCCGTCGTATATTCCGCTCTCTTCTACGTGTACCTACTCTCATGTTCAATGCCATCTACCCCTCCGACGTCGTGTCTCCTCAGCCTTCGTGTCTCCATCGCCCTGGTATCTCCACGCCGTCGTCTACGCCCCTGTTCACTCCGTGTCTCATCAACTACGTGTCTTCCTCTACTGTGCACCGTCGTCTACTTCCTCCATAACCATATACCTAACCGCAATCGTCGTCCGAGTCTACCTTTAATGTGACGGTAGTCTATTGGCACTTGTGGCTGCAGTAAAGGCGGAACAGTACATCCGGGAGATCGAGATATACTTTACATACTTTACACATTACGACTTGGCAACAATTCAACATACGCTCTTACCGGCGATCGGAAAGTGGGTGGCCTCTCGCGAGCAACCGAGTCGAGTTGATTGATTGGACCTATGGCTACACGGGGCGGAGACGCGGTGACTTGTGTTTGCTCTGTATGACACTCTCTTGCCTCGCTTCTAGTGCTTGCAGTGATAACTCCGGAGTGGTTGAGTAGATCGAGAGAACCTAAGCGACACGGGCGAGAATACGGTGGCCGAACGACGCATCAGTGGACGAGATGGAGACCACGAGTACGAGTTCGAGACAAAGGGGCATTTGGACCGTACCCTGAGATCGCTACACGGCATGCTTTTCGGAATGACGACAACGACAGCAACACGACGGAAGCTACTCGGGAACGCGTATGGGATAGACCTCGGAGACGTCGTCCAGATCTACACCGAGAGTAGCGCATAGCGGGTCCACACTGTATTTTAGCATATTCCGATCTCCACAGTTTCACAGATTTTGCATACGTACAAACATGACTGTTGCCTATCAAAACATTTTCGCACAACTATAATCTTATTTTCGCTATGTAGAATGCAAATACAAAACCTGGGTGCATTTCTCGCACAAGTCCTCTCCGCTCACTTCAACGACAACCCCTGCATCTCCTTCGTCACACTTGAATTATTCAACTGATCCGCAGTCCCCAAAGTCTCATATGCGGTCCTTCTGCCTCCAATATCGGCCCCCAGCGGATACAAATGCACCCATAGCAGCTCTCCCAACCAATCCACCGTCTGCATTGTGATCTGCTCACCATCCGGCACGTTTGCCGACAAGAACCGTATATCAATGTTGCCTAGCAGCTCCTGGCTCAAGATAAGATTCGTTTCGAAGAGGGAATGCACTTCGGAGCTGGTAACGTTTCTGCGGTCAGGGGCGACCATTGGTGCCTGGCGTTGCTGCAGCGAAAGGATTGCGGCGTTTGGAGGTGAGCCTGAGTCCGGGCGGGAAGTGTAGAGAACTGCGGAGTTAGTCGGGACTGAGTGGGAGGTTAATTAGGCACACTTACAGGAGCTCCAGATTCCGCCTTCGGTATCAGATCACCGATATGTCAGCCAAAACCTGTATTTCTAAACCTAACAGCAACACAATCGCTGCTCTACTCGACATTCTAGTTCGACTTACCCCACTGCGAAAACATGAATAATTCAATCTCAAATTGACTCTCGAACTGGTCCCCGCCCTTTATTGAGTGGAGCGTCTGGCGTAACTTATATTTCCACGATGCCTCGAGCATCAGGCGGCTGCGAAAGGGTTCACCGATGTAGCTAGATACTTATGTACAACTCAGTGATATGTTTCGAGAGATGAAGGAAGGGATAACAAACACTTGACAACTAAATCCTCCGGCCCCTCACTCCATCTTGCCGTGTTCCCTTTACTTCCTGCCTCTGAACCCGACCCCCATAGCTTGATGTGAAGATAAATTTTAGAACTGGGCTTTGTTACCAGTTCGCTAAATAGTTTTCGGTGTGCGGTCGCTCCCGCCGCCCCGCGTATTTTGATGTCTGGGTATGCGTCACGGTGCTGCCAGAGGGCGATCGCGTCGTGCAAATCCGCGTCAAAACGAGCGGCGGTACCTCCTACGATGAGAGGTTAGGACAAATGTGATGTTATACATTTAGGAATGGGCGATGGAGTTGATACTTACCTAGCTTGTAGTAGTGTAGTAGGTAATCGTTTGCATTGTTGTCCGCCGTAGGCAGCTCCAGTGCTGGTGTGACCGATGCCGGATCTCCACTAAGTTTATGTAGTAGCTTTATCTTTGCTTGCCGTAGCTGTATCATATCTGCATACTGTGGGTGGGCGGTCGAAGTTATAAACTCTTCGTCATTTATCCAAGCCTTTAGCGACATTTCCATCGATCTCGTCGACAGAAACGTTATCCCCGACCTTGCTTCCGTCAACATAATGCTATTGATCCGGTGCACATGCCGTTGGGAGAGCCTAGAAATCTCAAAAACGAATTTGTCATCATCGGTGAATTTCGGGATGCGGTTGGGGGAAAAGTGTGGTGATGTTGGGCGTTGCTGGTGGGGATACCGGGAGGTCTTCTAGGAGTGAGATGCGCAGTGGTGGCATGCCGGGCAGAGCGGCCGCCTGGCTACGCATCAGCTTTAATATCCCTTTGTTCATCTGTGTATCTCGGAGGATATTCTTGCGGAGAACTAGCATCAGCCGTGGAGATATGGGTGCTAAGTTGTGGTACTCAAATATCTGTAGTCCGTACGGAGTATCATACTCTACGGTGCCCTCAAAAACCCCGAATCCGTTATCCGTCACAATAAACTCATCGGTAGCTGGGTGCAGCGGCTTCACAAACGCCATGAAAAACTCATCGATATGCGCGATGAAATTCTCCGCATTATCGAACACCATCTCCTTCCTTACTGTCCTCCGCCAGTTGCCCTCACAGTCGATGGGCGTATCCATGATCACCCGCAAGTGGTGCGCCCACACCTGCTTCAAGCTCGTGAAGCCCTTTTCGGCCATCAGCTTCCGCACCGCTGCTTTCTCGCGAGGACTCCGTCCGTGGTCCTCATTGATGCTGTCCAGAGTATACTTTTTCCCAAATAGCTCACCACGATACTTCATTATGTATAGAAATTTCCGCAGTATGTCTTTGTCTCGCCGCGAGATATCGAATGCTTCCTTCCCACCATCGGCATCATCCTTGATCCGTTTGAACAACACAGCGGCCTGGCTTTCCAGCTGCGCCAGTTTTTTTTTCGACATGATTTGGATCATGGACTTCTTCTCCCCCATCGCCCTCGCCGTGACTAAACTCCACACGATATAGATCCCGATGTCCATAGATCTTAGCAACGCGCTGTAGTGATAGTGACTCGTCCGCGATATCGTAAAAGTTTACGGAGGCATTCTTTTTGAGAGATTTGGCTTGTTTCCAGCTGCGAGGGCTCGGCGAACTGTTGTCGTTTGTGCGAGGTTGAAGGCTGGGGGAGAAGGTTCGGAGCACAAACTGTGGGATAAAGTGATGGTGTTGCGGACGGGATTGGGATGCGGGAGTGGAAGGAGGGTCAGCGAAGACGGTAGACATGTTGTTTACTCAACGGCTATCTGGAAGTGGGCGAGTTACCTCGCAATATGACACTATATGTAGACCCAGAAACGCGCACAGCACCCCAGTCATAAGCGTATCGCCAGTCGGCAATTGGGAATTGCACATGCATTGTTGTCACAGCTAATGCGTTACTGCTACTTGCTGGTTGGACAAGGTGGAGTATAGCCAGGTATGCATGCTGGCAGCACCCCAGGAAGTTCTTTGCGTTCGCATACCATTTCTAGAGGTAACCAGATCGAATAGTTTGGTGGGACGTGGCAGCATGATGATCATACTGGTATTGTTCAGTCGTCCGCTGCGCCACCAGTATACCGTGCAGGAATTGACCTGATGGATCGAAAAACTGGGATTTGACACCGATTAAACCTCTTCAATCTACTTTTTGGATTACCTGATTTCATTCTTTCGATAGCCTCTGATAGTGTAGCCAATAGGATACACTAGATGACGCCGCTCTGGCCCGTAATTCCCATTCTAAGCAGTATTATTCCGGATCTATACATTTTCGATTCATCCTGTTCAAGGGATGTTGAAACCGAGAATACTCGGTCGCGCGGTGCAAGGTCCAGTTATTTCCTCTTCTATATATGGAAATCCCCGAAGTCGTTTTAAAGTCACTGAATTGTCTTAGATAACAATTGTACAGGTTTAGTTGCTAAGAGCGCTACTGAATTTCCTCATTTTCTACTGTATCCAAGATGATGGCACTGATAATCCCATCCAATCTCAGAATGAGTTAGTTTCGTACCCTCCATCACAGTCAACGACAGCTTAACCATCCGATAGACGAGTATCTTTTAAGGCCTAAGTAGAAGTTACATGCATTGTGTAAAAATATTTTCTGCCGTCAATCAGGGTATTATACTTTGAGCCCAATTTGATCACACCCAAACGAAGCGTAAGAATTGGAGTTTCTTCATCCTGTTAACCCGTTTTGCCCACGTTGTTGCTCCAGTTGGCGCCAAGAGATGAATATAGCTGGCTGTCACCTCATGCATACAGCCCAGGCGCCTTACTAGGGGTGTAGGCACGCCCAGCGCCCACACCTAACAAGCTGCTAGCGGGGCACCTTGTAAATCCCAGATATTTTTTCAAAATTGCAAATTGCTCAACAACCACATAATGGAGAGAATATCAGAGAGAGCAGTATAATAGACAACTCCAAGGCCTACATATCAATCCAAAAATAAAGTCAAATGGTCCAATTTTGAGTAAGATGAAAATATGAGTGAGAGTCAATGAAGCTGGCGGATTTTTGCTCAACTCCTAACCCCCCCTGTTTTATCACCAATTGTAAATGGAATTTACTGGTAATACTATTAGAGCATATACAGTATGCTAGCTGTCAATTAATGTTAGTCTTGGCAGATTTGGGCTGGTGGTTGTTGAGATAGGTACTAGTTCTGAGTTGCTGAAGTGGGAGACCCTCTATAGTATCATAACTCAAGTAATTTTTGCCCAAGTGACATTTCATTGCCCCTAGAAACTGCCAAGCTGCCTCCAAGTAGCCTTGTAGCATGCTGAAGAGACTCAGGCAGCAAGGGAAATGAATTCCAACCACAAGTGGTGGAAAAATCATATGGGGTAGATAGCTCTCCTTTTTCTTATTCTCCCTTAGCAGTCAACCCATAAGTCCACCAATCCTTGGTTAAATTCAAATCTCTTTGGCACAGAGTAGCTATACTACATACAGATGGGTTTGGAATTATTATTGGCCTCGTACTGATACTGGTTGTAAACTGGTCAGTCTCCAAATTTGAGTCATAAGCTGTCACTCATCACAGATGTATCTTATAGTGTTACGATTTGGAAGTTGGGGAGAACCGTGTACATGTATTCTATGGTACAGAGAAGAGCTAAGGGGAAAGACTCGAGATATATACAGGAGGCATCAGCCCCTGCAGCCGTGACCGTGTATCAGACCTGTAACATCATGTACATCTGTAACATACAGTCAGGTAGAAAAGATTTACCTGACAGTGTATGACATGTATCTAAGTGTCAGGTAGACAAGATTTACCTGATGGTATACAACATGTATCTAAGCATCAGGTAGAAATAATTTACCTGACGCAAAACACCAGCAGTGCTAAGCAGTGCTTAGCAGCATCAACAGTGCTAAGTATAGTCAAAGCCACTGTACTTGATCTACAACCACTCCTTGAATATTAGAGGAAACTAAAAGAGGAGACAAGCAAGTGAAAGAGCATCTTGTTAACTACATTTCAGATATAAACAATATCCTGGTCAAAGTAAAACTCATGGAGTTAATTGAGCTCGAAGTTGGATAGATGTGGGAGCGGGAGCTGAGGGTGGGAGCGGGGAGCTGAGGGTGGGAGCGGGGAGCTGAGGGTGGGAGCGTGGCTACGAGGTGCCCCGCTAGTGGCTTGTTAGTGGCTTGTTAGGTGTGGGCGCTGGACGCGCCCACCCCTAATAAGGCGCCTGGGCCGTTCGGGCTTAGTACGGCACTCGGCTCCGGTAACATCGGGCCTAGGTGGACATCGGCTCTAGTTATCCTCGGCCAGTGTATGGTATCTTTCTCACATATATTTCAATCTTATTCTCTCTTAGTACGGTAGACAATTCAGCATCTTCATTCGTTCTTGATTTTTCTCACCAATCCCAATGTGTGTCCGTTGCTCTACATCTACACACTCTTAGCACCCGTTCACGCAGTGTGTCGCATTCTACCCGCAACATTTCATTCTCTTGAGTCCGTTCACGCAGTGTGGCACATGTTCGTCTCAACCTTTTAATCTCTAGCGTCTGATTACCAAGTTCTCTTCTCAACTGTTCTTTCTCCCCACTTAACGTTTCAAATTTCTTGACCCCAATCTGTTCGTCCTCTCTAGCCTTCCTTCCTACCTTCTCCCACAAGTCAACGACAAAATCGCCCCCTGCATGAAGCAGAGTGTGGAATTTAGGTTGCTCCTGTAGCTCAAGCAATCGAATGGCGCAAAATGTACTGATAATCGACCGCAGTGACTCCTCCGAGTTCACAAGAGCATTGGTGTTTGCATACGCGTACTCGACCAGGCTGACGATCCCTTCAATAACTTCCGAGTTCGTGCTTAGGGATTTGATCGTAAGAAATATGTTCCGCAACCGTTCAAGGGCTGTATGTTCGAGTGCCTCGGTGTTAGTGTATTGAGCGAGAACATAAACCTTTGCATGGGCCAGTAGAATGGCGGAGGGACTGCCGCGATCATCATGTGTGGCATTTCCTTCTGTCTCAGACTCTGATTCGGAGGTGATGCGAGCATCAAGCCGCGAAAATTGGAGACAGGAGTCTGGGTGGCAGCTTGGTGTCGGTGTCTTTTGGATGCCCGGTTCCATCACCAGCTCTGATGTCGAGTAATTCCCATGGTATATCCACTGCAAAAACCGCTTCACCGTAGCTTCCTCCCATTGACTCCAGTCAATCTCCCGGCTCTGAGACTCCGCCCAACGCCCGGCACATAGCGCACGCATAAAGCCGGAGTGTTTGGTAAGAATATTGGTGTGCGCCGTATACGGTTTCCGTTTGGGGCCGACGAGAATAGTCATCATGGTGAAGGAGTCGACCTGACTGAAGATAACATGCGTCAGTCGACTTTACAAGGGACTGACAGATATAGGACACGACGTACGAGGGGGCGGCGGTACTGCCCATTGTGAGCTGTCGGTTGATAGATGCGTGCGCTCGGTTAATTTGATGTGATGATTTTCGAAGATAGCTCGATGTAGGGTTGAATAGTTGGTGTGCTTCGGCATCATCAGCTACCCCGCAGGGAATATCGACTCCTCATAAGCACGTGTTGTTGCGGCTCTGACGTTAAACGTGGCTACATTTGGAAGGTTTTAGCGCCAGCGAATAGGATGTACTCAGAAAACTGAACGTCGTCAATTGGTATCTGTGTTACACCAACCTTGCAAAGTGTGACCTGATAAATTCTACGAGGATCTTACCATACATGAAGAAGTCTTGTCGTTTCACAAAGGCCTTGACTGCCTCGCTGGAGGTAAGTGGCGTAGGTAGCAGCAGCGTGTACTAGGTAATCGCCCCAAACCCCGACAAATCTAATCAAATGGATAAAAGTGATATTGCCATTTATTTAATAACAAAATACCATCGCATCCGTCCGACTAAACCCAGGCGCTTAGGGTACCGTACGTCGACTTATGGGTATAGCCGCCAAATCGGTGATGAGTATGTATATTAACTTTTATTTGTGAAAAGATGTGTCGACTTAAGGTTGAGCAATGGCAAAGAGATTAAGAATCCCAACTACAAATGGTAATAATACTGCGCATATCATGTTGTGGCATCCGTACTTCCAATTAATTTCAATAGGTAGATTCGCTTTGATCATATTCTATCACTCGATGCACATGCCATCTTCTCTGTTGCATATATGGTTTATCTCCCTGACGTATGGCTTCAGTTGGGCTGATGCATAATCTCTCTAAAATGATGGTCATTCCAGACTCAGCTGGAGATGCCAGCTGAGTGCGCATGCATGCGTACAAGACATACAAGACATACTCCGAATACCGCATATATAAGTTCATGAATGTACCTGTACTTGAGAATATAAGCTTCTAGCAATCAGTACATTTCAACAGGTTATGAGCCCGGTTATCGCTACTATCTAAGATCTCCTTCACGATCTCCAAAAAGAGCCTCAAGAACCCTAAACCTTGTCACCGTAGCAACAGCCGCATAAACAGCACTAAAACTCAACACCATCACGAGACATCTCCACGATCTCACGATGACTTCCTCCGAACCCGCCTTCAACAAGACCAGGCGGGGCAACATCCCTAAGCTCACTCACGACAATTACGACGAATGGAAAGGCGACATGATTCTCATCCTGTCAGCCATGAAAGCATACGCAATCGTCACCGGAGAGGATCCTGAACCGCAGCCACTTGACTTCGACCACGATGACAATTATGATGATTGGAAGGCTAAGGAGGCCGAGGCTGCATTAATGATCAGACTTTCCTGATCCCCCAAAGTACGGCGCATCGTCAAAGGTATACAAAATCCTCACGAAATGTGGAACACACTAGAAATGAGTCTGGACACCGCCGGATCTTCTATCGGCAGACAGGACATCCTTCGCCAGTTCCGTGCTTGCCGACCTAAGGAGGACTAACCACTTAAAATGTACTTCACCAAGCTCAGTAACTACTGCAGACAACTGGACCATACAGACGATGCAGTCACCGATCGAGATTTCCGCACGCAAATATCCACATCACTGCCATCTTAGTATGCAATGATATTAATGGTCCTAAAACATAGAAGGCCTTTACCTACACCCGAAGAAGCCATGTATGACCTCCTAGAAGAAGAAACTACAGCCAGCCTCACAAAAGAACTGGGAGATGCATCCACGGGGGCCGCCCTTCTCACTCAACGTGGCAGCTGCCGTGGCCGTGTGCGTGGTGGATGCGGAGGACGCGGAGGACGTGGTGGACAGGGTGGACACGGTGGAAGCAGTGGAACCAGAGACAGCCACGAAAGTAAGTGCGCCTATTGCAAAATTGACAGCCATACTACAGATGCATGCAGGAAGCGGAAGCGCGCCCAGGAGGGAGGAAACAACGGAGGAAATGACGAACGCATTTGCTTCCAGTGCGGGCTCCCAGGCCATGTCAAAGTCGATTGCGTCTCCTACAAACGTATAAAGGATTGGTGGAAAGTGAAGAAAACCACTGCTACAGCAGCCCTCGCTACGACCAGAGACTGCGATCCCTTCTGACTAACCGCCTCTGCTCTCGCCGCCGCTGCCGCGGCTCCGAAGTGGGTCATTGATTCCGGAGCGTCACACCATATGTGCAATGACCGCACCAGCTTCTCAACGTTCAAAAAACTCTCACTTCCTATAGTAATCGAACTCGGAGACAACAATTCAGTCACTGCCACGCATTACGGTTTCGTCGACGTTATACAAGGCTATCAAGTCGAAGCCCTCCATACTCCTACTTTTCGAC
>Ga0307512_10002251_pt1 | contig 25062 bp, 27 predicted proteins | sample 14_EM_MG_FD_200267 | JGI IMG/M metagenome (GOLD analysis project Ga0307512, IMG submission 200267) | Populus trichocarpa ectomycorrhiza microbial communities from riparian zone in the Pacific Northwest, United States - 14_EM | ecosystem: Host-associated > Plants > Roots > Unclassified | place... | reverse complement strand
GTAAACATGCTTAGATTTGTCGTTTTCAAGGCTGTAATCTCAATAGTAGACTGTATGATGTGGCGCGTCGGTATAGGGGTAAACTCGTGAAAACCTGTGAGAGAAACGTATCTGTTTACTGAAAAAGCGATAATAGTGTAAGGGCGCGTACGCCAGCGTTCGGCCTTATAGGCATACGTATGGTAATTATGGTATACGGTTGCAAACGTGGACTCGAGTTATAGTGAATATAGGTGTATAGGTATGATTATCGCTAGAGACCTAAGTCTCGTGGCGAGCTGACTATATAGAATGGCCGTTACCCGGACCTGGGTCACGTGCCGCCGTTACAATTAAGCCACAAATGGATCAGTTTGCACCTGCTACTGTACTTACAACATTTGTAGAGATGATGGAGATACTTGATAGTGTCAGCAGAAAATCACAATGCCAGAAGGGACTCCACAAGCAGAAAGTAGCCATGTGTGATTCACATCATGGAAAGCACAGTCTCACATATAAATATCATCTCCCACAGCCAATGTGGTACCCAATTCGTCATGGATTCAGAAATCGAAGCCTGTGAAACCTGTTAGCTTTAATTGTTACATATAGCCCATCAGGAACAAACCTAGTATACATCAGGAACACCCCGGTGCTCCTGCTGGCCCTGAACTCACTTGCGACACCATGTACTCTCTCACTGGTTAAGTTTGCAACGGTTCCGGACCATCACTTCAGTTCCGGGTCTGGGTCCAACCTGATCCATTGCGATATTGGCAATCTGGGTTGTCAATACAGCTGAACCGTCCACTCGGGAATTGTTTGAAGAAAAACTCTAAACCTGTCTCAATTGGGCGGGTTGTCTACAGCTTGCCTAGCGGGTCCAGCTGTTGATTCAAATAACGCTGTTGCATTTGAACTTTGTTAATTGTATCGTATCAAAAGCGCACTTTCACCTGCCAATAATGCAATTTCGGATATTGTGCAGTTTGCAATATCGATTAATTTGATAGCTGTATTTCACCTTTCAGATGTGGTATTTTTGCCTAACAAGACGGTCAATGATACAGTTATGCACATGAAGATCTGTACGACGCCTAGATTATGATATGTGCAAGACCTAAAACTGTTGATGCTATGTTGATGCTCATTTTGAAGATGTGGCAGGGAGAATATTGCTGATGTTTTTGCCAGTAAAGGCTGCCGATATCTGATAAATGGATGTCTGCAACTAATTGGAACGTTAATTACCCACAATGCAAAGATACACCATGATGGCCCTCCGCTGATACCCATTCTAAGAATGGGGTGGCGACCATTTTGCTTGCTGGTTAGCCTATAAAAGGTGCCAATATGTCCGTTATCAATAACAATGACCAAGTCACTGGTGAATTACCGTACTTAAAACACTGCCAATTGTTGTCGTTCCATTGACGCTCATTTTAAAATATTGCACATTCAACATGTGCTGCAGTCAATATTTGTTTTCATCATGATATGACCTTATTGGTTGTCTTTATGTCCAATTGAGCCTCAGCCCAGTGGCAAAGCGGAGCGGCGTAATATTTGTGCTCTGTTCACTCTTACACAACTACAAATGATGTATCATGCGAAAAGATTCATTGCAGCTGCTATACCTCTGTTTATCAACTGATAGTTACAAGATACTTTGCACCATTCACCCATAATGTATTGCCATTCAAATCTCTCTGTCAAGCTACAAAAGAACCTGGTGCAACATTGACCCAATCTGTTCTACATTGGCTTCAAACCTTTTTTTCTCCTGATTTCTATTCCATTGACCATTACCAACACCTATTCAGCCTCTCCCTTTGACTTCAGCGTTGGGCGAACCAATCTGGGAATATTTCGCTCAGCACCCACATCCTGCTGCTCTGAGCATGCTGGATTCTCGAAGCCATTGTTGTGATCTGTATCGGATTCACCGTCTGCCATACAATCGTCTCCTCTCTCAGTTGGATAATCGCAGTTCACATTCCAGTTTATCCAATGTGTTGAGTCAGATATGCTTTCGGGTGCGTTAGCGTCGGCCCTTATGACTGTATGATGGTCGATTATCCGGATTCGGAGCACATATAATATTTTTGGTTGTCCTCCTGGGAGATTCTTTGCAAACAAAGCTGGTAGCACAGGTGATCTTTCTGACAATTTAAATTCAGCCGCACATTCATGTTGAAATTGCCACCAGGAGGTTTTCAGGATCTCTCCTGTGTCCGAAATGTATCCAATGGTTGCCATCTCCTTATGTGAATTCGAGATTTTGTCTCTGTAACACGTAGGTTCTGGCTTCCCTGCCCGATCTCTACAAAGTGGTAGATGCTTGCAGTTCTTTGTAATGTCCATTCCTCCGCTTCTTGCTTCATTGCCGAGTCGTTTTGTGTGTTCTTGTATCCACTACTGGGTTATGGTCTGCCAAAATCCCATTTTTGGGTCGAGTAAAGTACATTACAATGACTTTTTTTGAGAAGTGTCTCACCAGTGGTTATTGACTGCCGCCAGCCAATAACATGTCGCCCAAGAGAAATACTGGCCTCAACTCCGACGCCAGGTGGTATGTTATGGAGTATGTCGCGTGCCACATTGAAGTGATTGGATTACTTTGAGTGCGTTTCCTTTTGATGGCGCCATCTGTCGGTTCAATGTGGAATCCACAATGTACTGCTAATCCTCATTGGGTCGGAGTGGTAATCATTGAGATTTCCATTTATTTTCCCCAAGTTCTTTGTTCCTTCAGGCAGGGAATTCAAATACAGACAGGAGGCGGTCAATGAGTGTATTGTGTAATTGCTTTGTCCGGGTGTCATCTTGGCCACATTGTAAGGCAGTAGGTATTCTTCACCATTGCAGGACAAATCATATAGATCAATGGATGATAGGCAGAATCCAGAACCTGATGCAGATGGGATGAGATTGCTGATAGGTAAGCATTCCTGTTCCTTCACCTTTACACGTCGATGTTTGGAAGAGCATTCATTCTCCACCTACTCCAGATAGGCCTCTCGGCATTTGGTAGTATAGGCTGTCTTGCCCTAAGGATCAATATCGATTCCCATGTCCCACATTCATAACCATCACAACTTCTCGAAATGATCAAGGATAACTCGAAATAAGAAGCTTACCCGTCATTGTAGTCACTTTTGCATCGCATTTAGACAGCTTCTGCCCAGCTACCTTCGCAGGGAAGAACAAGTCTTCATTGCATTCAGTCTTCTTCTTAGCAAAAGCTGGCATGACGCCATCCATGAGATTGAACATGTCATTGTACACTGTGATAAAGTGATGCAATGTGACTGTATACCTCATTGACATCCACAGGGTTCAATATTGAAATTGACTCAATACTTCCACGACATACTTCACAATGGTCCATTCATCTTGAGTTGTGAAAAGTGGTCAGTAATTAGTGAATTTTGGATTTTGAAGGCACAAGCATGTGAATTACCGTATGTGGTAGGCGCGCTCAAGCAACTCCAGTGTTAAGTCCTCACATTTCTTCACATGCATACCCAGATGTACTGCGATGCAGACTTTGGCATGGTGACAGTCAATGAACCCGTTTCAGTGACCAGGCGTCAGCGTAATCAATACCCCAAGCATTCTCTGCAATATGAAGGTCAGTTTCAGGATTTTGACATTATCATGAGATTTGTACTTTGTCAATTATCTTTGCTAAACCGTGTCTCATGGCCTACACCTGGTTGATTCTAGGCTTTCCCTGATTTCGAAGTCTTTGACTCTCCCCGATGTCAATGCTTTCATTTGCTTCATATTGCTGAACGCGTTCATGCTCTTCCCATGATTTGTTGGAGCCTTTGCACCGATACTGCTCATGAATGCACCTAAAGCTAGGTGTATGACGTGTGCCATGCATGCTATATGGTTCCTCAATGCAGGCCACTCGATTCCAGAGGCCTCAAATGTTGAATGCAGCTCGCATGTCATTGAGCAATTTGAGAAAGCATGATCAGTCGTAATACCAAGCACACAGCCGTCGGTACACTCAAAACGATCAATTTGCCCTGTCAATTCACAGCTCCAGTATATCCACCTTTGACTGATCATCATTAAAAAGGTTGCGAAAGCGGAAAACGATAGGTGATCAACCTCATCCAAAGATAGTTGAACTTCATCCAATGCCCAAATTCATCCCATATAGTAAGCAATGACCAATGTTATGGCTAGTTTGTTCCTTCAAGTCCATCTGTCCAAATCTAAACTAACTTTATTTTTTGTTGGCAACTGCTTCTTAATTGCAACCATGGTCAGTGTATAGTCCCTGCGGCAAATGTTGCTACACGTCGTAGTTGACTGCAGCACTAGGTCATTACGTAATACCTTATATGACGGTCATGGCTCCAGATTTCATATAGTATTCCTTAGAATAGAAGCCATAGTAAATCCTAACATGAGGTAGCGATTCCACGTGTCATGGCGAAATTCAGAATTTCCAAATTCCTTAGCTGCCAGTTTGCAATGTTTTGTCTGTCATTTTGGACAATATGGATTAAGCTGGATGTCAAATATGATTTGACTTTGTGAAGTTACTATTGTGATTCCTCGACTTCTTTTGCTCTTCATCATGGCCAAGGCTGTTTCATTGACTATTGAACTAGTCAATTCAGTAACCTCTAACTCTGTTAGTGGGTTTAACATTGTGATCTGAGCTTTTACCAGCCAGTGTGTCCCCATTGATCTGGTCCAATGTGCTGATAGATGGCGAAGAACTTGATGAGAAACGATACATATGATGCCAGGGATGCTGATCTCCTCAATTCCACAATGTTAGCAGAATCGCCAGAAGGGAGCATGTCAAGATGTTTTGGAGGCAATTGGCCGCTTTAAGCCTACTGTCATGGAAGCCCACAAAGCATCGAAGATGATTTGCAAGGGATGGTTGCTCACATCACGAATCAAGACGCGTTCGTTTTTGTATGAGCTCATAACTTGCAGCAAGGAGGTGTTCAAAACATTTCAATCTGATATGGCAGTAAGAATTGGAAAGCTAGGTCATCCAACTGGAAAGACAGCCGGAAGTAATGGTATAGTATAGTAAACTGCGGGTTTTTAAATATTGACTCGACACCTAGAAGCAAATAAATCAGATCTGTAAGACATTGGATTAATATTTGTGAAGTTGTATACAAGGCCAGATTGCAAAGACAGACCGTGTAAAAGTAGATTAAGGAACACCACAATGCAGTTCATTGCTGTGTAGCATTCTGAGCTACCACAAAAATTGTTGACACTCCATGGCCACCCAATTGTAGAAGGTGGATGCGATATTGTCACTAGCATTTTTGCCAATACAGACTCCCAATACGTTCATTGTGGGTTATCTGCATTCTATTTCCATTAGATTATGCAAGATGCAGGATCAAAAATTGTTAACACTCCATTGATGCTCCGTTTACACTGATTTTGGGATATGCTTACAATCTTCTCGCAAGCATTTTGGGATTATAAGGTCACCAATAGTTCAATTCTGAATGAAAAAATTTCGCCCAGCCCATTGATTTTTGATGATCCAAGGCATACAATCGTTGACGCTGCGTTGATGCACATGTTTAGAGCCGAGTGAAGATGTTGTTGAAAGTGTGGTTGCCTATAGAGGCGGCTGATAGTTCTATTAGCACTTAATGTTGCCGCATAGCCATTGCATTTTCCGGTATGCAAGGCCAATAGTCGTTGACGCTTCTTTGACGCTCATTTTTAGGACATAATAGCAATGTTGTTACAACGAATGTCACTTAGAAAGGCGGCCGATAGTTCTATTAAGGCTTAATATTGCCACACAGCCCTGGCATTATTGATCATACAAGGCCAAAAATTGTTGACACTCAGTTGACGTTCATTATTAGGATCTAGTAGCGATGTTGTGGAAACGATATTCCACTATAATAAAGGCTGATAGTATGATTATGGCTTAATGTGGCCACTTGGCCATTGCATTTTCCAACATGCATAGCCAACAGTTGTTAATGCTGTGTTGATGCTCATTATTACGTCATGGTAGTGATGTTGTCACAACAATTTTGGCCGTGAATGGTGGCCAATGGTTCGATTATTAATTGACTTTGCTACCCAACCCCTGCCTTTTCTGTGATGCTAGGTGAAATGTCGTTGACACTCAGTTGACACGCATTTGAAGGTCGTAATAGCGAGGTTGCGGTAACCAGGCTTGCGTAGAAAGCAAACCAATAGTTTGATTAGGGGGCAATGTCACCACGCAGCTATCTGGTTTTCCATTATTCACTGCTGAAAATTGTTCACACTTATTGGACATTCCATGGATGATGATTCTTAGGATTTGGTAACATCGGTAGAAAATTTTGCCGTCCCGGTGGAATGACACCGTCGGAGTGGACGCGCCCCGTCAGAGCCGTCAGAGACACTCCGGTGGCGAATTACTCCGCGCCCGGCGTCAATTCAACGGATCGAGTTCCATATCCCCCTCTGATCGCTGTTTCACCGTTTCTTCTCGTTCTGTCGTTCTCCTATTTTAAAGGATCACTCTGGCGTTGTGGCCAACGGTGACCATACGTCGGAATGGGTTCATTGGGTACGCGCTTGCATCGGGATTGCAATGGTATGGGTGATGCTGCGAAAATCTCTCCTCCCGTTCCTTCTACCTGCGCGCAAAATGCATTTCTCTCATTACAAATTATCCGGGATTGCAAGGCGATGGGTGACGATGCAAAAATCTCTCCTTGCGTTCCTTGTACCTGCGCGCAAAATGCAATTCTCTCTTTACTAATTATACACATCATTCCAAGTCGCCAGATCTATGTGGCTATTGACAATCCATCGTTTGTTCCGTCTGTCTCCGGTGATACTACTAGTGGCTATCTCCGGAATGATGTGCGCGCAGCCGACAATCTTTCCCACGCGGAAAACTTGCAAACCAACGGCTGCCGGTGCTATTCTCACTTGTACAAATATGTACACCGGATCCAATTTACCCGAGTTTTCAGGTAGGGTGGTGAGCGCCAGGGCCAACCAGTACTCAACGAAAGCTCCATCCTCGTTTAGGAGTTTGTTTTTAAATAGTCGTTGCAGTTGCCACAGGAGACGCCCATTCAGCGGGCCATAACACCTCCCAGGGCGTTGCTTTACCCAAACCCAGTCGTTCCGTCAATCCCGTGCGCGCCAGCTCTGGCTTCCTGTGCATCGACACATCTGAGATATGCGTTTACCTTCTAAACCCTCACCTTGGACCGTAATAGCATGATAAATACAGATCTCCATTGCCTGCAGTTGATTATCTGATATATACGTCTTGTTACGACTCTTATGCTTGATAAACTCCCGCGTGGAGCTGTATAGTGCTCCGCGGTGCGTCGCGTCTTGTGTATTGTCGAGTAAGGCTCTGAAGTCTTTGATCATAGCGTCAGGATGCTTTCCATCGCTGCGGTTTTGGGGCCCCATGAATTGGGGCTTCGCATATGACTGGGAGCCGAGGGGGGCAGCCAGATCAGCACCGGAAGGGAGGACTTTACAGGGGGTAGCGCCGTTTTCCCGATGCTGAGCGAGGGCTTGGAGATTGAGCTCTCTGATTTCGAAGCAGAGAATGCGACACTGAAAGGTGATTACTTGCGGCAGGTAGTCGAGATTGTGATTGTAGGCGTTCCAACCATCCCTGAGGTTCATTTTATGTGCTTGTTCATGTCTCTCGGCAGAATACTGTTGCAAGGCTCCGGAACAACGAATCTGTTCGACCCCATGAGACTTCAAGTGGATCTTCGGAAAGTTGAAGTCGGAATCCAACTCCTTGGAAACATCTATCTCGTGGCTGATAAAATCCCGCCATGCTTTCATTTCGCGGCGCTTCGTGGACAGCGTCCAAGTTTCAGCATTTGTTACCTCGTCTCCCTTTCGCTTCTTCACGAGTTCCGTTCCCAGGCCATTGGCTATGGCTTTCGCCTTTTTGCCGCCTCGCCGGAGTAAGAAAACATCATTGAAGGTGTGAATACGATGCAAGGCGTCCGCCAGGTAGCTCAAAGTTGCATTATCGTGAGATTTATATCGAGCATACATATAGAATTCTAACAATGCCCATGTGCACTCAATTGCGTGATTGAATATGGGACGCTGAGCGGGGCTTCCCCCTCAAAGATACTGGGTTACTACTCCTAGCAGGTACTGGCTCATTTCTTTCATCTCTTTGCCATTCCATTGAGAAACTTCCTCATATGACTTATTTTATGGTGTGAGGTCGTGGTAAGCAGGCACAAATAACCATATTGCAATGTACTTGTCAAGCCGTTCGTACGTCTTGATGAAGTAGAAAATCCACTGCTGGAGGTGGTCAAGCATGCCGATCTGCATTGTATGGAGCTGGTCGGGCTTCGGGAGGTCGCTCACGATAATGGGAATATGTCGAAACACTTTGAAACCTCGGTGGACATGGCGCAACGAAAGTTCGGCATCGGCTGCCTTGGTGTTGGCATCCCTGAGCGTTCTATATAGGTTGTGATCCCACCTGGGGTGTAGCTTGTCAGAAGGGACATAATCTCCATGTTCGTTCTTTGGACACTCGCACCAGAAACAGACTTGCCGCTCGAGATTATGTAGGTTGCTATACTCAGGGCAATCTGCAAGCCATGATGCCCAAACGGGTTTGCAACGCCTGAAGTTGCCATGTGCCCAGAGAACGTTGTATTACCCGCTCTCGGCGTTGGGATTGTGTTTGAAGGTGAGAGGCTGCAGTACCTGCCGGAGTACTTCGTTCAGCACCTCTCGATTCATTTGCCACTGCTCATCCACTCGCTTCTGAGGAATATCGCGGATCTTGATCGGAATCGGCACGAGAGCGACCATTACGACGGTGTGCGCTGAGGGCATCAGGTGGATCTTCGAAGACAGATTGCCAATTGTCATATATGCAGGCCACTCTTTCTTGTCGCCAGCAAAATTCGAGGGATGTGTTCCGTCGGAAATGAAGATCAAGGGAACCAGTGTATCCCCCCGTCTGAGCGTTGCCTTAACCTCAATTAGCATGTTATTATCCAGGAGTATCTCTGCTTACCTTCATCTCCCACCACCACCAGGCCGCAGTGTGCATTTCAGTATAGAGGCGTTTCGGTGGCGTATCGCTGTTAAAGCAACGCTGAGGGGCGTAAATGAGATGCTCGGCGTAGGCTGGCTACCACATCAACCAGCTCATGCTTTTGATTATGTCTCGACTCCAGTATTTGATAGGCCGTTGGTGATTGTCATTCGATCTCATATCCTCGAGAATGTGAAGTTCCCACTCCCCTAGAGCCCGATCATCTGGCATGCTAGCCACGGGCTTCTGGACGCCATCCCCGTTTTTCAAGCTTGGCAAACGCAGAGCGGTGTTTGCTTCCTTCAGCACGTTGTCATAGTACGTCTTCATACCCTTATTCTTCATCCCACACTGGATATATTTGTACCCTTCACGCGTCGCAAATGGGTAGTGGGGATTGTTCCGTATGTTCGTCTGAAGGCAACCCTGAGCGTCGCGTTACCATGGCTCAGCAATGGAATCGCTCAGTGGAGCGCCGGCGCCGGGGTATGATCCCGTCCGCAGCAGAGAAGGTGGCGTTGGTTGAGACTCCGAGTCTGCGATCTTTTCAACGTGTTTGAGGTGGGGAAACGCGTCCAACTCTTGGACTGAATCTTCGTTAGCATTGAACTCACGATGCTGAGCCGGTTCAACCCGTTGGGCCGCACTGCGAACAGTCAGATTCTTTGCTACTTGAAGGTGTTCAGGATGATGTAATATGATATGTTTAAGTCGCCAGCTGTCTGAGGTGAACTTCTTTCGGCATCAAAATTCGTAGCAACAGAATGGGGTCTTCTCTGGCATTGTCGACGACACGGGAGCAGTGGAGTATTCACTGTAGAAAGGGACGAAAGTTGGAGCTGGGCCTGAGCAGTCTGGTGTGGGTATAAGCTCACGATACTTGAGAGATTCATTGAATCTCAACACCATCACGCCAGGAGTTGCAAAAACACTGCATGTGCGATGTCCCATAATACTATAAATAGATAGAAAATGAATCCTGAGCAATCCAAAAACCTCGCGACGCGTGTAATAATCAATGCCTGAGATAAATAGATCACAACAAAGGGAACGAACAATCCCTCAACACTAACCCAAACAAACAAAACACCTCCACGCGTGCCTTAATCAGTGCCTGAGATGAATGGATCACAGCAAAGGAAACTCAGAAGACCAGAACCCGACTCTATACCAAATGCAATGCGAGGACTGGTTCACTCCTCGCCTACCGAGCCAGGCGGGCGCGCCTCAAGGAGAGGGTCATCGGGGAGATGGTCATCGTGGACAGGGACATGTGGCAGAGGGACATCCGAGGGAGGGACATCGGGGAGACTGTTGCCACCTGCCCATTCAACGAGTAGCTGCTGCTCCACGTCGCCATCCGAGGTGTTTCCGGCTGCCTCAGCTTGTCGCAGAGTTGGCGCCACAGCGCGAGGTTTTTACGGCGTCACAATCCCCAAAAACTGCAGCCCACTGAGGGTATGAGTCTCCGGAGTCCGTGGTTGTGAGGAGGTCTCCGCGGTGTGTGGCCGTGCGGCAGGCGTCGGAGGTTGTGGCCGTGGGGTATGGTCGCGCATCTCCTGGCCTTGCTCAGGTTGCATGGTTGGCTCACCATCTACCATAGTATCAGCATCGTCAGCCGATGTAGTTACCATCTCTCCCTGGCTAATCGTCCGAGGTTCTTTGCCATTATCCTCATCCTTATTCTCCTCCTCATCCTCATCCTCCTCCTCCACCTCCACCTGATGTTCCTTCTCTTCATCTTCCTCCTCTTCATCTTCCTCCTCATCATCGTCACGATCCCTTTCCATATCCACATCGCCATCTAAATCAACGCCGTCCGGTGCGTCCACATCATCCTCCATGCACATACCACATCAGGGTCAAGTTCTGAGTCATATTTGCCGTCCGACTTCTCGGTGGAGTCGGTATCATCATTTGAGGAAATTGACACGGCGGGGGATGCTTCCGGCTCTAAATATACTCGCTCTAGTTAGCCCTCCATGTCCGATTCTGCCTCATACCTTTCCTTCTGCAACTGCAAAGCAACGGCACGAGAGATATCATCTCCCCCTGGGGTTTGTTTAACAATACCTTTCCCTTTACCCTTCCCATTCCCCTTCCCCTTCCCTTTCCCTTTCCCCTTCCTGTACTTTGTTCCCTTCCCTTTCCCGGTCCCATTCTCACCGCCCTGGGTGTCCTCCTCACCCTCGCCATTGTCATTGTCATTGCCATCGCCAGGACGGCTTCTTCCACCACTCGGCGCTCCGGGATCCGCCCAGTTCTCATCATCATCATCCTGGTCGATTATCTCATCCCAATTCAGTTGTCAATCCGGCCGAAAGTCGCCTAGCTTGTACTGCCGGCAGCTTGGTGGCTCAATCTTTGCCCTGAGACCATCGCTACCGTACCAAGAGAATGACTCGCCGGTGCGTTTAACTTTCCCCAAGCTGGTTGTCTGCGGATTGGAGTGATCGACTTGATCCCCGAATGCATGGGGGTTGTCCCACCTCCAATTGTTCATTTGGTCGCGGGTTTTGTCAAACATTTGCCCCATATATGAGCAGAAGGCAGCCCACCACTCCAGAAAAGGCGAACTCCTGCTCCTGCGGTGCGGCCACATCAGCTGCAATTGTGAAAAGTGGCAAGTCGTGACTGGATCAAGAAAGATTGTATCATAAAAGATATCCCATGCCCTGTCTTCATTAACGCCACAAACATTGTATATCCGTATGAGTCCACGGATGTGTTCCGAGATGAATCACTGTATACGGTCCCGATTCAATGACAAGCGTCGATTTATAACCGATGTCGGCATCTTTGCCCTAGCCTTCCCCTTTCCTTTGCGGCTCACCTTTGGTGCCATCGCTGTGAGTTGACAATGAATCTACATCCGAAACGTTCCCATTATGATACAGTTGCATGTAGCGGAAGGAAGCCCAGAAGGAAAGTACAAAGTTGTGTAGGTTATTGGGTGTGTTTTGGAACGAGAGGCGTTGTTTTGTGCAAGTCATGTGAGGTCGAGACCAGGATGCTGTCGGCGTGTATAATGAGGGAGGAAAAGAGAATGGAGGTGTGGGCGGGAAGAAGGGATATATATACTAGAGTTCCGGTGATTTCTTAGTTCAACTTGTGAGTTTTGTTGGTTAACGAACACAAAACGGTCCAGCATTCCTCTTGCAGAACCACAAGGCACCTAATGAACGACAAGCCTCGAGACGAGATTTAGTACTCGCACAGAGGACTGTTTATGACGCCGGGCGTTGCGTTTGCATCACACATTGTTTTCACCGCTCAGACCTCGTGCATCTCGGAGGAAACTGAGTAGTTCTTAGTTTGTCTCAACTGTGCAACCATCCAACACAGCTACCAACGCCTAGCAGTGGGAAAAGCACCCGCAACTGATGTCATAGGATGGAGAATAAAACATCATTGTTCGCTTTGGGATGCTTTTAGCTCTGCTAAAGGGAGATTCCCACTTGGAAACTGAAGATATACACAATCGATAGTTCGAAGTATTGTGCCAAGAATGAGTGCAATACGATGATAATCGCGCCAAGATGGCATAAACACCCTTCAAGCGGTGCAAATAGACCTTCAGACGTTGCTGTAACAGTGAATCTCAATGCTCAGTTTAATCTGAGTTTAATCTGATGGCAGTTAACCCCATAATTGAATGCTTTTGAAGGGATCTCGTCCCTGAGTATTGTCAGGGTTTGGACTCTAGCGTGGTCTATACTGCGCCTCCCTTTTCTGTCGAATCCCTCCATGGTCGCTCAAATAGGAGTCTACCTCGCCTGCCGTTGGATATGCATGCAGAGGACATTATTCCTAGCTTCATAACGTCGAACATCTATATCGGAATATGCCTTCCCAAAGCGCTCACCCTGACCCGACTCCAGTCGTACGAAATGTTCGAAGTCTTGCTAATCGTCAGAATCAACAAAAGCGTTGGCCTTTGGGGAATTATCAACTTCCGGCTGCTAAGCGACGCGTTTCCGTACCGGCTGGCGAGAGGGATTCCTCTCAAGGAGGGAGTTTCGTACCCTTAACAATCCAAGGTCAGAACTCCACCCCCTCATCTTCGCTGAACAATTCTCGCGTTGCAGATATCACTCAACGTGTGGCTTCCACCCCGTCCACTACACAGCGACGGTCAATAATTACTCCAACCGCCACGCCAGGTACAAGCAGTCGTGACACACCAGCTCCCAGCAGAACCATACAGACAGACTCAACGCGTCACGTTGTATCCAGCCCAGCATCCGGCATTGCTAACACTCCCACTTCTCTCAGCAGTCCTGAAAACCTGCATACCCCCATCCTGAATCCAGAAGCCCGCGCGATCGTTACAAATCCACTGCGAACCCGAGCTACGGAAAAGAATCAGAGACAGAGGCAGTGGCAATTCCAACCGCAGGCGGTGTCTACACCTCCATCGATGGTCTCCGGCAGTCACGGCATCCATCGATTTTGTCACTGAGACATGACACGTCTTGTATTTGCAACGGGCAGACTGCTGGAGCGCTACATGTAGAACAGACGGCCGTTTATGAGTGCAAGCGACTTAGAGATGGTAAGTTATGCAACGCGATGCGTTGCGAAAGCATTAGCTGAAGCCCCACACTGGCAGATAATAGAGACGTACAGGAACACCGCTATGCAGCAAAACAACATTTGGTCCATAGCATTCGAGGCATGCACAAAGGAGATCTTGAAAGAGGTATGCTGAATCAACGGCCCACGGTGGATATTACACACTCAAACAGGTACCAGGTTCGCGCACAAGTCGATATGGTTAAATCCAATTTTATTCAATCAGTAAGGGACAACATGGCAGAGCTTTATGATCTCCACCACATTGAATCCGCTGCAGAGCGTTTGGAATTCATTGATTCCCTTCTGGCAGAAAATAAGTATCTTTTTCCTGTAGCAGAGCTTGTCGAAGGCGGTGTACGCGGTCCAAATCCAATGCAGAGAGAGTCCAAAGCAGATAACGAATGGCTAGCGTCCACTTTACTGCCTGGCGGAGGCAATCCCGCAGTTTATCTACATCAAATTTTATCATCGGGCAAATAACCGCGGTAAGTATGCTGATGGATTTTATAATTCCATGATTAACGACAAGGACGGTAATATACCCTCGCCACTGATCATGTTTACATGCACCGCGTTGCGCCATCCTCTCCTGGACTGGCAAAGAACAAAGGTGTTCATCCGTAAGCTTCCAAGTCAAAGCTGAAAGCTGACAGACCTGATCGCTCGAACTACTTCAACCACAAGAGTGACGGTCGTAAGATCGCATACTGCTGTGCTGGAACGGGTCGCAAGTTGTTAACCTCGCCTGGCGTTGCCGACACTTATACGTTCTTGATGATTACCTGGAACACACTACCGGAGAGCTATCAACACAGGGTGTATAACAACACTTTTGCTACAGTCAAGCGTCAGATCCAACAGGGGGACAACCCAACGCCTGCCGTGGTGATCAGCGTGGATGCAGCGCGTGTTGACAATGCTATTCTTCTTGATTATTTGGCCTCCGAAGTGGCGCTTCAGGAGCCTGAGATCAGAAGCACTGACCCAAACATCCCGATAGACAACAATCGCACGGATGACGAACTTCATTTTGGGATGCCAGGGGGCAGTGCGGATTACCAAGATGGAGGTTACGAAAGCGACGATCGCGAGGCCATCCCCACCGCCAGCCAGCGACAACGGCCGGCGACGGAACCCGAGAGGTTCGACCTCGGAACCAGTGATGTGGACGGGTATGAGGGCGAGGATGGCGACGATGCGGATGCGGATGCGGCTGCGGATGCGGATGCGGATGTGGATGCGGATGCGGATGCGGATGCGGATGCGGATGCGGATGAGGAAACAGAAACATCGCAAGCCGATGATGGATCAACACAGAATGTGGAGGACTGATGGCGTAGTACTAGACAGTGTGAAGATTGGACTGTATATTTCAGACCTGTAAAATATGATAATGGCGAAGCAAATGCAAAGGCAAGCGAGGTATCCGAAACGAAGACTCTATTGCAATATGTGACAAAGTCTCCAAGCTAAACATATATGGGGCAAGTGCGGCATCCGATATATTATAGCAATAGCGGACAGATAAAATGTGGCAATCGGCCGAAGAAAGGCATAAACATCGCCAGGCATTGTGTTAACGGCTACAGCATAACTGCAGCCCCTGCGAAGAGAGTAACACACGCGTTGTTTTGATGGTGCGTATACTGGGCGCATGGTAATGACAGTGAGTATGCAACGCGACCCGTCGCCTGGGCGATGGGTAGCGTGTAATTCTCCGTCAGAGGGTACTAGGTTCCGTCAGAGCCGTCAGAGCCGTCTGAAACACCTGGGTGTTTCAGACGGAAACTAGGGTTGTTGCTGATGAACCAGCGAGTCATTTGTCATTTTGGCTATAACTCTGACAACCACATTCACATTGGAAGATTGAGCCTATGCCGCCCATTGATTTCCAAATATGTAAGACTGAAAATCGTTGACACTCTGTTGACGCTGACATTAATCACATTGAGACAGCCTTAGTAAACTCAATAATTGTATATAACGAATCATATACACATTTTTGAGAGCCAATAGCGCGTTTATATGTATCATCGTTTGCATCCAGGAGTTATGTCGTCTCTCAAATTGTGATCGACTGCTATCCACTCTTCTTTAGCAAGTGACGACGTGGCCCAATCACATTCTCACTCTTATTGCTAGCAATTTTCAGCATGTAGATAATTTCACTAGTTGTTGTTAAATCTTTCTCGACTTCCTCACGTTTCCTTATCCCGCCCCTTTTCTTCGATTTCCATGACATACCATAAGCACATTCCAATCTTTCCACCAGGTGCTGCAGTTCTGTTCGGAGAGTTATGTAGGTGGATACATGGATGATTGCAACATGATATTTGTCATTCAGGCAGATTCGCCAAGAGCACTGACCGTTTGTTGCACGACACATTGGACATCACTTACTTACATTTCGTTAATATATTTCATCAGTAATATAGCTTTTACTTTGTTGCCTAACAGTCACTTGGAGATAGAAATCGAATGTGTTGGCCATTTTTCCCCATCATTTTTTTTCTACAACTTTCACATGACTCATTTGACCCTTCCGCATGCACACACAGATTATCATATCTCACAATTTGGTCACTGAAATCAAGGAAATGCTGACATGTAGAAAAATTTGTAAACAAATTGTTTTTCACCAAGATAGGATGTCAAAAATAACAGTTGGCATAACTATTCATCCAATGATGCAGGAGCTATCACCGTGTCTTCGTCCAAATCTGAAAACTATATGGTCATTTGCTGCAGGCTATATGCAAGGGTGAAAGCTTACTGGTTCAACAGGCTTGGGATTTAGCAATGGTGATGAAACGCGGGTTGTGGCGGGCTCAAAGCGGGATATGCTTCTGTTCGACGGCGGCCTCGCTGAACTGAACTTAATATGTCAACTGCATTTTCCAGAAGTCCCTTGCGGCATTTGCAATATTCCGTGGAAATTCTCAATATACTCCAAATGCTCACCAGTGATGTCGGTGGAGCTGGCACAGTACCATCATCCGTTTGCTGTGGAACAACGGCAGAGACCCTCATTGTGGATGTGGTGTACTACGTATCTCTTTTGCGGAAGCAATGGGCTGCATCCTCCTGTCCCGGTCGTGTCAATTTGCCAAGCTTCATCTGTTTCTGCCACCACCTCTCCATGTGGTGCTGAACCATTTTGGTGATTGTGCCCATCACCCAGCTGGGTTCGTCATCTTCGCTCAGGTTTCCCTGCTCTGTCCCTTCATCATCCTTATCTTCGCCATGCTCCCAATTGTCGGAACATCCAAGATCACTCAGATTCTGTCGGATAGGAACCCTCATCGGCTTAGAAGTCTGTTCAGACACTCTGTTTATGAATCCCGCGATTTCACCATGCTTAATATCTTCCTGCTCTTGCTGAACCGCTCCCTCTGCATCTTTCACTCGCTTTCTTGCCCAAGCGGTTTCTCTCTCATCATAATACTCAATCCATTTGTCTTTCTCTTCTCTACATACGAAGTGCATTTCTAATCATTTCTCTGCTGGATGTGTCATTTTGAATTTCAAGCTGCTACATGCCCCAAGGGTTTGGACTCATTCGGCCTCCAAGCCACTCTTCCCTTCATTCGCTTGATGATGACATTGGGTAGACCGCTTTGTTGATTTGCCATGCCTTCCAGCCAGAAGTTGCGAAACATTGATTTTCGGGGCACTGAGAATTGTAATTTTTGTTTACTATGTCATGGGGCCAGTGGTTGGATGTTGCAAGATATGGACAATATGGTGGCAAGCTGCATCTTCTATGTCAAGGTTAGAATGTTTACTTGTCTAGAACAAAGAAAACCCTCCTTTTTGTCTGGCAATAAGTTGGAATTAGTCAGGTTAACTGTAAAACATAACTTGTGTGTTAGTCTCAGTTTCATGTATTTTCCTGGGAATGCTTTGAGACAAACATCAGCAGACGTCCGTTGCCTGAAACAATGTCTCATATATAGCTGCAACTCATGTGATTTTGGCTGTCGTGAAAGGCAATGTATCCCTGTGAACCAACAAACAACGTCAGACCAACATTTTTCACATATCAGGGCTGTTGGCAACCACTGCAACTTTCAGCTATACGCAGTAGGATTCCTCTTGAGTATAATGACTATGTTGGCAGCTAATTATTCTACTCTGACCTGAAGCAAAGTATATACTCTTCAGTATTTCCCACTTCTTTTCGTTATCATCTAGCTCTCCTATTCCAGTCCATCTAATGATTTATACCCAACCACCTCAGCTGTGTTTGAGTGGATCCAAATCCAGCTGGTTGGCAGGTACTTCATCAAATGCATCACTTATCAGCACACAGCAAGAATGCTGACACCAGTTACTACATTGTGATGCTGCCATTGCAGCCACTACAATATGACCAACGATGCACATTTAAAAATCGTCCTGATGACCGGAACCATTACGAATATGATGCAGCGTCCAGTTGGTTGTGAGAATATTCCTACCGTGGACAATGGCCGTCAATTAATGATATACGATAGAGCTGGTATAGGTCGAGAACTATGTGACAAATTTGTCTCTGTCTGTAACAGGAATCCTCCGTTGTCGACCAAAGCATTTGTCCACTCAATCTACGAAACCGGACACCATGATCTTGTAAGCGCTGGGATTGTTGCTGACACATTTCGTGAGAAGCATCCCCGAGAGTGGACGAAAAAGGCTTTAATCACCTGACAGGAGGCTATGAAAGCATATATGATTCATATAATGGCCACATCTCATCTTTTGAAGCAGCAACTAATTCTTTGCAGGTCTTCACCATGACTGTTACAATAGCAAGGCCAAGAAGTCTTGTACAGATGGAACAGTCCGACATGTGCCTGGCATTGAACCTGGCCAAAATGGCCAAAGGAGAGTTTTCGCGCACCTCAGTAGAGGACACACTATATGTGATCAAGAAACCACACGCCAATGTGCCAAAATAGATGATGTGGGGTGTTAAGTATCGTGGGCACGCCATGGTGAAGGATGTAATAGAAAGACACCCAGCTATGCTTTATCAAAACCACATGCCCGGATGCCTTCCTTGCACAAATTGCACTGGACACAATCCGCTGACATGCAGGAGACGCGAAGTAAAAGGTTAACCTCTGCCCAACTGATGCAGACTGTAGACTGCAGAGCAGACTCCAGAGCCTACTCCAGAGCCGATGACACCTCTGCACGGAACTCAAACCACCTCAACTGGTAATACTTCCAGTGCTAAATGTTTCGAAATCGTGAATTTGCCGCCTGGATACGCGGATTCACATTGATCCCTTCCCAGAGCTGAATCATTTACCCCTCATACATCTGCCCATGATAGCGAGCACAGTAGAGATCTTGATCCAGATATGCTGCCTGATGAAGGAACATCAACTGCATTGAACACTATCTGCTGTGTGGTAATGCAACCAACATTGATTTCGAAGACCAGAGCAGCCTTTTGAGTGAACCTGGCAGCTATGACTAGCATTAATGGAAAGGCACTGCATTCTTCAAATTATTATTATCCTGAATTCGTGGATACTGTAAAGTACATTTTAAAGGATATAATTAAATGTATTATTGAATAACAATGTAGTGATCCAGAAGAAACTAAATGAAAACGCAAGACAGGTTGCCATATCAACGTGAATGATGGACTACACAAAATCCAATGATTGAATATTGTGGATATACCCGTGGCAAAATGAGGATCTACCGAGCTTCAACCAATCTTGGTTTTGTGTCTTGCGTATTCTTGTGGGCGATATGTTGCAAATAGGAATAAACCAAGTATTGGCAGCCTTCATTGGCAAAAGAGAAAGTGTAACACTCCCCGCCGAATTATGAAAATGAGTGTCAACGGAGCATCAATGATTCTTGGTCATGAATCTCAGGTAATCTTGGGGCCTATACGTTGCAAATAGTCATAAACGAAGTATTGGCTGCCATTATAGGCAAAAGAAAACATAAAATGCTACATGGCGCATGATGAAACTCAGCGTCGACAGAGCATCAACGATTCTTGATCACGAGTCTTGGGTACTCAGGGGGGCCAGTGGTTGCATATAGTCATAAACAAAATATTGGCTGCCTTTATACACAAAAGAGCAAGTGAAAAGTTCCATGCCCCTTCATGAGAATAAGCGTCAACCGAGTATAAACGATTGTTGTCCTTCTTTTATGGTCAATTACGGTGGGATGTAGCCGTTATTGTTTATATACATGGTTTTGACTTTTTCCGTAGGCTAAAGGCTAACAAATACTTAGTGGTAGCTCTGGAAATGAATTGAGTTATTACTGCCCTGGAGGATGTGGCGGGAGTATTCTGTACATATCTACCCATACTGGCTGCAATATCTTTGATCAAGGATGCTTGTGATCAAGCACCAGTCATATTACCCAGAATGCATGATCTAGAATTGTTGACCCTCCGTTGACGCACATTTGGAAGATGGGGTAGGGAGCGTTTCACTTGCTGTTTTGCATCAATGGCAGCCAATACTTTGGTGATGACTGTATTTGACCTGTCATACCCACAGATTACCCAAAATACATGACCAACAATTATTGACACTCCATTGACACTGATTTTCAGGATGTGGCAGGGCCAGCGTGTCAATTCATCTTAAACATTAAGGTGGCCAATACATCGAATATGGACTGTGATGTACCCTGGTCAATATTCGGAGATCAACAGTGAGATAACTGGATGGAACCATAAATGTGAAACCTGAAACGCGGAATCAGAGATTGGCACCAATGGGTCTAAACAAACCCGGCGCAATACACTAGTTGACTGGTATGGGTCCAGGTTTATCACACCAAGACTCTGCGGGTCAGGTTTGTAGATGAGTCTGGAACCGAACAGACCCACTTTTGTGGTCCAAACCCGGCCTACACTCGGGGTACCTGGAGCCGTTGCTCACCCTACTGATGTTGAAACAAACCCCATGCCTCGCTTTCCATAGTTTCCCTGCCGTGGCTATTATGCCATCTCTCTTGTCTTGCAAAACATTGCATTTCATATCACCCAATGGCTGCTGGCCACCCCAGCATCGCGATTCATTCACTTAGCATCCGGGATGTGGTGATGTATACAAACTGTCAGAACAACATGTGTGATCCACTCATCTCAGGGACTTCAGTTACGCAGTTGCCGTTTACGATAACCTAGTGCTATTTATGCCTGATTCTGTCTGAGTGTCACATTGTCCATCGCCGCTATGGCTATTTATCGGACTCTGCACTCTCCCATATCTGTTTGGGTCTGGGATCTTGTCAATTATTGCAATACAGTCTTTGCTTCAGATACATCGCTTGCCGTTGCATCTGCTTCATCATCAACTTATTTACCAGTTTAGTACTATTCTGTCCAATCATTGCACACTCTAGCACTATGCCCACAGTCACACGTACTATGCCCTCAGTCCTCCAAATTCTGCAGTGATTCATCGTTGGCTTGCAAAGGTTCTTCCACCTCATCCGCACTATCATTGCACTCACATCAGCCGACATCACTGGATGCCTGGTCAAAGCTCTCGAGATCAGTTGGTGCCCATCTTGGCCAACCGACGGTGGTGATGGCATCACTCTCGTCGATTTCGTGAGCTTCATTGTGGAAATCATTGCTGCCCCCTGCCATCGTGAAATGCTGTTTGTCATAAATACAATTGCTGTCTATCGGGCTATTTAGGTCAGTGCTTCTGCTCTCAGGTTCCTCAAGCGCCACCTTGGAGGTCAAATAGGGAAAGAAAAATACCATTGTCAACATGTGCTACTTCCGTGCTGATGACCTTGGTAGTTGTTGTGTTCTCCACCTGTTTGGTCTAACGCTTGACTGTAGCCAGAGTGTTTTGATAAACCCTCTGTTGGTAGCTCTCTGGTAGTGTGTTCCAGGTATTCATTAAGAATGTGTATGTTCTTGCAACACCAGACTAGGTTAACAACTTGTGACCAGATGCCACGTAGCAGTATGCGTTCTTGCCACTACTGTTCTTCTGGTTGAAGTATTCAAGCAAGCATGTCTGTCCGCTTTCAGCTTGGACTTGGACGCTTTCGCAGGAACACCTTGTTTCTTTTGCCACTCTATGAGAGCATGGCGCAACACGGAGCAGATACACAAGTTCAGTGGTGAGGGTATATGACCGTCATGGTTATCAAATCCATCAGCATACTTACTGCGGCGATTTGCTCGCCTGTAAAATTTGATCTCGATCAACCCGGGAATTGCTTCCGCCAGGAAGTCAAGTGCACACTGGGCATTTGTTAGGAGCTATCGACACTCACTGCAGTGGATTTGGACCATGTACACTACATTCCACGGGCTCTGCCACCGGAAAACGGTATATATTGTTTGCCGGAATGGATTCAATGAATTCCAGAAGGCTGTAATGGCACGGTTGCACATTACGTGTCCAGGGCCGGGTAATACCCGCGTTATATATGATCTGCTCACCACAAGCCTTAGATCTCTAGCGATCATCTTACCTAATCTGAGCTTTATACAACGCTACAATATTGCCATCCACGTTTGCAACCGTATCTACTGATGTACCTTCCTATCAGGCAATACATGGGCATATGCCTTTACACTTATATTGCTCTTACAATTTCAGATACTATTCGCATATGGGACTTCATGAATTACCACTTTCCGACGCGTCACGAAACGCAAACTATGCATGAGATATCCTACGGATTTGAGACCACTGATTGCTTCAGCGAAGTGTCTTGATTTGTTTCTTGAATTGAGGTTAACAGTAACAGAGACGATTTCGTGTGGATTCCAGAGGCCAATCGGCCTGAGACGCGTTACGACACATACGAATGGGAAATCATCTGGATTTGAGATCTACGAATCGCAGATACAAAAGAGGCATGAATTATTCACCAAATTACAGTTAACAGTAGCAGAGACTATTCTAAGTTGATTCCAGAGGCTAACCGGCCTGGAGACGTGTCAGTGAATAAGTCAGTTGAAGTCAATTGGAACAAATTCATCATACGAGAACTCGATGGCTATCAATCGCGGCATCAATGAGATTCGATAAGCTACAATCTAATTGAGCCAATTGACGATTACAGGGACGATGCCAGAGCCCATACGTCCACAACAGTCGCGTCACCAGCAATGCGAAAGCTGGCCATTCTCCAGAGGCGGTTTACGAATTACGCGCGATTCACGTCGATCCACATCGCTGACGGCAGTTCCAATCGCAATTACCTTTGGCAATACTCAACGGAGTAATCTACGTTACTGATAATAATTACCGATATGATTACCAGTGTCATTGATCTTTCGACCGTCAGAGTTCAAGAGAGTGGAGCTGCGATCACAGATCGAGTGGCATCTCTGAATGGGAAGTATAATAACCACGAGAGTTCTAAAGTGGCTAGCAGGTATGATTTGTGACTACTATTGTCAATTATCACCTTTGGCACCTGATTGGACGACCGAATCGGATCATTGTGAGGAGAGAGCCATCTGCGCCAATGCTATTCTATTTCGTCAAACAAGTCAACGAAAGCTGATCACCAACGAGCGAATACGGATGTGCCCATATGATGGCATACGAAGAGGGTTGTTAGGAATAAAATGGTGATGATGTAGGCTGGATTCTAAGAATCCATCAGGCTAACGGAGGATGGACCGTCTGGGCACTCTCAGGAGACCAGCGTATTCCGTATGTATTTGAAGCGCAAAGAGGTTCAATTGATATCACGTTTCCCCATGAGGGAATGGACGGTTACCTGGTTGTCAGACAGTCCCAATTGGGTGAGGGAACAATGTGATTTGGTTGTCAGTCCTAATTGGGTGTGACAAGTATGTGATTCGCTCAGTGAGCTTATTCGTACAACATGGTGGCAGCTGCGGTGGTCACACTGTAAGCTGGAGACTGATAGGAGTTGCCTTGGTACCAGGCCTGAAATCTTAGCGTCGACTGGCAAAGCATTCAACTTTTGGCTCTGCAACCCCAGGGTGAGCGGAATAGGTGGCAGTGGACCGGGCAGGCCATCAGGCATGCCCCGGGAATGTACCTGGATCACGGCTAGGGAGGAGGCATGTTCCGAAGGAGGTGGCGGTATTCCGGATATTCAGATACTTGGAGCCACTACCTTTGACGATCTACTGGCCAGTGAGGAGGTCTTTTGGACGTTCTTCCTAGGGGTGGGAGTTCGTATAGGGCTGCTGGGAGTGACCGTGGAAAGCATTTCAAGTGGTGAGATTGGCGTCAGGCACAGGATGGGCGAGCAGGGAGCAGCGGCGGCAGTTGCGGCAGAAGAGTGTACCAACTATGCGGACCTTGAATGACTGCTACCGGCACGCCGAGACACGAACAGAGTACAGGACGGCGGGGCTTGGCTCTTCCATGGGCGAACCGTTTTAAATCCGGACTCCTAGATATTCCTCCTTACCGCTCCATATATATATATTACGAATTGAGAACTAACGTTTGCAGATGGAGCCAGTACCACGACAAAGATGGTGCCTACAGACGATGGAGGACTTATCCAGCGATATACGGTGATTTCGGGGAGTTTCAGCAAAGCCAAGGCGGAGACACTCCCGCCGCATCGGTCAATTGCAATTAATTTGGAGCCCGGCTACAATTTGCCATATGGGCGGATTACAATTTATCGGAGTTGAGTTGAACGGAGTTGAGTTGAGCAGTATTCACGCAATTGCGTGGAATAAGATCACGTGCTCAAGTGGCCGGATCATGGATTTGGACTTAAAGATCCCATGCCATATGGACGGATCGATGAGTGGGTATTTTCTTATGATGGACAATATGTCACCGGATGGATTATGGGACTGCGATGAAGAGTCAATGGAAGACGGACATTATGGAGGTCAGTAACGATGACCTTTAGAACACTTACAGAGCTACAGGAGAAGTCACGGAATGCGGCCCATAGGAGCGCATTTACGCACATAGAGGAAACGAATGGCTGGAACCAACTGGATCGCAGCCGGAGACGGATCACGGCCGGAGATGGATCGCGGCCAGAGAGGGATTGCGGCCGGAGATGGATGGCACGAGATGGATCCCGTCCGGAGATGGATCGCGGCATGATATGGATCGCGACCGGATATGGATGGATGACCGTGGTGGATAACAGGAGATAGATGACAAGAGATGGATCCCGTCCGGAGATGGATCGCGGCCGGAAATGGATCGCGGCCAGAGATGGATCGCGGCCAGAGAGGGTTTGCGGCCGGAGATGGATGACAAGAGATGGATCCCGTCCGGAGATGGATCGCGGCAGGATATGGATCTCGACCGGATATGGATGGATGACCGGAGGTGGATGGCAGGAGATTGATCACGGGAGACGGATGACAATCAATCTCCTTTCCTATATGAAGCTACGAAGTTACAATCGAGCGCGGATTTGCAGACATACGGTGTTCCAGCGGCATGGCTCCACCGAGTACGATGCCAAGCACT
>Ga0307512_10002250_pt1 | contig 25070 bp, 34 predicted proteins | sample 14_EM_MG_FD_200267 | JGI IMG/M metagenome (GOLD analysis project Ga0307512, IMG submission 200267) | Populus trichocarpa ectomycorrhiza microbial communities from riparian zone in the Pacific Northwest, United States - 14_EM | ecosystem: Host-associated > Plants > Roots > Unclassified | place... | reverse complement strand
CCGGGAGCCAAAGATTTGATGAACTTGTCCAGCGATGAAGCCAGAGAGTTGACAACCTCCAAGAGAAAAACAAACATGACCCTCTTGAGGGGGAGAGGTAGGAAGGGGGGGCCAGGTTCTTAGCCTGGCAAAGCAAGTGGGTGTGAGCCTGTGGGAGTAGGTTGATCCACGATATCTCATTTCTGTTGCCACCTTTGACAGCAGCGAGGATCAGAGACAAAAGATGCTCACAGTTGAGGAACCGGCGAGCCCAGAACAGATTGAGACATCAAAAACAGATGGATCATCGACAATGGGAGCCGATGTGGTGGATGGCATTGCTAAGTGTGGGATAACCCTGAGCCCAGTGGTGGTGGTACAGGTCACGGTCCAAGAAGGATGGCAAAATGAATGGATCATTCGAGGTTGGAAAAGAAAGGTAACAAAAAAAAATGATGGTTCAACCACTTTCGATCTCATTGCGTCTGGGGAAAAGCAAGTGGTTGGTTATATACGCATCGAACAAGCTAGAAAAAGAACTTGCTTACCGTATTAGATGGTGAAGGTGCAGCGCAGCCCGCAGTGGTCGCTCCAGGGTCTATCGGCCCCGACGAGACCAGGCTGGAGGACTTCGATCTCATCAGGCTTCAAGCCCAACATTGCGACCTTGTCTAACCTCCCTGCCTTCAGTCCGCCCTCTAGTTCCACGCCAACACCCCACGTAGCTCCATCAGGCCCCGTACTCCCATGTAGCGCGACCCAGGCATCGAGCAGCCCGTGTTCGTCGACGAGCCTATGATCCTCGGGGAGGATTGCGTTGAAGTCGCCTACGATGAACCCACCCCTGCATCTGGGCTCGCGCAGGAGGTCAGCCAGTGCCCACACCTGTAGAGCACGCCGGAAATGCGAGTCGAGGGAGTCGAGGTGCACGTTAAGGAGACGGAATACTGCGCCAGACGCAGCTGGGGCGGCGATATCCACGCAGAGCGCATCCCTCCTGTACCTGCTAGGCAGCTCCATGCGGAAGGCGCTGTTGAGCATCAGCTTCCCCCCTCCCTCGTCCTCCTCGTCGAGCAACGGAGAGCCAAAACGCTTGCTGGAGAGTAACGTCATGGTCCCGAATGGTAGGCCCTTGAAAGACGTGTCGTCCTCAGCGTCGGTCGTCAGGAAGCCAGAGCGTACTCTGTGATCGTCGAGGAGAGATTATCGGGCGCTGGAAGTGACTTCTTGGAGATGAATAATATCGGAAAACTTGGGTCCCTTCAAGATGTGATCGAGGATGAGCTTGGAGCGTGCGACGGGCCCTGACTGGGAGGCCTGGATATTCCAAGACGTGAGGGATAGGCTCTGCTTGCCGATGGCGTCTGCTGGGTGAGAAGAAGGCCTCTGGGTGATTGGGTCATGCGGGTCGCGCAGAGGTATGGCTGCCCAGCGATGGGTGACGTGGTTGAAGGAAGAAAGAGCACGATGGAGTCTGCTGTTGAGGAACATCGGGGTGCGCGCTGGGATTGCGTGGGAAGAGCAGGAGGCTTGTAACTGGGCTTTATATCTGTCGGAATCCGACACAGCAACCGGGCTCAGTGAAAGGGGCAGACTTGCTGTTACCAGTCCGTTCTGCCGACCACTAGACAGACTGCCTCCTAATAACCGATGAGAGTTTATGCTGACCGGTCCGTTCTTCCGACCAGTCTGAAACTACCTCCAGACTGGTGTACCTAGTTGTTCTATTGACCAGTCCGTCCAGCCGACCAGTCTGAGCCCGGCCAGCCTCAGACTGGTAGATGTAGGTTTTATCCTGACCAGTCCGTCCAACCGACCAGTCTGTTCTGTCGACCAGTCTGACCTGGCCAGACTACCCTCCCGGCCTACCTGATAGACGTAAGTTTATTCTGACCAGTCCGTTCTTCCTATCCGCCTCTAACAAAGCTGCCTTCTGACTGATAAAAAGCACGCAAGGCCAACCAACCAGTAGCCCAGACTGGTCTGCCAATATTTCATAAAATATTGTCGCCGCCTATCGGATCCGCCATCGTCGATAATCCCCTTCCTCGACGAAAAGTCATGGACCTTAACATCACCTGTGACACGATTGTCTTCTACGCTGAGAAGAGGTACACTTCTCATCTATATGGGACGTTAGCGAAACTGAAATGATGTACAGTGAACAAGCAAAGAGGTAATTTACCAGTCGCATGGAGGGTTTCGGCACGAAAGTCGTGATTCGTGAGCGAGTCGAATCCAGCTCGTTGCCAAGATCGGAAAGACGAGAGCAGTATGTGCGAGCAGACCAGATATGACCGTCGCCGCGTTCATAAACTGGCCTCTCGAGGAAGTCTTTATGCCAATGGATTCGAATAGTTCCTTCCTCTGGCGGTATAACGCCAAGGAGTCCATTTACCGTGTCGAAGTCTCGGAATGAGTCTCGGAATGCGCCTTTGGCCAGGAGAATGGCTAGTCACGTGAGCATAGGATTGCACATGAGGGGGTGTTGGCCTGAGCCCTCGTGTAATGAGTGTCAGGACTAGAAGAACAATATAGTCAATACGCGTCAATGAAGCCCCCAAAAAGGCTTACTTTCTCCAAGGGGTAGATGTCATACCTTTCCCGTCTTTCTTAACCTCCATAAAAAACTCGGGATCGCCTTGTTCGTTGCGAAAGACGCCAACAACTAGGTCCTTGTTGATTTTGATATCAGTCTCGGTATATATTGGATATGGGGAGCTTGGAGCAGAACTCACCTTATAGCGCAAACCTCGACCACTCCCTTGACGAGCAGTGGACTCGATATACTCGCCAACACGAGCAGAGGTAAAGACATTGAGCATAATCCCGTCCCACAAATCAATGCGGTCTTTGGGATTACCGTATTTATGCCAATCGGATCCCCACAGTCGTGCGCCGAGAATAAGGAAGACAGATACAGACGCGTACTTCCTTACACGCTTTTGACGTGCTAGGTTCATCTCCTTCTGGAGCGGACCCTCGATGAACTAGAAAAGAAAAATTGGTAAGTTGAACTTGTAAATAAAATAACAAACTGAAGTAAAGTACTCACGTTCGTAGTGGAGTTAATGATTTCTTGTTCAACTTTCTGTCCTTCGCGGTCGAGAGCAGCGGTGGTGTTCTTCCAGTACTGGCGAACAGTTCTTAAACACGCCTTGTCGTTGCCATATCTGCCGTCGATAGCATAGGTCACCGTCCGAATGTAATCCTTGGGCGTTTCGAAGTTATCGAGTTTGGCACCAGGATGAAGGTTCTGGTAGCTGTTGATCACGATGAGCACACAATGGAGCCTAAGGTTACAGGAAGACGTTGAAGTAAACTTACGCCTCTCCAGGTCTCTAGTGCACGCTCGTAATTGCTTTCGGTCCCGGATGCAAGAGGTCTCCGTTCCTGTTTGCCGTTGACGATGCCTCGTTCGTCGGGCCGACTTCTCTGTGCGCCCTGCGCGAGGAACGCTTCGAACGATTTGGCCTTAGGCATGGCTGAGAGCGAAGAGTGGCGAGATTTGGCAAGAGAATATGGTGATCAAGAGTGGGGACGAAGTCGGATATCGACAAGGGCGTGGTGGGTGGGTGTGTAGAGCATCGAAGGGTGAAGGAACGGGCTCCTTACATACCTTCTAGGAGCTCATAGCCCCCTCGACTCGAGGGCATATCGCGAACCGTCAGGCTCACACTATGATATCCCGGACATCAGCATCGCGTCGTAGCCAGATTTGGAACGACTCACCTCCGGATTTGATCGAATCGGCGTCTGTTCATGGCGTAGACCTTGGATTGAAATGGACGGACAAAATTCTGCGACCGTGTATAAGAGGTATAGCACGCTACTCGTGGCAAGGAAAGGAAACCAGTATCGTCACGTGGCCACGTAACTAACGGTTCCGTGGGTGTCGCGTTTGCGTTTGTCCAAGCCAGCAATGGCTGAACATCCCACGACATCATGGCAGGCTATGCAAGACGGCAATGTCTTCTACAGACAACAACGTTTGTACACGCTTGATGGAAAGTTGCCTAATCTAGGCGATTGCATCGTCGCCGGATGCCACAATGGCGGTCCATTGGGTGAGTGTGCCGTAACTTGCAACGACAGGGTTCACAGCGCATCCAACAGCACTCATGAGGGACACAAGCAAACTGGTTGCTATCGGACCTTCAACACCGATGTTTACAAAGTCACAAATTCATGTGTATTCGCCCTCTGGCGAGGGTTTATTGCTTCTTGGGGTACGCCTTGCTTGCTTTGCCAATCCATACGCCCGCTTTGACCCCTCTTTTTTAGTGGGAGCAAGCAAAGATCATCCGCTTTGGGTGGACTGGTGATGAGAGACTAGTGGTCCTAAACGAGGAGGGCGTATACCGTCTCTATAATCTGCAAGGCGACTACGTCCAATTCTCTTTGGGCACAGATGCTGGTGAAGTTGGAATAACGGACGCGCGCATATATGATAATGGTCTAGTAGCAATGACAGGCTCATTGCAGTTGTTGGAAGTGAAAGGGTGGGAGGGTGGTAAACCGTTGACCTTAGCCAACCCAAGTGAGTCTTCGTCCGCCTCATTCACGGGTTCTCAATCGAGCTGATAGGTAGGTCTGTCCGAGCCGCCCGCTGTTTGGACCCTCATTCCGCCAGACCTCACGATCTCACGCCACGTCGAGGTTCTGCTCTCTGTCGACTCTAGCGTTCTCTCCGTGGACAACCTTGAGGCGGTCGACCAACGCTTATCCCGAGGACCATTTACACATATGGCCCCGTCGCCCAATGGGAAATCACTTGCCCTGTTGACGGTGTCCGGCATGCTCTGGGTTGTCTCGACCGATTTCCAGCGAAACCTGGCCGAATTCGACACCACTACCACTATCGGGGCAGAGGGTCCCGTAAAGCAGGTCGAGTGGTGCGGTAATGATGCCATTCTTATCACCTGGGATGCGCTTGTGCTACTGGTAGGCCCATTTGGCGATACATTACAGTGCGTCCTCTTGCAGATATTCTATGCATCATTGACATCAAACTTAGGTATTTCTACGCTGGCCCTACGTTTGCCGTCACAGAGGTCGATGGGGTCAGAGTAATTGCTGCCGATGCTTGTGACTTTATACAGAAAGTTCCGGGTGATTCAAACTTTTCATGAAGCCAGATGCTTTGCTGACGTGGTTCCAGCGTCTAGTGTGTCTGTTTTTAGGCCGGGATCCACATCACCATCCGCAATTTTATTCGACGCTTGGGAGAATTTCAATAACCGCTCCCCCAAAGCCGATGAGAACATACGAAGTATAAAACTGGACCTTGCCGCCGGCGTCGACGAGGTCATTGATGCAGCGGGACAGGAATGGGAACCCGAATGGCAGCGGAAGCTTTTGAGTGTATGTGTCTCGTGCTGGGCCCGTTGTTGAAGTGACCGAAACGTCAAACCCCGTAGGCCGCTAATTTCGGCAAATCCTTTTTGGATCTATACAATCCCAATGACTTCGTGACCATGGGCAAGACCCTGAAGGTCCTCAATGCAGTGCGCCATTTTGAAGTGGGCATACCCATCACCCATTTCCAGTGAGCCCGTCCTTCATCGTGGACGCCCACATTTTGACTGAGAACGTCAAGATACAACTATCTATCACCTGCTCACCTCATCTCCCGACTGACTTCACGTAATCTGCACCTTCTTGCGCTCCACGTCTCTTCCTTCCTATCGCTCTCCCCGGATAATGTCCTCAAGCACTGGGCATCTGCAAAGATTACTAAATCGAAAGCAGTCGTCAGTGGAGACGGAAAGGACTCTGACATGATTGGAGATGAAGAGGTATCGAGGGTCATCGTGGAGAAATTTGAGAAATTAGGAGGGGCGTCCGTCAGTTACGCCGAGATCGCAAAGAAAGCGTGGGAGGTTGGCCGGACTCGCCTGGCCACAATGGTAAGTTACTCCGTGCCACGAATTCTACGTTTTTGGTGCAATCCATGGGGATCTAGTTGTTGGACCATGAACTGAGGGCCTCGGATCAAGTCCCCTTATTGCTCGATATGAAGGAAGATCGGTTAGCTCTCCAAAAAGCTGTTGACAGCGGCGACACTGATTTAGGTATGTTGCCGCGGCTTGGTTCAACGATGCGCTTGCTCACATTCGCTCAGTGTATCATGTCTTGTTGCAACTATACAACCGCCTACCCTTGGGTGCTTTCTTCCGTTTAATCGAGGACGGTGGTTCCAACCTCGCACCAGCCAGCAGGCTGCTGCAGGTGTATGCAAGGGAGCAGAACCCAGAGATGCTCCGGGACTTCTATTACTCTGATGATAGACGTGTCGAGAGCGCCGTCCTTAGTTTAGAAGAAGCGAAGCGAATGAAGGCAAGTCATGAAAAACCTCTTGGGTCTGTACGTTGTCTGAAGCCAATATCCGCGTCAGGACCCTGCCGCGAGGGTCACATCGATCAAAGCCGCGCAAAAATTCTTCTCGGAGGATAAAGAACGTTCATTCGAGGCCAAGGTTGGTTTCTTAAATTTCGGCCCATACCCCGCACGGGTTACATGACGACGACAATAATACACGTTATATTTAGATGATGGATGAATACAGTCGCTTATTAACGTTCCAGCAAACGCTCGAGAAGGAATCCACGGACAGGATAGAGTTCTTCGGGCTCAGCGTCGACGAGACCATCAAGAAATGCCTCCTCAACGGAATGTCCAAGCGCGCCGACAAGCTCAAGTCTGACTTCAAAGTACCCGACAAGAGGTATGATAAGACAGCATCCGCCCCGTGACAGGCACCCTCGCTGACCGGTGATGGTGGGGTTTTTTGTCCAGGTTTTGGTACCTAAAGCTACATGCATTGACCGCCACCCGGGATTTCGAGGGCCTAGAGGCATTTTCGCGGTCGAAGCGGAGTCCGATCGGGTACGAGGCGTTCGTGAGACACCTCGTCGAGAAGGGACACCCAAAGGAAGCGGTCAGTTATGTGCAGCGTTGCGATGCCCCCAAACGCGTAGACCTCTACGTCGAATGCGGAGAGTGGGTAATGGCTAGTAAGGAGTGCAAGGAACGCGGTGATCGTGCTAAGATAGAGTGCGTGTCTCTTGGTTAGCCCTTTCTCTGTAGGCGAACTTGCTGACCGTGGGAATACAGGAAGTTGCGTTCCTCGTGTCCCAACTCCTTGATCGCCCGGGAGTTGGAACAGATCGCAGCCACGATGAAATAAACCCCATCTCGCGATGCCCCAGGGTACCTGCTTCCTCGTATTCCTTCCTTTTGCCGACAATCCACTACATTTCTCTGGGTCGCTTATACTCAATGAAGCGTAGCCGAGACACGAAGGGGTATTCATTTTGATGTCCATGACCTACCAATTCCGGGCTAAGTTCCCTCCTTGGGGTCTTCTGGACATAGTCGATGCTATGCAAAACACTATATTCCACCCTGACCAATTAATCGGCCGTAATATTTTATCATTCCGCCACCCCACCGACTTAGCGACCCCTTAGTTATCCTTGTTTCGATTTGGAGCACACACTTTTCCGTGTTTTAACGTTATCGTCTTCATCACCCACATCCGTCTCGTGACTGAGTTCGTCGAACGAATAAGGCAAAGGCACCTCCCGTGTGATGCGATACTGATCCATGTTGCCAAGATGTTCGTTTTCTAAGCGATCTGGGCGGGACCGAAAAGGCCCTTAGTCGGCAAGCAAGTAAAACGTGGGAAAGATGAGAACAGACGTACAGATGTTCCATTGAGACCGTCGCAGCACCTCGAAAATCGCCGCTATCCACGTGCGAAGGGCAGGACTCGGCCCGCGCTTCGGGATGTAAATTATCCAAATAAAGCGAATGAGAATGTTCGTAATCTACACTTTCTGTCAGTTTGCGCCTCTTTCCCTTAGAGTAATGAACCCTTCACCATGGCCAGATAGTAGAACTGTCGTAGGGCTATCAGTCGGGGCACAAAGGCCGATGATAAGATTGCACGCACTGGAATGTGGCTTGAATAGAGTAGTTCTTCGCGTAGGAACATAAACCGTGTATGAGGGCGTAAGAGGGACCAGTCCATGAGTAGATCCTGATGCTCTGCAGTCAGCCCTTGATCAATACAGGACGCGTTGGACTTGCCCATGATGAAGCATATATTGAGTAAATTGTTCCGAAGAGACAGAAAAAGACGAAGCTTGTGCCATGAGTAGCACCTTTAAACGCGTCAGCACCGACGACAGCCTGAGAGACGACCTGATGGAGAACTGTTCACCGTTATGTCGCCATAAGTAGTAGCAGAAGTAATACACGATCCCTGTAAAGTATTTCCCGGCCTAAGGAAAAAAGTGGTCGAGCTTAAGCGGTCCCACGCTCAACAGGAGAAGACGAACGTTGATCAAGTGCGTGATTAAACCAGAGTCCCACCAACGCCGGACGCTCTGCCCGAAGCGGGCCACCAATGGCAATGTGGCAAAGAGGAAAGGCACGCCCCAGAGAGCGGGCCTACTGCATTCATGGAATGGACTGGACCGGAATCCCCGAGCATATGAACACCCGACAAAATAGATATTGCCGAGAGGGAATGCCAAAGAACAAAGTTGGTCCCTAGTGAGGTAGAATATTAACAGGTAACCCTGTGGCTATCACCAAGTCGAGAGTGCGCACCCCAGCCAGAAGTCTGTAAACTGGCACATGCCGCAATAAGAACAGTGGTTCGGACAAGAATACATGAATTATTGGATGGGCTTACCTCCACTCGTTTGAACCCGCTCGACAGAAGCCTCGCCAATTTACGAAGGAACCACCACCGGCTCGGGCGAGACATGACAGGGAGAGGGTTGATCATCAATACCACGACAAAGAGCAGCCAAATCAAAGGCCATGTCCACGGTTGGATTGTAGGTTCGGCAGCACGTGAAAACGAGAGCCAGAAGGCCCAACAAAGAGCTGCCAGAGCAATGGAGGGTATCTATGATGGGGCTTCGTCAGTGTTCTTCCACAGTGCGGCGAAGCCCCCCAGAAACGTACCTCGAAATACTCCCGATGATCAAGACGGGATCTAATGTCCAGATCTGTACTGCCCATTAGAGATGGTTCAACCACGGTGTCGAAGGTTCCCGGGTACAGTACCGAAGATGAAGACGTAGTTGATCCTCGAAGCACTCCAAACTAACATGTTTACACCCACAAGAAACGCCAACAGTGTAGGGACCAGAAGAACCGCGTATATATAAAGTAGCGCGCCCCATGACGGTATAGAAATGCGCGTGTGTGACTGGAGGCCTGAAGGAGGCTCAGCGACCAACATGGGTGGGATATATGAGGACTCACAGCGCACGAGGCCATCAATGACAGCAGGAAAAGCCAGGCCGAGAGCGATACCGGTGCGAAACGTGCTAAAATGGTGTGTCTTGAAAGAAGAAACCATGCGCAGGCGAACTAGAGCGCGTTTCCTGTCACCTTTCGCTGTTTGTGAAATCATGAGGGCACTGTCAAAGTCGGACACGACAAGAGCCCACCGAAACGCGCTGTGAAGAGCTCCTCTGTTTCCTTCAAGAGACGCTGCACAGTCTCATCTGACGCAAACGCGCATGGATCAACCTGAAATAGTAGTCGGTAACTTCACTAGAAAGAGAGACGAAACAGACCTTTTCCTTCATGTACAGATCTTGCACCAGAATCTAGAGTCATACCCTAAATTGAGATCGATAACAGAACTGGATTATCATACCCCAGTTGCTTTCTCAAACTTCTTGAGGGCCTTACGAAAGCCTGTGATATTCAGAATCTGTCTTCACATTTATCATCCGTGAGCAACCAACAGCTCAAAGCAGACCGTACGCGATAGTTGTTGAGGACCTCGAGCGCGTGGTAGTGCTCCGATACAGCCCGCTTGAGTTGCTTGCGCGCGTGTAGGTACTCATCCGGATCGAGTTTTGCCCCGCCCGTGAGACGATGTGTGCCAGAGTCTCCTGCTACATCTGCACCGTGACCTTCGACTGGTGCCTTATCACCCGTTTGCGTAGGTTGGTGTGAGAAGCAGAGGACGCGACTCAGCCGCTTTGGGGCATTTGACCCAGGGAATGAAAGAAGATTGAGCGACAAAGGGGGTTGATTTTCCGGATGAGCATGCTTTGTCAAGGATATCATCCAGTCAGTGGCACACAACAAAAGAAACGAAAGACTCAGTCACATGGAACAGCCGCCGGTGATCTTTCAACTCCTCGAGTTGCTCCCTGAGTTGCAAGCTACGCGTGCGACCTTCACATTCTCTATCGATAAAAAACGACTCTACCTTAGACAGCTCCGCGTTGAGCTTGTCAAAAAATGCTAGCTGAACGGGCGACATGTGTTCAAGGAGTTGGGCAAGTGTGAGCGAGTGTCTACTATGCGTAGATGACATCATGGAATAAGGCCGGATGACTAGAAAAGAGGAAGCAGGATAACGTTAAGTCAGAACGTGGGACTAGACAGGAGAAACAGTCACGTCGTCCAGTGGTACGTCTGCGCAGACCATCCCGTGGACGCGGATCGCGTGGGGATAGTCCTGATGGGTGGGTCTCTGGCGTCGGCGCAGAGGTGATAGAGAGCCCACCCTTAGGGATCGGTTGGAGTTGCGTGACGGAAGTTGCATCAGGAGATGCGGAGGTCGTTACCTTGAGAAAGCCTTTAATTCAGGCAAGGGAACGAACATGCAGAGTCTAACTTTGCTGTGACCATCGGTCAACTCCTTGAGTTCGATCTCGCCATCCCGAGTGTCCACAACGGTTTGCTGTCCGTCTTCTCCTCTATGTATGTTTGACTCGTCGGCTTCGTGATCTTCACCGACGATTTGTTCCCCGTCGTTGCGGTGCGCTGAAGCGCCAGACCCCCTCAGTAAGGGATCAGGATCGCTCTCGGGCTCTGATGAGTCATCCACGGATCTTCCTTGCTCTCGTCTTATAGCCTTGAATTGTTTCTTTAGGTCACGATAGTCGCTATCACACGACCAATTATACGCACATTCCAATGAGCGTTAGAAGTGACAGGACAATGGTAAGCATACGTACATGTATGCACGTTTCCATTCGGGTGCCTTAGGCAGGGTGTTCAATTACCGGTTAAGCAAAGGCATCATTGAAAGCATCTAGCATGAAATTCACCTGCGCGTTGTCCAGATACCTACATCCTCGAATGATGAGAACCTCCAATAACAAAACAAGGGCGTAGAAGTAGTACCTGGCAAACTTCATTCTGCGGCACTCTCGAGCCCTGGTGATGACAGGTGTTCAGGGAATAACGGCGCACAACCTGCCCAGTGTTCACCGCCGTTTCACGATGGAACTCAGTGGGAATCAATGAGATTTCCACCAAACGACGTCAATCACGATTCTCGTGATCCGTCGTTTGATAACCTAGTCCGACCGAGACTCAATCGAGTCGAGTTGCTGTCACTGTTGACGTTCTCGTTGGGGTAATTTCGGATCCCGGGCCGTTGTCCCTCACGTGCTCCATCCAGTTTTTCGTCGGTGAGGCCAGTGAGAGTACTAGTAATGATGCCTTTGAACAGTTCAGCCAGTCTATTCGTGGGCCAGTGAAAGCGATTCAAAAGGGGTCACGTTAGATAAGTATATGACGCGAATGCTGCAATGTCCGCGATTCGTAATCACGACGTAGCACGTAGTAGGTAGCACCTCAAGTCAGCACTGCCACACTGCCACCACCACAATGCCGACGGGAACGTTCGTCGTTCTGGATATTTGTCTAGAACCTATGGTTGACGTCGGTCGAAGTACAGCGACTATCCCACACTGATCCGGGGGCTCTGGAATAAGGACCCCACTTGCAATCTCCGCTAGCCTACGTGCGCTCCGAGCGTTGCCGCTGACCGGCTGACCCACAATAGATTATAAGAGACATACTCCCTGTACGCAAGGTCCGGGTCCCCCCCTCAATCTTATGGGCTTTAACTAACTTCTCATGTTTCTAAACTCTGCCCCTGCTGCTTATGGTAAGCCGGGACGCGGTTTTGCGCTACATATATCACTCATCGTGCTTGCGATAGCCCACCTTGTAAAGTTGGTCCATGTATTCGCCGGAATTTATGTGTAATGCAAGCCAATCTTTATCTGCGGCACTGAATGACCGTCTCGGTCTACAGATGGGAGTACATCACCAATCTTGACTTTGAGTGGGAGATATACACCGGACAGCGACATTGGCGATGGTCGTTTGTCGCCTATCTTTCGGCGAGGATACTGGCCCTTGCGTCGCTCATCACCTTACTGGTCGGGTTCGATATCACGACATCTTATGACTGCGATGTGAGAATTCTCCTCATTGGCCATCCTCTGTCTCTTCTAATCATTTGTCTATTTCGATAGGTTTGGTTTAGAATAATGCTCGTTCGTACTTATACCCTGGCCAGTCCCGGAGCTGACTCTGACAGTAGGCCACTTCATGGGCATCTGGTGTATTTGCTTCCCTTCTTCTCGTACTTCGCGGGTCTGTGATTCTCAAACCATTATTGTATATCCGCTAATTAAGATGACGCAGAGTCGCGCTATGGGGTCGTGATAGGAGGGTAATCGCCCTTTCTGCAACAGTGTGGTTGACCAACTTGGGTGGCTCGGTCTACGGTGCGTTATTACCTCCACCATCAGATGTCGGGGCAATGGCCCACTTCTGTGCCGTCATGTTCCCCATGAAGCAACGACGAGGGTAAGTTCCCGCAGAACCGTATACGTATACACAGTTCAATAGTGATAAATATCTTACCCGCCAACTTCCTCAGGGCCATTCACATTGGTCCAACGCCACAGAGAATTGTCCTATCGACGGCACATCAGATTTTCGGTGGAGCATCTTGATCAACTTTATTCAAGACTTTACTCTACTCTGTATCATGTTCTCTGGCGTGCTCAACAAGAGAAACTCCACGCGCCTATGGAATATGCTCTATATTCAGGGATTGTGGTGGATCGTCGCGTGGATAGTTACGGAGTTACCCTCAATCGTATGTCAATTAAAATTCGCAAAATTACTCTATGTTCACAACGAGACGTTGCCAAGGCGCTGAGTTTCAGAGGTGTGAATGGTACGTATGTTCTGATGGAAAGCTGGGCGGTGGAGGCTGAAATAATTTAAAACAAAATCTACCCTTACCAGAGTATTGGAACTTGGTGCGCCTTTCATTAAGCCTGTTTCTATTTACAGAGGCGTAGTGCTGACGATCGTCTATGATTACAGATGTTCCAAGTCCCACATAGTTCGTACCCACTATCCTGCATCTTCATCGACGTGACCAGTCTGCAATCCTCGGCGTGTTAACTTGAAACAGCTACCCTAACGTGCGAAAATCGCCCTCGTTTCTTTTCCATCTCTCTAACTGATACGACCTGTGGGGAACACAGGGTCATCACCGCCTCACGCGCATACCGCATCCTTTTCCAATACATCACGAAGTAAATAAACGCCTCCCTCTGTTCCTCCTACGCCCAGGACGCTCACCTCTTGTAATAAGTGACCATGATTCTTACCCTCCGCCACGACGACACTTCAATGCGGGCAATGCGCCCCGCATCCTCTATGATCGGCATGACTTGCAAGTGACGGTTCACCGCACGGTCGAGTGCGACGTGGAGCTACCGCTGCCACTCTCGTGTGAGTTGGAGAAGCACCCGCTGCCACCACTGGGGGGTGCACGGTGCGCCGCCATCGTACTGAAAGATGCCGGCCACGCGTCTGCGAGCTCGGAGTCATCGGCTGCCGGGTCGAGCTCAGGTTCTGAGGGTAGCAGGAGCGGTGGGGTGTCGCCAGTCCTAGAGGATTGAGACGTGGGCGAAAAACTAGCTTTGCGATGACGGGCGTGGTTCGATGACAGTTTGTGGGGCATTGTGCTCTGTAATTTTTTTTTCTTTACCTGTGGAGCTATCACTGTACACCTGTAGGCACCTACACATCCCTGGCATCATCCGCGCAATCCATTTGGCCATTTGGCGTTTATGATACCGTCATGCTCGCGATCGGAGCCCTGCCCCGCCTGACCTCACTCGGCGAAATCCGTTGTTTCACATAGCGGAAATTTCCATGATAGAACACCAATCCCTTCACATGTTTCGAGAAAAATCAAAAAACACAGAACGAAATTACATGGAAGGATCCGCCTCGACCCATTGTGGTGATGGTCACGTCGGGGGGAAAGGGACCGACCCCTCTCTGGATTAACCCCCTTGTCGTCAGAATCAGAAAAGCAACAGAAGACACCAGAAGACATCTTCCCGGAACCTGGAATTGATTCGTAGGCGCCCGATGAGTCGCCGTCGGACCATATATTCCAAATTGGGCTCTTCCTTTGACCCCGTGGGCTTCCAATTCTGGTTCCAGAACAGCTAATTCTCGGAGGAGACCCAGGCCGATTGTAAAGTATCAACGAGGCCGTATCCCTGTACCAGGTCCAGGTACAGATGGCAGCGAACTCTATGACCATTTCGGGACAACCGCAGCCTTGCTGCTTCGTATAGTTACTCGACTTCGGCATCTTGCACCGATATGAATGAGCGGTAGGTCATCCTCGCCATCATTACTAGTAACCATGTTGGATGTCACATTTCAATGATTCCGTATGGGTCAACGTATGGATTAAAAGGTATATCCGTAAGGAATCGTCTAGCGTGCGGCGCGGCGCCCCCCACACAACGAGCTTAGGTATTTCGGTTCGGCACGGTATTGAACGGGTTCGACCCGTGATCTACACCACGTTGCCCGAGCAGGGTTCACGAGATTAGTCAAACAAAACCGGAATATGGCCAAGGACGTGGTAAGGCGCAGTTTCGCCGTGAGCACGATGACAAATTCATTCAAAGCACAACTCCGACAATCCCGGAAGACGAACTCGTCCTCCAAGAAGGCAAAAAAAGTCGGGGGCGACGGCGGTCCAAGAAGATGCCCCCAAATCAAAAGAAAGAGCACATTAAATCACTGCGGTGGGTGATGCGAAACCATACCGTGTCCGGGTGGCCCTGTCCGTCTCGAGCTCTTCTGGCCTCGAACGAAGAGACCCTTGACGTGCAGAAAACGTCGGGGAGCCCTAAATTTTCGAAAAGCAAAATTTTACTTGTGGCACCGGCGCCGGAGGGCCTAGCCTACAGCGTCTCTTGTGATTGACAAGGGCCTGCTGCATCATGGGTAATTTAGTCACTGTTTTTACGATTGTTGGTGGACCTTCATGCATGCACAATGGACCGGTATGACGTTGAAGCGGAGTGTGCTGTCATGATACCACGCGACGGAGATCGACGACCACCGATCATCGACATGTGAACATCGTGGGCGTCATCACAGGCCGACCCAGTCCCATGAACAACTACTGACGCGGCCCGTCCGCCACGCCAGCGACAAATGCGGCCAAGCGTGTGGGGCCAAGGTAAATCAGGTGGTTTTTTCGAGATGGGGGGAGTGGGGAGTGTGAGTGGCATTAAAGGCCATGGGACACAGATTAGGCATCGACGCTCAGTCCCGAAGTTATCGGGCCAGAGGTAGACATTGGCATAGGGAAATTAAATCCCCAAACTCAAGTTTCAAAAAGCGCGCAGAGAAGTGTGTCGTACGTCATATGTTAATTATTGAGCTACTGCGTTAGTGCTTACAGGGAAAACTGAGCGGGGAACATGTGTCGTGGCACTTCACAAGACGAGTGTGAGGTTCCACAGTCTAAGATAAGATGAGTTAACGCATCCCAGTTTTGGCAAAGACAAAACCGCCGCAGCATAAATCGGATCAGTATTGGGAAGCAGCCGCCTGGCACTACAAACGAAGATTACACTAAGGACCAACACATGAACCAGAAAAGTGAAAACTCACGGCCTTGAGCTGCTCGAGGTACCACGAGCAGCTGGGCAAGTCGGCCTTCTCAATACACTTTGAGAACTCCTTCGCCTGCATCTCGCAGCTAGGCGCAAATGAAGACGTATTTTGCTGCGCCGGGGCTTGCTGCTGCTGCTCTACAGGTGCAGACTCAGAGCGGCCGCCGAAGAGCATCGAAGAGATGCCATGTCCGATAGTTGACCCGACGGCGACGGAACCTGCGGTGGCAGCCATCTGCGCAAGCATGCCAGGACCACTGGAGGTCTGAGTTTGCGTGGGGGCAGAGGTGTGTGCCGGCGGCGCAGGGGGCGCATGTGTTTGCTGAGCAGGATAGGCCGCTGTGGCGGCGCCACGAGAGGGTGCGCTGGCAGGCTTCGGGGCCGGACGAGACGTAGTAGGACGAGAAGAGCGTGATTGGCGCTGGGAAGACATACATTAGACATCATGTAGATACGAAATGTGTACGAAGTATGATAGTACTTACAGGCATAGTGGTTAGCGTTGACGACAAAGACGTGGAGAAGCCGAGGGACGCGAGTCTTCGGACGGAGGAAAAGAAGGCCGTGTGAACATGTCACGTGGCCCAATCCCTTCCGCCCTCCCGCTTTTTGGGAGCACACCTGTAACGTCGATCTTGCAACACTAACGTCCGAGTCCAAGGATGGCAGCGAGAGTAACCCCATATTCTGCCAAAATCCTGCGCGCACGGCAGTCAGCGCTGCCCGTTCCTCCAGCGCATCGCGGAGCAATGCTGTCGTCGCTAATATGGTCATTGTCCACCCCGTCTGCGTCCTTGCCTCACCATAGACCCACCCCCTGCGCCGCGCCAGCTTTTTCGCAAGTAATAAAACGAGGAATGGCCACGATTCCAACGTCAAACACTATAAAAACACAGGACTCCGACGATGAGGCGTTAGCCCGGTTTCATCGCGCTGTCCGTGATGAAAGCGAGTCGTATATTGACATGTGGTCGTTACCTTTGGAAACATTAGGTGCGTGACCTTCGTCACAGTGTCATTGCCTCCCTCCTTCCCGTGGCCGGTTGCGACTTGCGCCAATTTCCCAGTGGGGCCTCTCTTTGGGTTCCTGTTGAACTCCGAGCTTGTACTAACTCGCTGCGTCACATCAGACGTCCATATTCCATCCTTTCCTGCACGTGTCGAAAATGCCACCCTCCGTGATCACGTCGCTCTACTCCGCGACAACTTCTTGAACACCTTAAAGAACATTTCGAGGTGCGCGACTCCCTTCCCTACTTGTCCAGTCCCTAGTTCCTGGAGGGTTGCTATCACATCACACCGCAACGTGCTTCTTTGCACCATCCCGCCACCGGCGTGCACGCGCTCCCCTCCCCTTTCCCGAAGGAGTCAGACGTGCTAACTATATTTAGCATGCGCAAAATTGCTCAAGAAAATGCGTTTCCAGGGCGGGAAACATCATCCGCACGTTCGTTCCAGATCTTCCAGGCCACGTCCACAAAAGATAACGCCTGGGTCGCACCGCTGCGCCGCATCCTTTTCGAAAATTACAAGCGCGTAAACAGCGCCATCGCCGAGTGAATTTTCATTTTGAGCCTCGACCGTCCTCACCTTCTGCTTACACCATTATCCAGAGGCGACTCAAAATTGCTCACCTCTTTGACGACACATGAGTATGCAAAGTCCGCTTCAATGAGGTTGCGTAGTCTCCACCCCGCCGGGAGCTCTGCATCGTACAGATGGCGGCTTGTCTCACAACCCTCACCTGTGCGCGTCGTGAGTATTCGTGCGGTGGAAGGACACCTGGGCTTGCAGCCCCTTCGCATGGGCAATCCCCTCTATGTGAATGTGATCGCACGCTTCGAAACCGTTCAATCCCTGAGCAGACGTGGGGTCGCGTCGACTGTTGAGCCGAAGCGTATTGTCGAGCACCTATTGTTCGAGAAGCGGATGTGGTACGATACGCCCTGGGTCATCAAGGAGCAGCTTCACATAGACCGGTAGCATACCTACACTATACATATCTATACTTTACATTCGTAGTGTCCTATCTGATTCAACTATTGGAAACCAAAAGCAAATTCGCAGTTATCACACTGTCACTGTTCGCGTGGCAATGAATGTGGCTGTGCAAAATATTGAAACGCCTTCCCTTCGTGCCACCTAATGATTTGTGTTAGGCGGCCCTCCGCCAGCCATGAGTTCCTCCATCTTATTCACTGCCGCCGCGGGTGCTCTATCGCTCAGAAATGAGTCCATATTCTGCATCGACATCTCCCATTCCTCCCTCCCACGCTCCTGCATCGCCATCTCGTACTCCCGCACTCGCTCCGCCAGCTCGGCGGGCGTCTTCACCTTGGCAAGTGCGAGACCGAGGTCCGCGCCATCCGCCATGGCGAGGTTTGCACCGGCGCCCGCAAACGGCACCATCAGATGTGCGGCGTCGCCGAGCAGCGTCACTCGCCCGCCTAGGGCGGCGTCCCATTTGTGCCCGGACGGCAGCACCCACAACGGGCGGACGACGAAGCCCGTAGCGCCCGGCACATCAATGAGCCCGCGCAGTTGTGGCGCCCATCCGTCGTCGAAGTACCGTAGCACCGCCGCGCGCATCTCCGGCTGCCCCTGCGCAGCTGCGGCGTCGAGAACGCCGAGGGGTACCCGCATCGCTGCGTAGACGCGCACCACGCCGCCGCCGTTCCGCTGCGCGATGATGGCGCGGCTGTCGCCGAGGGCAAAGAGGCTCCCGTGCCCGACGAGAGTGGATAGTTCCGCTAGCGACGCCGCCTCCTCTTCCCTTTCGGTTCCGGCGTTGGCGCCGCCCATGGCGTCTCCCAGAGCAACCTGGATGTCGACGAATGTCACGCCGGTGTAAGTCGGCTGTGCGGAAGACAAGAGCGGGCGCACGCGCGACCACGCGCCATCCGCACCGATGACGACGTCGAAGGTGAATGTGGTGGGCGGGGAGGGGGAGAGGTGTGCGAAGGTGAGCGAGACTTTGGTATTGTCGTCGGTGAAGTGTGCGGATTCGAGGTTGTGTTCCCAACGGACCGTGCCGGGTTGAAGTGAATCAAGAAGCAACTGACGCAGTTGCCCGCGATCTACCTCTGGGCGATCTCCGCGTCGTGGACCATGCCCATCCTGCGGCGCCTGACCTTCAAGTGCCGGTGATGGGAGGTCCTCAAAGACGACTGTGCCTTGTTTGTCCATAATCTTCATCTCCTCGCCCTCCGGACGTGCGACCTTGCGAAATTGGGAGGTCAGCTGGGCCGTCTCTAACGCATACTGTCCAGATTCGGGGTGCATATCGAGCGATCCACCCTGTCCTCGAGAAGATGACGTAGATTCGTGCTCGAAGACTGTCACTGTGATACCATGTAGCTGGAGTACCCTTGCAAGGACAAGACCGCCGAGGCCGGCACCAACAACGGCAATCGAGAACGGGTGTACGGAAGTCATAAAACAGATAAGGGACAAGCAAATTTCTTGTTCACTGTGGCCGACGTTTGATGTGTCCCATTGAGGGAGAAAATTATCTCGGTGCTTTTATGCTGTTTGACTCTATGCTCAGTCGCCGGACTGGAGGACCTTTGGGCAGACGTTGCGTTGTTGTGAGTCATGCAGCAACCTGAGCACTGAACTCAACTCTGACATCAGTCATCACACGTCACATGACACGTCCAATTAGACGCGGACGCGGGGAGTTAATGCTGCTTATCGTGAATTTGACATGCGAACATGTCGTGTCTGCTCAAAAACAGAAGAAGCTTGAAGAGGAAGAAAGAGGGGTCAGTGCATAACACATGTCGGGGGTACCACGGTGTATTGTCTTCCGTTCTGGATCCCTCAACGGAGACTCGGGCCAGGCCTGTCGGGGTGGCTATGTCCATCAAAATCAAACACGTTGACCCCGTGTGACCGTTGGCTTGACGTATGGATCCGTGTGGGCACTTGCCACAGGTCCTTGTCCTTCTACAATCCGAGTCATCATAAGGGTCACGAAGACTCAATCGTCGTCAACGTTGGCACAACACGACCACATGCCGAACGATCTGGATCATACAACACCCGATTGGCTCGATACTTTCAAGTTCACCCGTTGCCCCGGGGTCGGATCACTATTGGTATAAGTCGATATTGGCCACAAATATTTCTCGTAACACTTATACTCAAACTGAACAGCCTGCAAAATAGGGAGCCAAGATCCGAGGGCTCGTACCGATGACCGGCAGATTCTTCCATTTGGATGGGCCGTACCAACCGTGACCTCGAAGCGAGGCATTGATGTGAACAAGTGGGGAGATTTTGGAAAAATTTGATGGCGCTCAAGCTCGAGACCCGTCCGATCGCTGTATTTTTCCCCCAAACCATGCCCGCCGTTCCGTCCCAAACGCCTCAGCTGAGGCGCACGACCCTTCTTGCAAGCCGATCACAGATCTCACTACAGTAAACGTGGCGGGTTTTTTCTTCCATACACTCACGTATACCGTCCTTGCGGAGTCCTCCCTACCCTTAATTTTGCCTCCCCACATTCTAGGCCCTTCCTTCTTGATAGTAGTCCCCCTCAAGGCCCCGACTTTTGCGTGGGTAATAGCCATCAGAAGACGTCACTGGTCTGTCCACTTGTAACTTCAATTGCTACTCTCCTTGGTAGCATTGCTTCTTCCTCTCTTTACATTGGCTTACGCCGGGGTGTAGGATTTTCCGTGCCCCTGTTTTTTCCAGGGTAACGGCGTTCGCTTGGAAGCCGTAATTGTCCTGCGATGGGATCCTATTATGTGCCTGTCACATCCCTTGGGCCGCGTTTGCCTTGAGTGGCAAGTGTCCAATTCGCCGTTCTCCGGTGCCGCAAGACCTGGCCTCGCTGGCTAGGCTTCAATGCTTCGGAAAGAAAAGTCCCAAGCCGCCAGCGTCAATCAGTCCGATGGAACAAGGACCGACCGAAGATGTCCCATAGTTATCACGGCAGTCCTCTCCCCGTAAATTGATAAATAGCGCGACTTGTGCAACAACTACCTTTCACACGCTCGTTTGTTTTCTGCACACACTCAACCTTGTAACAGGATCAGATAATGAGTTCTCCATTTCGTACCCGCGACTTTAGTGGCGGATACAACCCTCATGGCCGTCATCAGCACCGGTCGTCATCCAGTGGCACCTTTCAACATCATACTCTGCACAACTCCAATGCATCGCCTCCCACTCGCCATGAACCGAGGCAGGCGAGCCTTCACTTAGATTTTATAATCATCGGCGGCGGTTTGTTACATGTTTTGTGTACTCTACTGTTTTCAACTGAAACGCTTCTTCGTCAGGGATCGCCGGTCTTTCTGCGGCTTACGCGCTCGCTGCCTCGGGCCACCGTGTTCAAGTGTTTGAGCAAGCGCGCGGTCTGAAACCTCGACCGGGGGGCATACGCTTACCACCCAGTGCCACTAGAATCTTATCGCACTGGGGAGTCGAAAAGGAGATAGCACAAAAGGCTTCGATCACGCCATCATCTTCTATCTTAGACAGTGAGTGTCCCGAGCATCGGCAATTCTGGCGCATATTGGCCGCGGCCGCATGCATGCCTCAAGTTGATCAAAGCTGACCGGTGGGGGTTTTCGTGCGCTCGAAAAGTGAGAACGGGAAGGCCAATTGCTCGGTCTGCATGGAAAACGGGCCTCATCGAGGAGATGGGTTCGTCGTTTTACATGATGCACGTAAGTCCCATTTTTTGCCGGCACGCTCCGCCGTTTGACACTAAAATCATGATGGCCAGCATGCGGACCTACTTGAAATTCTCCTTCGCCTCGCTTCGTCTGCAGGAGCGCGCGTGCATTTTGGCGTAACCGTCCAATCGGTGGAGCCCGCACGTGAAGATCTGCCCGAAAATGGCACAACGAGCACCTCTATCGCCGGGCCCAGTTCGAGCACGTTGCGACCCACTGTGAGGCTCAAGACCGGCGAGATCCTCCATGCGGATGTCATCATAGGCGCTGATGGCCAACGAAGCATCGTTCGCCGCGTGGTGACAGATGAGGATGAAGGACCAAAAGCGACGCCGGTTGGGATAACTATGTACACGGGCTGCGTACCGATGACTGAGGTTCGTAAATACCCACCGCTCAAACAGCTTGCGGATGCCGGCTGGATGTCCTGGGTTGGAGATGGGCGGGTTGTACTGGGTGCGTTCACAATCTCCGCAACGATCCTGCATGTCATGCGAGGCTGTCCCCCACTTGCTCTTTACTGATTCGTTCCTTCGGGATTCTAGGCTATCCGATAGTGAGTCTATGGATGTTTGTCCAGGGGTGGAGATGAGCTAACGATGCCGGGGACTTTCTATCATAGCGACGGAACCAGGAATTCGCCGTCCACGTATGGTGGGAAGATGGCGGGGGGGCGTCAGCTGTCGCAAGGCAGGGCGCACTTGACAGTTGGGACCCAAATACTTCATTGACCTCGCTACGGTACAAGGAAGCACAGATGGACCCAAGGTACGTCACGCCGTGGATCCCGGGACGCCGCAGCAGAATTTTTAATTGACCGACCCTTCCTAGGTTACGCTTTTTGCTTGACAAGGCTGGCCCCGTGTCACGACAACCTTGGATTGTGATACCACCACCTGATGACTGGGTAGATGAGTCGGAGAGTATCATACTCATCGGCGAAACGGCGCATCCGCAAGGTGTACGTGCATGGTCCAGCTTATCCTCTTCTATTATCTGATCACCTAACACGCTAGCCTGGGACAACCTACGGCTGCACCCTCGCTCTGGAGGATGCCGCCATCCTCGGCACACTGTTCTCTCACCTGCGGAGTGCGGAGCAGGTCCCAACGCTTTTGTATTCGTATCAAGATCTGCGCAAGGGGCGCGCGGAGATGTTGGGGGCCCTAGAGCAGCAAAATGCGGAGGTGGCATTCTCCAGTCCACCACGGATCCACGACAGCGTGGTCCGCTGGACCCCGCTCCCCGCCGACGCGCCCGATCCCCCTCCCGGAAGCGGCCCGACCGACGACGAACTCGCGGAGATGGCGGAGGTGTGGGGCTACTATGCTATAGACGCTGCGGAGGAGTGGTGGGTAGAGTGGGGCATGCTGCGCGAGCGGTCACAAGTGAAGAAGTAGGAAGAAAAAGAAGAAGACGAAAAAAGCCGGGACTGGGACTTGGGGGAGACGGGATTATTGGTTGGGACAGACACGTGGATTTTGGACCCCTCCGCTTGCCCGAGGAATTCCACCGACACAGGCCCCTCGTCCCCAGTGGGTGTGTCTCTCTCCCCGCGGCGTGCGCTACCGTTTAGTGGGTCTCTTGTAGAGTGGGTGGGTTGGTACTTCGCGGACTCGTACGAGGCGTCTTGCGCCGGCGGCATGTCATCGAGCTGCTGCTCTACCTACCGGTGCGCCTCCAATCTCGCCCGCGTCGCCCTCGCACCTCGATTCGATTAGAGGATTCTGTGTGTTCTTGGATTCTTGCCGCACACTACAGTATAGCAGCTAGCTGATCCGTTTTTCGAAACTAGACCGAGTATGGTTTTAGGTTACAGTAATGCGAAAAGGAGGGTACATCCGTCGTTTGCTCGTCTCCCCCCCTTCTCCGATCCTCGTATGCGCCGCTGTCGCATCTCAGGTCGGTCCCTGTGTGTCGCTTGGGCTTCCCCCCTCCCCTTCAGCCGTTCGGCCGAAAAGTGTGGAGATAGGCAATTTTTTTGCGGTTGCAGCTTTCCCCCGTGTTCAGGTACGGAGGGGGTGGCGAAACACGCCGCCGCCCATCGATGCAACATGTAAGATGAGAACACTAAAATTATGTACTCAGTTCTTGTTTTTTTTTTTTGAGTTGCACGCGGCCCTATTGACTTTTCACTGGTGATGGGCATTTAATTAAATCTCCGTGGACGGACAGGCATGGCTCGACCACGCGGTCAACTGTCATTTCTAGGGAGGGAACAGCCACTAGACGCCTCGTTGTGCTCTACTATTAGTTGTATCAACACTCAGTTGGTCGTCTGTTGTTCCTTAAATGAATGATAGACATCTGGTTCCTATCGGGGCGCCGAAAATCGTACGGACAAATTGATAGATTGCACCGACTAAAACACATTGCATCGCACGAGAGCGACCACCTGACCTGGCAATTTAGAATATGTATTTGACTTCTCACTTTTTTCCCATTCCCATCGGCCCTCCGCAGCATGGCATCGCCCACTGCTCACCTAGTTGCCACGGAGGTACTCGACCCACCATTCCTCAAATCCACACGTCCCAAGCCCGCCTTCGACGCCCAGTTCCTCCGTCTCACGCACATACAATTGCGTGTTGTGCGGTCGTGGGGTGGACCCTGTTTCCAAACATAGAACAAAGATGCGCGGCACGGATCAGATCATCAGGGAAGCGATAAGCAAGTGACATTTTATGCAACGTAGTTGCGCCGTACCTGGGGGCGGTGGCCCGGCATCTGGTATGATGTGCGCGTGTGGAAGTCCGAGGATTCGTGCGAAGATGAGACACATCTCGTACTTTGTAAAGGGCTCCTCGGCCGAGTAGTGTATCACTGGTGGCAGTGACGCGCTCTTTGGTCGTTCTGGCAAGGGAAGGACAGACAGGTCGTCAGTCTGTGACAGCCCTGAGAAGAGAGATGGTGCTTACTTGCGAGGCGAACGAGGAAGCTGGCAATGTCTACTACGTTGGTCGGGAAGCGCGTCTGGTAGTGGTCCATGGTGTACTTCTTGCCCGACTGGTCCCGTACGACGTCGATTAGGATGTTAACCGCCGACTCTGCATTCAACGGCGCTGGGCCATATCTCCCATGCACCTCGGGTGTCAGTCTGCCAGTGCGACGGACATCCGAAGAGTCGACTCACAGTATGGGGACGCGCAGCACGGCCACATGCGCGCCTTCGATACCAAGTACGGCAAGCTCGGCGTCGCGTTTTGTCGTACCATACAAATTGACCGGGTTCGGTTGCGCTGAAGGGACATACGGTGGCGACGTCCCGTCGAAGACATAATCTGTTGACAAACCGAGCGACAATTGAATCGCGCGAATTCAGAAATGAAAACAGGGGCACGGGGGAGTACCGGTTGAGATGAAGACGAGGGTGAATCCGAGCTCTTTGGACAGCGCAGCGAGGTGCGCGGGCACGTCGACGTTCAGCTATCAAAAGCGGGTGGGTGGAGAGAGATGGATGTAGCATGAGGTGAGTCATTCGCGGGTCAGGAGAATTGGGTGGGGGAGGACCTTTCGAGTGCCTTCGGGATCCTACGGGTAGCGCGTCTCAATCCAAAGTGTGCACATTGTAAAAGAACCCATCGTCTTACGGCGTACCTTCTCG
>Ga0307512_10002249_pt1 | contig 25077 bp, 22 predicted proteins | sample 14_EM_MG_FD_200267 | JGI IMG/M metagenome (GOLD analysis project Ga0307512, IMG submission 200267) | Populus trichocarpa ectomycorrhiza microbial communities from riparian zone in the Pacific Northwest, United States - 14_EM | ecosystem: Host-associated > Plants > Roots > Unclassified | place... | reverse complement strand
TGAGAGGGCCAGGGACTCAGGGGGCACAGACCCCAGCGGCAACAGCGTCAACAGCAAAATCGTGCATGATCCCAGCCTTGTCAACGCCAGCGGCAACAACACCAGGGGCTTAATGTTTAACATGCGACAACAGCGACAATGGCGATGGCAGCATCAGCGCCAACACATGCTGGGGATCATCTCACTCAAGCTGCTGACGGTCTTTGGCGGCGCGCCCCTCGCAGCATACATTGCATACCAGATCATGAAGCTTGAAGGGTGACCCGACGTGGTACTACTGGATCATAGTGCTCTGCACCTCCCTTCAAACTTGCACATGCTGACACAACTCACACAAGTTACACAACGCTGTGGACTGTGGTACATTAGATCTCCAGGTGATTGAGCCCAAGGCTCGTGCCCCCATTCGCTGCGTCACATTGACTAGATACTCTCAGGTCCTAACCGGACCGCGGCATCCCTATTATCGGCATCAAACACATTTTGGCCATGCTTTCTCTATCTCAACCTCATCACCGCCAGCCTCATTTCACTACTGCAGCACCGCCGCTATCCAGCTAGCCACTGCACAGCTTATCAAGTATATCATCTATACTACCGTACCAGCACACCGAATGATGTCGCCACTGACAGGAGACTTCAAGTATGACGGATGGCTTCGCTGCGGTTACTACATATGATCTTGTGTACCTATTTCTACACTACGGTTGTTCACACCTCTTCATTAACTTATACAATTACGGGTGAACAGCCTTGGTGTAGTCCTGATTTAACAACGTTGTCGCCTGGTGTCCATCGGTTTGTAATACACGCCTCGACATACCCCCGAAGCTTGATGTCATCAGTGCCGTCTGTAAAAGATGGTCAGTCCTACGATCCCCGTCACAGGATCATGGTCATTGTAATAAGGCAAAGCGTATGCCTGGTAGATTACCCTTGGCACATTGTATGGGTTGGTCTACGCCATCACCACTAAGGTGTACTCCATTATTAGTAATTTATTGGCATGAACATTGTTGACGCCGAATTTGAAATAGAGTAAGGCATTTTCTCCAGTCTTTGACGGATGCCAGTGGCCCGGGGTGTTGTAATTGTAGCGGCCTTCACAAAAAGCCCCCCTCCCCCACTAAAGGCTCAATTCATCCCCACATGACACGATTCGACTCGGTAATTGGCTGATCGCCGGCCTGAGGCCGGGCACGAGCCTCCAGCTAATACCTGCTGAGCCCGCCTCGTGTTCATACGTACTAAACTTCTTCGATGGGGTCTTCTATGCTCCTAATGGTGTGGTAGTGCCTAACCTCCCACACAGCAAAGTCCCTATAAGCAGTTTTCTGGCTGGGGTGAACTCACTATTGAAATTAAACTTTGCACTGTTTGCAGCTGCCATCACTGGCGTACCTCTGGCACAATTCACACTATGCACGGTGCAATCGTCTCATGTCCACGTTTAGGGAAGGGAGCCTGATAAATTTACGATTGTAGAAACATAGTCTTAACTCCGTTATCGCACGGTTTGCATCTTTCAGCATCGCGTTTCGAGACTGACTCGGAGCGATTTACTCTGAGGACTCCCGGCCCGGGCTCCGCTTGCACGAGTTTTGGTGGTTGTGGTTGCCAGTGGCACGTCGCAGGCACCAAGTACTTGGGCACCGGCACCGATATCAACGCCCATCCGCTTCTTGTGCCAAAATCAAAGCGGCGGCACATGCGATTGTCATGAAATGGTCTCGACTTTATCAATTGCCTTACTACCATTTCTCGAAGTCACCAGTGAGATAAAAAGGTCCACTGCACGATAGAATGCGTTCAGCCTACTACAAGCCCCAATTATTTGACGGAACCATCGCGACCCATTGTGACTGAGTCTGTCTCTTTGCAACGCTCATGGGAGTACAGAGCCCTCCCGTCTCAGTCGGAGCCGTCGGAAGTCCTCGTGTCGGTAGGCTTATGCTTCGTCTACTAGTATCCGCCACCCGTCCTTTCTTTTCACGCGCTGTTTAGGTCATTCCAGCCCAAAGGCTACTGAATCCCTCAAACCAAGCAAGGGCTATAACGATCTTCCTGGCACGCCGCACGGGAGCACTAAAAAGCGTGTCCCAACCAAGGCGGCAACCACACTGATCCATCCACCGGTCCGGCGCAACTTGAAGAAGTTTTCTAGGCCCGTGGGCAAAATGTACGACCCCGGTCCTGGAAAACCTACCTTGTCGGAAAAAGCCATATCGATCTCGGTCACGGCGGCCACGACGGTGAAGACTGAGGTGGGGGTTGGTGTATTGCCACGAAAACCGAGATTTTGGAGGCGTGCCATCTCTTGGCTCGTTTCTCACCTTCGCATACCATACATTGGACATGCAAGTCTAAAGAGCTCATCTTCCCTATCTCGTCCAGGCAGTATCGTGACGACCAACTCCCCGACAGCGAACGCACAGGTAAGCGTCGACTAATTACATGTGAAAAATTCGAACTTAATCGTCAACCCTTACGCGCATTCCCCATTCAAACCCGTCCGTTTTTGCACGTACTGTAGCGGGATGTAAATGCATATCAGTCACTTCAATCACCTAGCACCCCCGTTGGTCTCCCACCGTTGGGTGTTCGAGAGTTGATGCCCGGTCCAATGCTTGATCTGTCATTTGTGGCTGGTGCCCTAGCCAGCAGTGCACGCTGGCAGGTGCACATAAATATCAACGAAATCGGACTGCCCAAAGCTCCAGCGATCCGCATTGGCAACAGCCACCCTTTTACCCTCATTTACTGTAGCGCAGGTAAGGGTGCGAAATGGAGTTTTGAGGAAAGGAGATCGAGAGCGAGAGGGGAGAGGATGAGTGAGGTCTTTGGGAGAAGGAATAGAGAACATAGCCACAAGGAGGATCGGGATGAGGTCATGTGCGCTCTGTTTCACACGCAGCGCGGACGCTCACCTTGGATTACCATGGTGGTGTTTGTCGGACCCCTCGTGCTTGGCTGTGTAGTCTCCTAAAATCACCCCGTCGTAGCTCTCGCACCTTGCTCACTCTCACACATTCCCACCATCACCACAACTATTGTATCGCGTTGACAAACTGTCCGACTTTGCCCGCCAATGGGCATCGCTGTCCCGCCTACGGGCGGCTTCCCGCAAGTAAGTAGCGAACACCCCGGTACATTGTATTCGTCGTACTGGGCCGCGGCACTTCCTCGATAGACCTGCAGCGTGCTACGGGGAGAGTGAACGATAGAGCCGAGGAACGAGCTTATAAAGGGACGCTGGAAACACCGCCGGCAGCCTGCAATAACCTCGACGACACCACCAGCAGATCTGCCTGCCCCGAACTTCCAGACATGCAGCCGGCGCCATTTCCAGGGCCCCTCGCTGCCGCGCTTAGACAATTCTACTAATAGTTGATCACTACGATTGGCTTGGTGGTTGAGCACACTGCAATGGCTCGGACTGCTGCCTCCTATATATGAGCATGCGGCGGAGGGTGTTGTGTATTCGCACATTTGGAGCCAGGTGGTAAAATGGTTCGCATCGTATCTCAGCAAGGTTCTAGAGACAGTGTGTGTTGTTCTACTATGTAGTTATGATACAACTTGTAAGGGCATAAGCAGAAGAGTAAGGATTCTTATCTCGGTTTCCGTAGGGGTACCGCGCAGGCTTTCAAGCGCGAGAATTAGGGCATCTAGTACAGTACTAGTGGTACTAAACTAGCTGCGGTATCTAAACCGTTTAAGAGCACGAAAGTGAAGTGGAACGAGTAGCCGATGCATGCTTCAAGTGCTCTAGTACTTCTGGCTACGAACTGGCAATTTGTCTAGCGCAGTGCTCAATATTTCAAGTGAATATGGTATTTTTTTGGTCTTCCGTGCTCGGGGTTCAAGTTCCTTATCAGTGTGTGGGCAATCTGCTGATCCAGTGATGGCAGTTCCCCTGACCCTCAAGACTTCACCATGAGCGTGGTCGGGTCCTTTTAAAGCTCACACTTTCCGGTATAGTTACTGTTAGAGACTCAAGCACTAAGTAAAATATGCAGATCCAGAATACATATAGTCTACTGCATCATGAGACTCAGGGTACTGGCACCTTGACTGGCACGCCGACGCCACACGCCATTTCTTTTAGGCGCTTATCTATATGAAATGTCAGCGGAGTATGCACCAGTAAGTGTCCACGTTGTGTTAGGGCCTGAAGTCAAACGACTACTCCCCTTTCCCTTCGTTTAAGGCCGGAGACGCTATCAGAATGAATGGCAATGCTGAATCCTCCAAGTTTGACCCAGAATCTCTCTTTCCACTGGCACGTGACCAGGCCACGGCGGAGAAGTTTGACTCGGACTCGCCGGAACCTACAGACCATAGGTTCGTCCTCGATGCGACCCCCTTTGCCACCAGGCTCTCCGTCGCTCATTTTTACCCAGAGAGGGCACATGTGGTGGCATAGATGACGGCATCCAACAGCAACATCCACCGCCTCTCGGAGTGGTGTTGACAGGTCACCGCCTGCTCACGACAAGTGTCACCCTAGGCTTTGGCATCCCGATGGCCGTATACTCTTACAATGGACAGACGCTGTTCTCGACTAGACTGGATTGGGTGGTGAGGATCACCTGTGCCCTTTTGTACGCTTTCTTTTTTCTTTTTCTTTTGTAGTGCAGTCTCGGAGATTGGGGCTGATGGAGATGCTTGCTGTAGGTTGTCCTTGCTTGGGCTAATCAAGACCAATCATCCCGAATTGGCCCCGCGTTTTTTCCAGACCGATCTTGCTCCTTCTATCCTCGGTATCCTAAGATCCCTTTCTCATAGCGAATGTGGGTGCTTGGCGAATCGATGGAAGGGCACTGATTGCTTACTTTGAACAGTGTTATACTCGATTCTGGCAACCGGTTTCATGTTACGTACTACAATGCATTTACGTAGCATGCTGGGTGGCAGGTATAATAGAGAGCACGTCTGTGAGATTGCGGCGCATATCGTCAAGCTTGAACTCATCCTAGCCGTATTGGCGCTCGGTGCGGCCATATATACACTCTGCTCTCTGTGCCTCAGGGTAGTATTGTGGGGAGATTTTAAAGGTGAGCACACTAGCACGGTATTTATCACCGAAATAAAAGATGTTGACTGAATGTTTGGCAAAGAATACTTCGGGTTTCTGTTTTCACCAGTTTATTCGATATGGGCTGTGCGTAGCGTATATGCCGCGGTACGTGTCGCCCTGTACGACTTGGACTAAACCTTCCAGTCGTGGCTCGAGGTGCTACTGAAGATGATGCAGAATTGCAAGGACCTTCTTGACAAGGGCACAAATCAACCGCAATCCATCCTCATGATCGCCATCCGTGATGTAGAGTGGATGCATACGGTCTCTCTTTGTATTTTTTTCGGATGGGTTTTTCCTGACCGGGACCGTGAAGGTGGGCGCCACTTCCGGACACCGTCCAATACCATCGAAGCATACTCAATTACATGGTCCCTGCAGGAGATTTCCCATCCGAAAACCTGATATTGGCGGCATACGTGCTCGCCATGGAAGCAACGTTCGTCGGTCTCGAGGGCTTCCCCGACTCTCGTGAAGCTCTAATTTGCACATTCATCTCGTGTTGTCTCGCCACGGTTCTCCTTTCCCACATATCCTTTGCTACGGTTCTCAAATCTGGCGTTTCCTTGCTCACCCGATAGGGAAGGCACCGACACATAAGCTCTGACGGATTCGGGGGTGTCAGCGCGAGGCGTCGGTTTGTGCGCCGGACATGTGCGATAGAATTTGGAGTGGTATACATGTTGAGGTGATCATCGTTGTGCACTAGGACGAGTTGTAGCATAATGCCACACCGCTGCTTCTTACACTTTATACATTCTTGTTCAATGGCATTATGATAAACACAAAGGTGAGCTCTGCGGTGAGATATTAGTTAGTATCGTGAAATGACCAGGAGTGTGTTCACTTGCTTTGGTCACTGCAGCCCATTTCCACTATGGCCTAATTATAGCGGCAGCCGTGGTCGCTCTGGAAGCAGCATTCGTTGTTCTCGAGGGATCTTTTGACTTTCGTCCGAAACGTCTATTTGGCTTATTCCTCTCGTGTTGTCTCGCGGTTCTCATCTCACGTCGGTCACTTGCTCTGGTTCTCAAATCTGGGGTTTCCTCATGCGCCCGTCATGGCGCCCGTGTATGAGGTGCGTAACAGAAGCCCTGGAAAGATTTCGGAGTGTCGGACGCAAGGCGTGGGTTTGGGCGTCGGGCATACGTAGTAAAGTCCGGAGCGCTGGAAGGAGAGCTTGAATTTATGTACCAGGCGTGGATGTACCTCGTACGCTTATGACACCGCTTTCATCCTTTCGCGACGCAATCACTCTCGGGACTACGTACTACCTTTCTATGTGAAGCTAGGTTTTCGTTCGCCAACGGCTGGGGTCTAAGGAGCGTGCTGAAATGGTCGCGGCAAGCAAGCACAACTTGAATGACCTATGCTGGCCACGTGCAGTGTTGTGCATACATGTGAGGCTTCGCCTGCGGCTAAAGCGGTAAAAAATAAATGAGCAAACATAGGTATAGGTAACACCGGTCATTTCAGCCTCAGAGTAGTCTAGGTCTAGTTGAGCGAACGAATGGCGTGGTTGCTGCAAAGCAAAGTGCACCAGGGTACAAGCACGTGACTCACATGATTTGCCAATACCACTGTATGGGCTCAGCCGCCGCCGCCGCGTACATTCGCCAATGGCTCAACCTTCGTGTGGAAAGCGGTGCATCAGTGGAATCAGTCGAGCAATAGAACAACATGACATCAAGTGAGGAAAATCTTTTTGGGGGTGATGATGTCTCTATCTATCACTAATCAAATTGATTGATGTGAGGGGGCTTAGTGCGGGCGGGGGTGATCACTGGCAAGTGGCAACACGACACGGCGAATCCACGTTTTAGTGGGCTGATATCGTAGTCTGCAAGCTCATCAAATTGAGTGCCATCACTTTTGTAGACCCACGTTCCCTTCTTGCCTGATAACTACCTTTTATTATTTGATATTTAATGTTTGGTCCTCGACTCACGGAGCCTGACCTCAGCTGAAAATCTTCAACTTGAAAGGCTAAATGATCAGCGCCCCACTACAGGACTAGTGCTGTGCGTTTTCGTTGGAAGAAACGTATCCTAGTCCCGTGCTGATGCCTGAATGCTGCTGCTCAACGCTCAACGCTCGAGGATCTTCGATTCGAGATTTCTCCGCGTAAAACTCCGAGGTGTTAGGTATTTTGTCTTGTTTTCTTTTCTTTTTGGAAACGCGCGCATACGTACGCAACGCCCTGGGACGACATGTGTACACCCGTAATGGATGGTCTCGAACGACAACATTGTTCGTTTTAGGATATGACACGAGAACATTGGACTCGGAGAATCGAAGCGTAGCGGCCACTACCCACCTTGGTTTGTGCGGCTCGAGAAGGGGGTGACGCGTTTGGTGACGGAGTGTGCTGCCCTGGTGCCATGATTAGCCAGGTGGCACTGGCTTGAAGGTCGAAGAAGAGTTCCGAGACGACGAGGGTTCGTCAGCTGAGACGATCAGCTCCGAGGGAGAAGGGGTTTCAGATACACATGGTCATAGTGATGACGTCACCCAAATAAGAGGGTGGGTTGGTATTACGGATATTTATTGGACGTTCGGACAGGAGATGAACCGATGAACCAGTGTACAAGGAACAATAAAACCGAGAATTAAACAACGTTGCGAGATTGTGCGTGAGACGTCACTCTTGTACAACAACAATACCACCAAATGGGGAAAGGGAACAGAGGCCAGAGGGCTTTCTTTGGCAGATAAACGGTGGGAACAGCTGTGGTCTAGAACGCTGTAAGTATAGAGTAGGGGACGGGAGATATGCAATACAAGAGCGAGTTAAACATGAGTGATGGGGTTGGGAGGGTAAGGGGGGTTTGATCGGAACCTAAGCAAGTCATTATGATGTACAGCAGGCACCTGTCCTGGGTGTTAAGATATTCTCAAGCTCACGCCAAATTATCTTCAGAGTTCGCTTCCTCATCAACGTCGCCGGCGAGGACGGACACGGACAATCCGCTGGGTTGATAGCCGGCACGTAAGAACGATCCCCGGCGGGCGCAACGCATGGGCCGTGCGCGACCCGCACGACTGAGCAGCAGATTTGCCACCATCTTTGCCTGATACTCCCTCTGCGAACGGGGGACGCGGGCGGGGGCGAACGAAACAACGAGCGGAGGAGGTGAATTCACCATCTGTCTCGGCTCGGACGTGTATCCCGATGTCACGAGAACAGCCGGTCGCGGACGGGGAGAGGCAAGTTGTGACGGAGTGGGTAGAGGGGAGCTCTGGCTCTGGCTCGCAAACGGGTTTTCCGACGTCGGCTGCGATGGATGATAAGAGATCGCGTTTCGTCTCGGGATCGAGTTGCGCCGCGGAACGACGGGTGTAAGGCCAGGTGCATTGCTGATATTAGGCGCGCATATTTGGGACGACGATGATGATGCGGGGACCGTGCGAGTGGCAAAGAAAGGTAGGTTTGCTGCCCTGCGCGAATTTGGAGGAAGTTCAGAGTAGAGGGAATGGATGCGAGGGACGATAGCGGGTGATTGAGTCGTCAGCATGGTGGGGTGTATGGGGTTCCTTCGAAGTGTACTTGTGTTAACTTTGTGTGATAAGTTACTTTGTGCGATATGGAGTCGTTGGATGTTTGGGGATTGTATACAGAGGATAAATGCGAGGATATTAAGAAAAAGGGACAGAAGATATGGGAGGAAGGGGAGGGATTGTTGAGAAAAGAGGTATGGGATGGACGGGGGTGGAGGAGGTGAGGCTGGGTCGAACCCTGGATGCTGGCAGGGCTCAAATAAGTATTGGGGAGGAAAAGGGGCCGGATCATCATGGGATTTCTTTCCCATTTCCCAATTCCCATTACTTTCCCTATTCCCTCGCCAGAGTTGATCCCGATCTCGGTTAGGTTAGAGCCAAAGGGCGGTGTTCCGTGTATTCGGTCGAGCACGTGATCCTTATGTGTAAACCTTGTCCTTGTGAGCACTGCCTCCCCAATTCGGGCATTGGAGCGTCCGTCGCTGGCTCATCGCTTCGGTTACTGGGCGGCCGACGATACGCGGTCGCCCTTCTTTCATTCTTCGTTCTGCCTTCGCTTTGTATTTTCGCGGACAATAGACCACCTCTGCTTATTGTGCTGTTGCTCCCTCTCTCTCTCACCATCACTCTCACACGCACAACGGTTTTAATGTTGCCGACGTCTTTTGCTTTGATTTTTTTTACGTTCGCGTCGCTCGATCGAAGCCGCGGCACATTTGGACTAGATCCCGATTTGGATTGGAACCGCCTTTCTCGGACCGGGAACCGCCCTGAGCTCGCCAAAGGTTTTCGCCTTCCTCTCCACATCGCACAGCTTCAAATGCAGTGGTGAGCCCTGGCCCCTCTCAAGAAGTTTTGGGCGTCTTTTCCATTGTAAAAATTTCGACGTGCTTCTGCGTGGGCCTTCTCCATGCGTGCCTTTTCCCCATCGCATGGCACTGCACTGCCGCAAGGGCCTCGGTCCTCTCGTAAAACCAACCATCATTCTCGAGCCCAGGCCGCTTGACCAGCTTCACTTTCGACACCCAGACGACACGTGGATCAAGTGAACGCTTTGTTGTTGGTGACTGCTTGAACGCGCGTGCCGTCACTTCTTACCCAACGTCTTTTGTTCCTCTGCCGGCATCGCCCTTCCTTTTCAAGATGAACATTCTTTAATTTTCCGCCGACGTCTGGAGACTGGAGGCTGTAGTGATCCTGTGTTGCTGTTGCACTCTATCCGTCCTATTTTGGGGGCTTTTATTACACACAGGCTCGCCTCCGCCCGTCGCATTCGTACGTTTCACATCATTTCCCATTGGGCGTTTTTATTTACCTTGTTCCTCCCACCCACTTACACAGCCTTACATACCTTCGTGGGCCCTTCCAAATTTATCGTGTACTTTCACCCTCACAGCACTTCATTATCCCTTTTCTGCGCCGCGATTCCTAATGTGCCTCGAGTGCTCTTTGCCATAGGGCCGCCGGCTGTTGTTCTCGTGGTTCAGCGTGGATGCCAGCATGACGCCACTTAATATATGCTGTCCAAAATACCAGTACGCTCATTAAGAGGGACCTCAGGGCTCTCCGCGGGTTCTTCTCAGGGGCTGTTACATCAAAAACTGCTCCCGATTGACTTCGGTCTTTGCGGCTCCGCGCGCGACCATGAATGCTGTCTGCTATCTGTTTCAGAAGCTCTTACAGCGAAACAGCTGAAGCGAAAGTGTTACCCTTTGATTGGCTCTTTGATTGGCGGCCCTCGTTGGCAAACAATTCCTGCATGTGCGACGTGACTGTCATTGACTAGAGTTCAATAAATCTCTGACAATTCAGAGCTGTTCTCTTGTTAAGGCCAAGTCATGTGTCCTTTCCCTTCCCATCCCATACGGCATCCCGGCCCGACCCCATGACCTCCTTTCCCCCGCTGACTCTGATTGTTCGACCGATTACCAGCTACTAAACTAACGACGCCAGTCTTGTAATCCTCTTCAAAAGTTTCGGGTAATTGCCCCCCCTCCCCCTTCGCAACAAAAAATGCACAGAATACTGACATGAAATGTTATCGTCAGACCCGCGACTGGCGCACCCAGGATGTTCATCCTCAGTGAGACAAGCGATGGCGTCTTCAGAGCAATTGATATTATCAAACTTGTTCTCTCTGCGAGAGAAACCCTCCCCGCGTATTCACGGCTAGATGTGGAATGAACAAGGTCAGTATTCCGTTCGCCGCCCGGACTCCAAGGGCTAGACCATCCCGTTTCTCTGTACACAAGTTTGCTTTGGGAATACCGGAATACCAACAGAAGGCCGCCCAATGATTTGGGATGTGCATTTGCTGTGCATCGCGGCGAAGGGCCTGTAAACGCGAGGACTTACGACTGCAATGGTTGGGTCTTTTCACACGTCCCTGGGAGTGCTTCAGCCCATGCATATAGTACTACAGGAGTCCGACGCCGCCGCGATGCTCCCCGGATTTACGGCGATCTGGGATGTGGTAGGGACGACCCTGACTTGCCCACGCCCTTCGAGTTGTGATCCGCACGAGTTCTCTTACACGCTCAGCCTTCTTACATCCGTGGATAGTGGTCCATCATGGATCTGTCAATCCTCCTCACCTGATTAATGCGAGTTACCTAAGCTTGAAGCGCCAACTTTTGTATAGAGTTCAAAGTAGGGTGGATGGTGAATTACCATCGTAACAAACTCAACGCTTGATATCTCCCATTCTTTTATTCCAACCAACCTTTTTTGCTTCTTTCCGGCTTTGGCATAGGGTACGTACCGATTGGATCCCGTGTCCAGTTACAAGATCCGCAGATAGTCATCAAAAAGATTGTTACATATTGCGTTGGCGACGAACACGGATACGCATAGATAGGCGATGATGGAATGATCAGCGCATCCCTTGCATTCAGTCTGCCCGTCTGATCAACGTCTCGATGCCCTTGGGATGTAAATCACTAGTACAGAACACGCAGAAAGAACGCAGATCAACATCAAGGCCGCGATATGTCCACCGGCCCTGTTTGACATGCATGTTGACACCTTGGCGACGAACGACAGATGGACTGCGGAAGGCGTTGGGGGCAAGGTCACGGTGTGGGGAGGCGGGGATGGCTGGCTGCGCTGGGCGCCTAGATACCGGACATCAGCAGACAAACTCCTAAACCAAAGTCAATCACGAACATTTGAAGCGGCGACCGCCTCGCATTTTCTATCTGCTGCATCAGGTTTCTATCTATCTGTCTATCATCGCACGTCAATTCAAATTGTCATTCTGCATCGCGCAGCTTCAACGAGTCCACCCCGTCTCCGTATTTCATTGAGATCGGCTCAATGGACCGGCCGAGGAAGATCCGGAGGAGGGCTGATCCGCATCGAGGTAAGTGACATATCCACGTGCAAATGCGTAGCCGGTAACGGGCTCTAGATCTGTTTCAGAGGGCAGCTAAAAATCGGACGGTAGACACGTAGGCGCAGTGGGTGGGTGTCCAGGCACTCGCACCCATACCCGGTAGTTGATTGAGCGGACGGGCCGATACCGCAGTAAGTAGGCTGTGTCAGAACGAATTGCGGTGGTGAGGTGGAGGCTCAGATGAGAATGTCGGACGATGCAGAGAATATTCTTGCGTGGAACACGTCTCACTCAAGGTTCAAGTGGGGGACAGGGTCTCACTGTGATTGTGATCATGCTGTCAGGATCGGTATCTGCAGCGCTCCGCTGTGCATGAATCAGCATGATTCTGCCATGCGCTGAAAAGGGAAACAACCGTTCGACGACACTAGTAATGGCCAGTTGACAATCCTAAGAGTACTCGGAACTTTCATTCCATCCACGTATACGATCCAAGGACCCACACAATCCGCGTCCGAGCACCATATTCGGGGACCAGCCTCAGCCTCCAAAAATACGCCCGGACCATATGATATATCTAACTGGAGTCCCCTGAGAAGAACAAACTCGGCGACCAACGTCAATCTCAAGTCACTTGCGCCTCAATCAGTCCCATATGGATGTGATCAACACACGCGGGGGCCGACCTGCACCCCTAGGCCTCTCCGGTGTCAGGTGGGCCGGGGCGGGTAAGGCGCAAAGCCACCGTCAGCCATCGAGATTTCCCTTTTGGGAATCCGGATCGAAGTTGAGCCAACGCGGTGTTATCTGTTATCTTGCGATCTCAGGGTCCTGGCTCACGTGCTAACACACAATGACAAATTTGGGTGATGGTGGTTGTGCCTGGTCTGGGAGCATTCCGCTCCGTTACAACTACGGTATGCGTGCCCAAGGTCGACGATATGGGAGTTTCAACGGTTATTCAACGTAGAGCCCCTCTGACTGGCACGAATATAGGTACTACTATGATAGACGGGTATGACAACCATTCGGAGTTACCGAGTCGAGTACAATTGGCCGCATCTAGGGATCATCTGATCCTCCACTTGTACGGCTTCCCTGTACGCCACGACAGAGGAAGCGAGTGCTATTGTTTCCTAGCATAAGCGCATCTGTGTGACACTAGCGTAGATCACAGCAAGGTCTTCCAAATACTGCCAAGTCCCATTTGGTGTTAATTCTCGCCATCCCACCCATGGTGCATGAACCTCATAGGGTATAGTCCCCGTAACATTCATGAACCATACCTGCTGGGGATGTGCCACATCCCGCACGAGGAAGTGATGCACGCGGGTACAGTTCAAGAAAAAGAATGCCACACGAAGTTACTGGTGAGTTTGATGCGGTGATGCCCATCAGACGTGGACAGTGACAAGAGGGGAAAGAGAACGAAACAATAATACCGTCCTTCAAAAATGTCCGTCCCACCGAGCAAGGAAATGAAGCCCGTGACGGGCCAAAACAATGGCTTCTGTTGCTCGGGGTCATGAAAGCTTTGAACAGCAGTTTCTACAATCCCTCGATTGATACGCATCGTCTAATCGGGGAGGGAGAAACACCCGCGTCGCTTTAAGAAAACTGACTAAATGAGAGGAGATCACGAGTCATGATATCAGATACGATCATAGGACGAGGCCCAGATGTCTATTGTGCATCGATTCGGAAGGTCGGTCACAATCCCCTGAGAGTCGAGGATGACCATCTGTTGACCAGCTACAATGGCGACTTGTAGGGCTGGAAAGGTTACCAGGAAGATCACGGTCGCGTTAAGCACGCCATTTTTGGGGGGGTTGGTGGGGGTTAAGGGGGACGGAAAGGGAAAAGAGGAGACGCAGTTCTTTTACGGTGCTGGATTCTCAGCGCGTAAAGAGCTTGGCTGAGCGCATGGATACATCCCACAAACCGTTTCAAGTTGTCAGTCATGAGCCCAGAATAGTCTCGCATCGTTGGCAACCCGCAAGGACAAGAAAAGGGAAAGTCCCTCAGGATCAATTTGAGAATTCAAGTAAAGCTGTAGACTGACCCACCTGGGCCCATTTCCGGAATACTTGGGATAATCGTAACTGGAGGTGAAGGCATCGAGTCCTCGTCTTAGTTTTTGCTTGGCAGCTTCAAAGCTAGGATAGGGTCCGATGAGTTATGGCGCGCGGTCGGGGAGAGCACTCTTGCTACCCAGACCGAGAGCGAGTCGCAGTCGGTCGGGCGAGCTTGAGGCCCGCGTGTCTAGCTTGCTAACATGTGGATGCCCCTAAGCTTCCGGGCCGGTTCTGGGTGAAGTCTGGACAGACACTATGTTTCACTCTCACGTCCGCGTCCATGAGTTGACGCCACATGATGTGGGTGGCGCTCGCCGCCTCGTATGGGATCCGGAGTCTGGGGTCCGAGTGGCCCGGCACTTCTATCGTCAATGGAATACTGCAAAGCGAAGGACGTGACAACACTAGCGAAAGTTGACAGGACATAGCGCACCTCGAAGTGGCCTATCAGGGGTGTTCAAAGCATCTCCCCAACTCTTTCACAGATAGCACCATACCATTCGAGATACTTCACAGAAGGAATCTACATCCAGCCTATGCGTGTCTTTGCGCCGCCGTCTGCAGAGTCCAGTAGCGCCGGCGCTCATGTGGACGGCAGCCAGCTTGCGCCTCGCTGGAATTACCCTTATAATAACGACTGTAAGAAACGCCAACGTCATCTTCCAACCAAGTATGTCTAACCCCCCTCCGCAGAACGTACGTTGTCCTTGCGCCTTAGCAAATGAATAGAGCAGTAATGATTGATAGTCCAACGAGCGCACCACCATTCCTCAGTCACAATCTACCATCGTGTCGTCCGTCTTTCAAGTCAGGGAACGCATTCACAACGCCCTTTCTGGCTCCAATGCCATATTTCTGGGGCCCTTGAGCTGGATTTTGACCCTACAGATATTTGCGGTCAGCCTAATCTGGTGGATCTGTGTGAGCCAGCCACTGCTCAGTTGATGCGCCTCTCACCTTCGTTCCGCAGACACTTCCTATAAGGATCAGTATAGATATCTACGACCGGCATATTCGTGCTATATTTCCCCAGTTGCCCTCCATCCGAAACCTGCTACTTACTATTCGGACGGGTATGGTTTCGATTTTCACGAGCCTCCAGAAACAAGGTGGCCCCAAAGCCCCCTCACCTCGACCCCGAGGAAGGGGAGGCAATAATGCCCGGCCCGGCACGCTTCCCGTCGACTTGAATAACCTCCCTGCTGACGGTTCCTAGTTCGAGCATGGCAGAGGAAGCGTGATGGTTTGGCTGCGTCCGGTTAGGGGAATGATTAGTCCTCAGTGAGGGAGTTTCGGTTCTACTGCAGGATCCTTCTGCTTCGCCTTATCTCATTTGAGTGATGGATTGGTAGTTAGACCCCATGTATGCACTCACGCGACTCGCCGATTGGCCAAAAGGACAGGATGGCCTCGAGGTGTCCAAAATGTGTGTTGTGCATGAGAGCGACAGCTTTTGCTCTACGTCGTCGGCTTTGCAAGGTTCGCTGATCGATCGAGGGCTGCATGAGTGAGTTGGACGCGGTGACGGGCACATGGTGTGGGAAAATCGCGGTGGAACGGCGCCGCACTATCTGCCTTCGAGCGAGGCGTGGCCTCAGTCACTGTTCTGCGAGTACCTTCACGTCGTCAAGTTGGGTCGTGTAGTGTCCAAATTGCATATTTTCCATCATCTGGTTGCAATCGCAGGACGAGACGGATATTGAGGGAGTGGAGTGATTACGAGATTTACGAGATTTACGACAACGGAGCACTCCCGTCCGGATCACAGAAGCTTGAAGCCACGTCACACTATTTTATTTCACTTTTTCATTTTCATTTTCATCTAGCGATCATCGTCCTGGTGATTTTTATCACGGTAACAAATGACTGCTTGCGACGAATTTCGTGTCGCCGTCTTGCATCAAGCTGCCGCAACACCGGCTATTGGCGGAGTTCTTAAGCCCGCCAAGCCAGGTGAAGTCGTTGAGGTGCTACACTTATTGAGGACATATCTCATTCGATGGCTGTCCAGGGGGATACAAGGACAGCAGTGCCGATCTCGCGTACGCTCTGTTCCTGGAATCTCGCGAAAAGCGAAAACCAGCAATCAAGTTGATTACGCCCGCCACGACGCTGGATCCATGCGTGGAGGCCGACTGGTCCTTTGGCGATCACAAGGACACCATACTCGAAGTCATAGAGAAACGTGGCGCCAACGTCCTATGGGCTAACACAAACGTCCACTCAACCCACGCCCTCCTGGAAGTCGCCAAAAAATACCCAGATATCTTGATGGTCGGGCAGGACCCGCGACAGGTTGACAAATACGACGACAAGGGTTGGGTCAGTCGCTGGCTGCAATCTTTACCTGGTCTAGAGGAATCCTTTCCTCCGTCGCGGATCGTCTCTCGCGACAACCTGGACATTCTCGATACCATCCCGCTCCCTGCGATCATCAAGCCCGTACGCGGCCGTGGCTCGCAGGGCGTCGCACTCTGTCGTTCTCAAAGTGAGTTGAAGCAGCGAGCGCAGAAGCTCTGGGAGACGGGCGACCGCGTCGTTATCGAAGAATTTTGTTCCGGAGAAGAAATCACCGTAGCCGTGCTCCCACCTGGGATGTACGATGAGCCGGTAGGGGTGAAGGACAGGCACTGGGCACTTCCAGTTGTGCGGCGCTTTGACCACACAGACGGTATTATGCCTTACAGCGGAAACGTTCCTGCGGCTGCGAATTCATGTCTCATCCCGTTGGAAGAGGCTGCTGCCGACCGGGAATATGAGAAAATACAGAGGCGGTGCGAACTAGCGGGACAAACCCTTGGCACGCTTGCGACCATTCGGCTGGATGCTAGGAGACGTGGTCAAACAAATTTGGGTTTGTATTTCCGCATGCTGCCTACTAGAGATTCTCGTAGCTAACTGGGAGTGTAGGTAACGATGCCGAATTCATACTGTTCGACCTTAACATGAAGCCAAACATCACGGGCCCGGGCAGGCCTGGCAGAGGTGCTCAGGCGGCATTGACTGTACTTGCTGCTGGGGGGCTCGGTTGGTCGCACCGTGACACTGTGCGGAACATGTTAAGGCAGGCAGTGAGGCTTCGTAGCCTACTTTGAAATTTGGGTACGTGGAACTTGCCCAAGTTAGTTCCGTGATCCTTTGGCAGAGAAAAATGTACATGCCGACTGGTGACTGAGACGCCTGGAAAGGTACATTGTGAATCCTGGGCACCTAATACGCACCTCACACGGCTTGCGCTCAGTTGGGACAGCAGACGACATGCTCTGAAATTATCTAGACCAATATGTAGGTGCTATCCTTGAGGTATAATGCCTACCCGCAACAGATGAACCCCTGTCCCAAATTCCATCCACAAGGGTCAAGTCAAATTCTTGGCTCCTCTATCCGTTTGAAGGTACGCAACGAGACACTGGTTTTCTAGACCTGACTGCGGAATCACATCACCCAACTCAATCGACACAGGTACGGGCATCCCCGTGGCAGCGATAATTACGCATGATAAGGTATCTTCGAGGGTCCGGTGACTCACAACCATCATATGTGCTTTCGGCCACACAAGACCTATCTGTGTGCTGTGGTATCTCCGCCTGGAAGCTGCCTGCCGATAGAGCAGCTCACAGACTCTTAGTTGCACCACTGTAGTTACCCGGTTAGCCTGCCTCCCCGCGGCCCCTGGCATGATACAATAGGTCGGGAGGCATTTCAAACTGTACGTGTTCCCGCAGTAGTAGGGTACGTATATGGCATGGTGCCATACACTGGATAACATACAAGCTCAGGAGATAGCTGTTGTTGTTAACTCGTTTATGAAGTCTCGAATGTCACAGCCTGCAATAAAATATTGATTTTGGGGTTTGTTCAGTGGACCGTCTTACAAGTCACTTGCTGTACTGAATCTACTAGTTCCTGTGGCGGTCGTTCGGCGGCGGGTGAAGACCTTGCGCCGCTTTGCACATTCACCAAAAGGGTACCCCACTGGCCGTCAGGGCTCGGCACGGAATCTAAGTCATGAAGTACTGTAAATTAGGGTCATCGCCGGCGCCGCCACCAGACGCGCTGCGTGCTGGCGCAAAGGAAGACCAAGGTCTATCTAAACGCAAGACTCCACGTGTCGGATGAAGGTTGGGCACGTGGGCCAAAATATCCCCATACGATTTGTCCGTTGAGCTGTTTCTGGGCAGGGTGAAAGTTCTCACCTGGAATCAAGAGACAAATTACGTAGAATACACAAATTTTCCAATTGGATCGACATGTGGCGAGTGCCTTGTCGGGTCGACCCACAGAACAGACATGTAGTGTGACCTGGGTCGGAAGATCACTGATACTAAAACATAAACGAAAGGGCTGACTAGAACCAAATCGCAGTAGTGGCTAGTCGCAAGGGGCAATTAGGACCTAATCCTTTCGAGGGGATTGATTTTGCTAACTACGGCGTCCAGGACTGCAAGTGATAACTGGATTCATGGGTGAAAAACTGACCGCTGAAAAGAGGGCCCCCCTTGAGCAAACAGAGTGAACTAAGAGCTATTTGGGTAGTTCGGTTGCGTCCCCGTGGGCTGCTTCTAAACCAGGTCAATTCCGCAGCCCTGAATTACCCACGGCGTCTTAAACCAACCACAACAAGCGGAACAAATATTGGAAAGCCCTGTTGATATATTTTCCAGAGCCCACCACTCCGACTGTCGCGGTTTATGTATCACAATGCCACATCCTCTCTTTGCGTCGTTTCTTTTAAAGATGCCGAACATGAGGACTCCAGTAGCAGGATCAATCATTGCTGGCTGCGACCGATGTGGAGCAAACACTTAGCGAGGGTGTGGGAATCCTCGATTTAATAACGACTCGGAATGTATTGCCTGGGATTCTTTCAACTAGATCATAGTCCAGGCATCCATGGGGGTTCGTGTTGGTGTGTCAAGTTAGTGTATACAAAGCGTACGTGTACTAAATGCATTGTATTTTGTAAGGTAAGTTTACATTGACGACCTTCTGGAATTCCCAGCTGATCCAGCTCTCAAGTCTTTGACAGTGGGAAATTTTTTCCCGGAAGTCCGCCCGCGGTCCGGGTACTGTATGTATATGTGGGGTTGCCCTGGGACTGGTTATCCCCGGTAGCTTTCGCCTCGTGGGATCAGTAACGTAAATATCAGGGATCTACTTGCACATGTACTCGTGCTCCACTTCTCACCACTCACCCACCTCCTCCCATACCGAGCCTGGGGTGTTTGTGAGCGCTATAGACGGGTCAATCTTCATAGCTTCATCATTGGCCATATGGTAATGTACTTGTACTATAAGGGATGTATCATTCTCGCCACGGCTGTGACTGCCACTGTTAATGTTATGCAGTAACTACTACCCCTCAGGCTGCGGACCCCGTCTGATGGCGATGGTATGACGACAAAAGGCTTGGCTTGTTGGTCTGCCGAGTCGGCCTGCCACCGCCAGCTTCTTGGGGCCGAAGAACTTGAGAACCACGTCGTCCGGGGAAGGTTCATAACGTTCATACGCCAGAAGCCTATCGATCATGAAAACCGACGCACATACTCGCCACTGCAGGTCCCCTGACGCTCCCGAAATAAGAACCACAGAACACGTCGTCGCGGTGCAGTCTTTGAATCCCGGGTCTCCGCCACCGTCTTCGCATTCCATGGTACGTACTAATCTATACTGCATGCAATCTTCTAGTTTGGGGTCCCTCAGCCCTCTTGAGGTCTTTGTTGTTGTTCGGCATTTCTTGCAACCACTGTAGATATGTCATCCACGTCACGGCCATGTGCGATCAAAGCGGTTGCTCACTCGTTCTGGCCATACGCTAACCTGCACCGTCCGGTATCATACTGTACACTGCGCCCCCCTAACCTTGTCACAGACGGGAATGGGAAGAGATCTCTGAAAAAAAATGTATTGAATGAGTTGCCATCTCCTTTCGCCAGCACGTTCCAAAAAATCCCATGGTCTAGTCTTCGCCCGCGGAGTCGTCCAGCTGGTCCTCCTCCCTACCCTTCTGGGCCTTCTCCCCCTACTCCTGCTCATGATAAAAAATACAGTATGGTGCCGTTCAGCGTACATTAGATTAACGGACGGGCGGACAGATAAGCAAACGCGGGTGGGCCGGAAGAAGAAACTAAGTGCCTTTTTTGAGAGATTAGATCTGTCACATATCTCTTCGGCAGCTGAGATTGGAGCCGCGTCTCCCCCCCTTCCTTACTTGACAGCCTGGACCTTGCCTGCTTACCATCATCTCGCGCTTCGTCATAGCAAAACGCGCCACCCACTCAGGGCAGCCACCTGCTGCCAGAAGCGCTGGCTCTCCAGGTTCGGTTGATTGAATGTGTGCCTCAATATGTTATAGTTAGCAAGCACTGTAGCGATGAGAAGTGAGGGGGGGGTACTGCCATGTTTCCACGTACAAAACTACGGCCCCCTCATCTGTTCTCGAAGCCCCCCATCCCCCCCCCTGCGCTATCCCACGCGTTCCCCACTTCCGCCTTCACGTCTCCCTTCCCTTCTCCGCTTACTTGTAATGCCTCACGAAAACTCCCCGCTGCTTTCGAAGAACAATGATTGCGTGGAGTATGGCCTCCCGATGAAGACTGAGACATCCATTTATGACCGTTTCACGCCGCAACGAAAACGAATGATCCTTGTTCTTATCTCACTAGCTGGAATGATCCCTCGTGAATATCCTGCTTCACCTCTTGCCATGTATCGTTCCCCCTTTGACTGACTTTGTATGTGGCCCTCGTTTTCAGTATTTGTCATTGGCTCGTTCGTGCCATGTATTCCCCAAATTTCTCGCGACCTACGTACGACGGGAACCGTCATCAAGCAAGTTCATTTCATCATTGGCTTCTTCCATGTGCTCGCAATTCTGAGCTAACTTTGGGGATCTTCTATTAATTTATAGTTTGGCAGTCAGCTGCTACATGGTTTCGGGCGCTATTGGCAACCTTACCTGGTCCACTTACGCAGGATTTTGTGGGTGACAAATTCCTATTCAATCCACTTAAGCCGTGCGGCATGGTTTTACCCACGGGGTGGCGGCCGTGCCATTCCAAAACGGGCACCTGGTGTGCCCGCCCACGAATCCCCACAATCCCATGGCCATCTTTCCGGCTTCCCATCATTTTGACTAACCATATATGTCGTCCCATTCACCACAGATGGCAGACGACCCGTCTATCTGACCGTCCTCCCCATATTCACCCTGGGCTCGCTGGGCGTTGCCCTCGCGCGTACCGTCCCGCAGCTGATGCTCTTCCGCGTCGTGCAAGCGTTCGGTGGCGGGGGCGGTATGTCCGTGGGCGCGGGCGTCATCAGTGACATCTACCGCTTAGAGGAGCGGGGTTCGGCCATAGGCTTCTTCTTTGCCGTGAGTTTGGTTTAATTGGTTCGGCACCGCGCGAGTGTGAAGAACCATATTGACGCGTCCTCTCCTTACCTTTCACACTGCAGGCGAGCCTCCTTGGTCCTTCGCTCTCTCCGATATTGGGCGGGCTCGCAGCACGCTATGCGTCGTGGCGCGTCCTGCAGCTCGCGTTAGGCACGTGTGGCGCAGCGTTGTTTGCCACAGTGCTGCTGTTCCTCCCCGAGACGAGTTGGCCACGCGCACGTGGAATTGACAAGTTGCGCGAAGCAGACGAATCTGTAGATGTGCGGTGGAGTTGGTTGCGAAATCCATTTGCTCACGTCTCAATATTCCGGAGTCCCAACGTTCTCGCTGTCGTACGTCTAGTCTTCTTTTTTAATTTGGAAGCATTGAGGGACTGATGCAAGAATGCACTTTTTTTCCCCTTCACCTTTTGAAATTTGGTATTTTAACAGTGCCTGGCGGGAGCATTCGCCTTGAGTGCCAACTTTAGTGGGTTTCTTATCTCTATACCTTTTATGCCCAATGGACTTACCGTAACGCCGGGATGGTGTTCTAGCTCTGCTAATCCCACTCTCGTACACCATCGTAAGTCATATGACACGTTTACAATATTCAAACCCCTCACCCTTGAGAAACTCGGCAGGGCGCACGTTACAACATTCGAAACGAAGTTGTGATCGGCGCTCTATTACTCCCAAGTGGGCTCGGCAGTGCGCGTATGTACCCTTTGGCGTATTTGGTCATATGCGCCGTGTTCAGATTTTCGCACAGTGGGCGCACCAATTGCTGGTCGACTCTCGGACCGTGTGGTGGTAGGATGGAGAGAGAAGCGAAACGGACGCTGGGTTCCCGAGGACCGATTACGTGCTGCGCTGCCAGGCGCACTAGTTCTCTTGCCCCTTTCAGTGATGCTCTCGGGAGTGTTCACACACTATGTCGCTGGGACGACAGGTCTCATGCTGAACATGGGGTGCCTCTTTGTTAGCGGAATCGGGGTGCGTACGGCTCAACTACCGCCTAGAGAGCACTTGACTGCTGCTGACCAAATCGATATGTAGGCTGACGTTGTTCTCACGCCTATCGCGGCGTACAACGTCGATATACTGCATGAGCGAAGCGCAGAGGCGTATGCAGTCACGAGGTACGTAGTTTTGACAGTTTTTTCACGTGGTGTGAACGGCAGCTGAGTGTTTTATGCGTGCCGTTCGGCACTCGGCGTTTACAATGACAGCGCGCTCCGACACTGTATCACCGCCCTTGCGACTGCATCGTTTTTGCCCCTCATCAACAGCGTAGGCGTGTTGAGGACTGATATGATCGCCGCTGGTGTTGCATGGTTAAGCTTTGTGTAGGTTATTTCCCTCTCCAAACCCTACCAACGGATGTGTGTACGGCATAACTGACCGGGTTGACGGCAGACTGTTGCAGATTACTATACGTTACGGGGAAAGGATGCGCGCCTGGATAGATGTGGGGTACTCGGTTGATGAAGAACATTGATGATTTAGAACATGAGGCAACACGGAGTAGGGTGAGGATAGAGGGGAGGGCGTTTGAAATCATACTATGACCATGAAAGGAAGTGATACGGGGGCGTGGTAGCGGTGAGGGGGGGGAGGTGAGGCAATGGCGGGGGGGTTGTTCCACTTGGTTGAACACGAGGCAAAGTTGTACCTAATTTTATTATTACGAGTTTGATTATGTCAGCATCGATTTCAAGCTGTACACCTACTCTTGGGGTCCTTCGCCTCACCTCGCCCCATCAGATCCCTATTTTCGACTACTTGCCTCTTCACGTTCTGGCCAAAGTCTAAGTAGGTCTGGCCTATCCCTGCCCTCATCTATCACCCTCTCCTCTCATCCTCTCAACCATGTTGTAGTCCTCCCTCGCCTCTTCTAGTCTTTCTCTCTGTGAGTCATCTACCATCAAAGTCACCATTTTTGTGACCTTTAATTAAACCTATGCCCTCCTTGTTTCTTTCCTTTATACACCAGCCCTACAAGCCCCGCTTGTCCGTTCGAAAGATTGGTAGTAAACGCCATGACGTTCGCCGACGACGGCTTTCTTTCATCCCCGCACTGCTTGATTCTTCCAACATCGCCCCCATCGTCCTCACAACCAGACGTGCAGCCCGCCCTCGGCGCTCAAACCTGGCCTCCCCCCGATCTCTGGTCCCCCTCTTACACCCCAAATCGCTGTACTGCCCTAACCAGACCCCACGACCCTCCCACGTTTGATCCCGCCTGCCTATGGGCCCTTTCTCCGGCAAACCTGGCCCCTGCACCCGACCAACTCAAACATATCTATCCATCACCCCCACCCACCGACTCCGATCCAAAGCACACCGTTCCGCTCCCTGCCCTGTCCGAAGACTCCCCATCGCATGCCCCGGGCACCACCACATCCGCCTGCTCCCTTCCAAGCCCTCTGACCCTCTCCCCCCCCGCCCCACTCACTCAAGACCCCGAAGGCTCCTTTACGTCACACCCGTCTGCTGTACCAGATCTTCCTCTTTCCCCTCCACCCTCGCTTCCCATGGTGCCACACGCGCTCCCAGAAGCCATCACTCCATGCTGTACCCTTCCTAAGGACGAAGACGCCCACGATGATGCCGATGTGGTGACAGACGCGGCAGACTGCGAATCCCAATCGTCCTCGTCCTCCTCTTCGCCCGACGAACCTCCACCCTCCGATTTGCTCACCCCACTCTCTCCGATCTGGGATCTTCCGCTTGACGATGCCGACGCACGCCCTTCTGGCACCCTGGAGGTGTCAACGCTCTTGTCGCGATCACTGGTCTCACCTCTTTCGCGTCTCGCCACATCAAGCGTTCAGGCCACCGAAGATGACAGGATGACTTTGCCATGTGGCACAATCCGAGATCTAGACTCGAGTGTGGTGGAGTCACAATGTGGACAGCTTCGCCCTTTAGTAGTGCCATCCAGTGCGCTCGCAAGCGCTAGGTTCTCAATGTTCCACAACTTCCTACCATCATCCGAGGGCTTCCTCGACCCCTCGCACCCAACATCAGGAGGGAAACTCTTTGTCGACTCTTCGCCTCTCAACCTCTTTCTTCCTGACCCGTCAAATCTGCATGTTCTCCCGCAGCTCACCCTTCTCGCCCAACCAGTGCCTTTCCGGCGCCGGATATCCCTCCCTCCGGCCAGCCCGCAAGAGCTTGATACCGACACCCGAGACACTCTACTGTCTCACAGCCACGCTATAGGCACATCTCTCCCTTTTGGTGCCACTTTCGACACGTCACATTGCACCCACTTTGCGCCCTTTAGTCATAAAGGCACAGAGCCCAGTGCCATCACATCGAATCTCTTTCAAGATGCCAATGGCTCAACACCGGACCCGGCACCACCATCGCCGCTTTCAGAGTTCGCAGCATCTTCGAATCACCGGCCTTGCATGTCTATTGCGGGTTTTGGTCCCGGTATTGCCTCAGGTCCAGGACCCATGGATGTCGATGATTTCGATTCTTCCGACTTCGGGTCCCTGGATTCGGAGCACAATTTAGAGCAGGATGTGGCACCTCCGCCTCCCATGCGTCGCACTCTCTCGGAGCTCCATGACGATGATGAGGACTTTGGCGGTGACTCTGTCCCATTGTCACCGTCTCGGCGATCATTCGCTGACCTTCCGGAGGATACCGCGATGAACGAGCAGCCAACGTCCCCTCCCCAATCTCCGCTGCTAGTCGGTCAA
>Ga0307512_10002248_pt1 | contig 25080 bp, 26 predicted proteins | sample 14_EM_MG_FD_200267 | JGI IMG/M metagenome (GOLD analysis project Ga0307512, IMG submission 200267) | Populus trichocarpa ectomycorrhiza microbial communities from riparian zone in the Pacific Northwest, United States - 14_EM | ecosystem: Host-associated > Plants > Roots > Unclassified | place... | reverse complement strand
ATAGTTCCATAGGCCCACGCGCACATCTCTATGAATCGACTATAGATGACTATAGGCTGCGCGTCGCGCAGGGGTCCACGGGAAGCTTGCTATGAGCTGCGCGTGTGCGCGTAGCGCACCCTATAGTCGATTTGCACTTTTGCCGATGCAACATAGAAACAGGGTGAGAGAATATCATAGGGTACCCAGCCATAAGGAACCACACAATTGTGTGGATCTATGAAATCTCGGAAAGAGTGAGTGAGACCAAGAGCTGGGAAAGATAGAGTGTGTATTTTTGTTGTATGTTAAGATGATGTCTATCTACCCCGGGGTCTCCCAAATATATACTCCCCATCGCTCAGTCCATCTCCGTTATCCCTGCATCTCCGTACGCCCCCCGCCGTCGCTCAGGCCATGTCCGTTATCCCTGAATCTTTGTACGCCCCCTGCCAGCTTCCCCCTGTCACACTGTGTGGTGGTGGTGCTGAGAAACGGATTTTCCCACCACATCGGCTTGTTTGGTGTGGGTACCCCCACACCCCTAGTATGACACTTTGGCCTTATGCATTAGCAGGGCGTATTCAACTCAGGGCAGTGTCAAACCGCTACCATGGGAAACGAAGTAATATTCCATCTATTAGTTCAATTCTCAAGTTACAAAAATCCCGCAGGCCTAAAATTTACGCCTCATCCTCTCCTCTTAACTGCTTTAATGCTGAGTTATAGGCCTTGCTCATGGCAAGTTGAATTTTCTCTACCTCTCGCCTTGCCGCAACACTGTCCTTGCCAAATTTAATAGCAGTCTTTCTCTTTCCGACCAACAATCTCTCATTGGTTACCCAGGTGCTAAATTACGAGTACACGCGAGGAGAAACAAGCTTCACCAGCGTTACTGCCCGACAAGAGCCATAGCGAAAGCCGCTAGCCAATCAGAGCGAGCGACAGAGAAGCCGCAGTGAGAGCAATGGTCAGGGCTGCTTGCCCTAACGATGAGTGGTGGTAGCGGGAAGAAAGAGGTGGCTGTGCCGGGCATACCTCTTTCGTCACTCCGTTTCGCCTCCAGAAATTGGTGTGGTGTACTAGAAGCATAGAATCTATGCTCTAAGTGTCAGGATCTATCCTTCAGAGCTTCACCGCCAATTGATGGGTCAATGGTTGTATTTGATATGGTTTATGTTGTTTAATAAAGAAAACCGCAAACAGCTTTCAACATTACTAGGTGATCGGTCTTTTTAAGAATCGGGAGAAGTTCCAAGCTGAGTTGGCCTGTTTGTCCATTTTCCCGCACCGCATTGCGTCATCGATGTGTGTAACGTCTAACACTAACCGACCAGCGACCTTTCACAAACCTTTGCAAATTCAACACCAGCAAATCCACCACCAGCAAGCTGCACCATGAACTTCAGTAAATCCCCTGGCGTCACCTTCCCAGACCTCAATGGCTATCCTCCCGGCACATCATGGTCGATGGATGCCACGGGCGAAAGCATCACACTCCCCCGCATCTACAATCCCAGCTCAGGGTCCTGTCTGCGGGACCTCTCTATCGAGAACCTCATCGAACGTCGCTCTCCCTTCTCTCATGTCTGCTACGGCGTCTACGCCGACGGCGGGAAACGTCGCATAAACGAATCCTCTGTCCTCGTCTTCACTGATGGCGCTTGCCCCAACAATGTTCGGCCCGATGCAGCTGGGGGTATAGGCATCTATTTCGGTCCCAACAGTCCACACAACATCAGTCAGCGTCTACCCGGCTCTGAAATCCCGACGAACCAGCGTGCCGAGATACAGGCTGCTGTCACGGCACTCAAGATTTTGAAGAAGGAGTTGGATACTGTATTTTCGATGCACAAGATTGTTATTGGCACCGACAGCGAGTATGTCGTCAAGGCTATGAGTGAATATGTCTTCAAGTGGAAGAAGAATAACTGGCATACTACAAAAGGGAAGGAGGTTACCGATAGAGACCTGCTGGAGGTGCTGGATGTGTTGATTGAGGGTATGGTGGAGGACGGGCTGGAGGTGTTCTTCTGGTTGGTGCCGAGAGAGGATAATCGCGATGCAGATTCTTTGGCGAAAGCGGCTTGTATGACATCAGCTTAATGTCTTACAGACTGGTAGTTGAGTTGGCCCATACATGGCGTTTTAATTATAGATACTTACATACGGTTTGATTCAGGATGTGCTGATGCGACCTGGTATTCAATTATTCCTTGTTACTACCCTACAACTAGATTAGGGTGAGATTTGTTTCTGGATTTCTGGAATCGATGGAGGCTATATTCAATGTAGTGATTTAAGAATAAAAGCAACGATTTTCTAAGACTTTTCTTCACTCCATCATAAGTGACTCGAAGTGTTCTGTTGCTATAATGATAGTCACCCTGATTACCACGCTCGCCTTTGCACCAAAAATTTAATTCAGGCTCGACCCCACCGATGACTACAAGGATCAAAACGGCAGATGTCTTCTTTACTTTAAACTCCGGATCAGGTGTAAGATTGGCCATCTCTACACTTCTTACTTGGGCATCCACAAGTTTCAACCCTACTCCATGCAATGTATGTACCAATGCGCCCGGAACCTCATTTGAATGAGACTGCACAAAATATGCCGTGATTTTGCGGGAAACTAGCCCATCACTCAGCAGTTATATCAACGTAAGCAGGACCTAGTTAGGAGGGGAAGGAATACTCGAATGCATTCCCTCGGTACTATAGCAAGTTGTTACTCTCAACGGTTATTCTGTGCTCTAGATCTAGATGATTCGAGCCGATAGTCTAATATTGCATATTCTATTCTGAAAAGATTTGAGACCCACTGAGGTCAATCAACCACCACTTGTAATACCGATACGATAACGCACAGATATGCGATTTGCGGATAAGAATTCTAATTTCTCAATCGTAAACAGAGATAGATGACATAAAATCTCTAGCCAATCAATATATCAGTTTCCACATGTTTTCGCACACTCTGTCGATCTAGGATGTAGAATACTAAGTTGATTACAGTAACAATCGGGGACATAAGAGAACTATGTTCATTGGAATAATATGGAGATGAATCCGGCCACAAAAGTGGGTACGGTTGCAAAGGAAATATTCTGTACGGGCTGGATACATACCATGAAGAATGAATCTTCAGCACTTGAAGGATCTACGGTTCCCATCGAAGCCGTGATAAATCCGACAATGTCTTTCTCTGTTACTACCGAATGCCATCTCAACAATCACATATCTAAACTCTAACCCCCGCAGTGGTGATATCCGTTAATTACCTATCCCTGCATTAATGGTGTTGCATATCCAATGGCAAAGTGACGCGTAACTCTCAGAGTCTCTCTTGTGAATATCTTTGGTCTCTTTCCTTTTATCTTCACTCAGTACCATAAGTTTATACACGGACACGGCTCTCGCCTCCTTATTTTGACAATCGGCTGTCGGTAGAGCTGAGTAATATCAAAGGCATGTGGTTGGCTTATATTCTCAGCAGCTCTCTATTCCTGAGTACAATTGAGTCAAATTCATATGGTCGATTTTATTTCCTGTACACAACTAAGTCAAAACACTCACTGCACAAGCAGCAGTGAGCACAGTACCTAGTTGTAAAATTTCCCCGATTCCTTCTCTAAATCAATGCTTGTGCCTGATTGTTATGCAATGCAGCCCAATCAAGTACATACAAGTGCAGCTTGAGTCCCCACGATAGGATATATGTGCTCTATGATACATGAATGTGGTGTGGTGTAGCTCAAAAGCCCCGAAGATGTAGTGTAAATGTCATGCGGTCGTTTAAAAGCCACTGTCATGTAAAAACTGTTTACAGCTCATCTTAGGGTGTAGTTTATATAGTGTAATTCAAATGCTCCAAAAGAGAATGTAGATAATACACCATAGTATTGTGAGATTTGTTACATGGTATTGAGTATTCTAAACAGCGGGAATTTTGCACTTATAAACAGAGACAGTTCTGGGCCATTCATTTTGGGTATCAAAATTGCAAGTAGAATCACTTGGCAACATTTATTTGAGGTTTTGAGGCTGCGTGTGTGTGTGAGGGAGTTGTGTCTTCGGTGGGTTGGTAAGATGATTCCACCGGTCCGGTAATGGATCAGTTCAAACCAGAACAGTGTAGTCCAGTCCAGGTCCAGTCCGAGAAATTTTGACTGTGATCGGACTGATTCCAGATGCTGACAGACTGGACTGGGCTCGGTCTGGACCAATCCAGCAGGGTGTCTAGGGTTAGGGTATACTTTCCCGGTTATCGATCTTTTAATGGAGGAAATATATCTCGATGGAGCCGAATATACAGACAGAAGTGCTATAATTTCGACCAGAGTGGGTATTCGGGAGTGAATGATGACAAAAAGTGAGGCCGAGTCATGTTTTCGGTGGTACTTGGCTAAGAAGCAATGTCGAAATTACAAGCGTATATGGATTGGTCCAGACCAAGCCCGTCCTGTCCAAGCCAGTCCAAGACTGCCAGTCTGTGATCCGGTCCAGTCCGACCTTCGCATTAGACTGGATTGGACTGAGCCTTACCCCGGACCGGGATCGTCTGGACTGATGGAATCATTATTTCAAATCCATCAGCCATTCACAAACCCCTTTCCACTCCCACTGCTTCATATCCCTCGACGCACAAATCGCAACCGGCGTTCCACCTGATTGCAGCCCGCCTCTTCTTTGCGCGCCCAAATACGGTCCTGAAGTCGTTGCCGACATTGGTTGTTACAAGTATACTCCCTCATAACTCTTTAGAAGCCCAATGGCGTTCTCCCAACATTCATTAATCCTGTAATTTCCCGGAAGGGGAAATTTTGCTGACTGTTTCATCCGGTTGCGGCGTCATCACGGGAGATTGGGCGTAGAGCGGTGAATCGGAATCGTCCACAGGGTAAGCTAGCTAATCCGCCTTAAGGCCGCATGGGGTAATCTCACCCTTTACGCTCTCCGCACCATCGAATGCAGACCAATTCTCATATCTGTATAAACTCCTGGATTTTTCGGGGCCCAACTAAACCCTCTAACATTCTCCAGGCGCGGCGAGGTAGACATTAAATAACCGGTATTAACTCTCGCCTTAATTTTGTTCCGTCACAGTTCCTCTGCCGATTCGGCAAGCTTGGAACTGCTTAACAGACTTCATATCACAATATCATCGCCTCGCCGCGTGGCATACCTGTGGCCGAGGAGGTTCCCGATTTCTCCAGTGGACCTTCTGATGCGACCGACCCTCGACGCAAGGTATTGCTGTATCGAAACAAAGAGAATGATAATGTCGATGCGGCCAGCAGAGTGGGTGTCTTCCAAACGCTTACGGAGGGAGACGATTTGGTTGTGGGCGCAGAGAAGATGGAGCGACCGGGCGCCGAACATAGATTCGAGAAAAGTCCAGGCGCGGACGTTCCAGTCGCAAACGAGCAGGGTGACGAGGAGGACCTCAACAATGGTTTGTGCAGGGCTAGCGCCGACCTCGATGGACATTAGGTCCCGGTCGCATACCAGAGTGCTTTTGCTGTTAGAGAAGATTCGATTGATGTGCTTGATTGCCTCCATCCGTAGGTTGTGGTCTTCCGGAATTCACACGGTGTTGAACCAGTAGGAGTCGCAACCGGCGTCTTTCGCGATCTTGACGTACGCCGGTGGAGACACTTGTTGACACCCTCATGGGGTCTTCGGCCCTGTCCGTGGCTCCAGACGTGCGATATTGCCAGCGTCTTCGAAGACGCAGTGCAGTTTCGTAGTTTTCGTGCTTTGGCGTCCAGCACCACCGCTCTAGGACCAGAAATATACCAGTATGATGCTTCGTCCCAGATGAGTCTTTTACATCCACCAGAGCATGATGGGTCGTGCGCTGACTGCTCTTGAGCAACCAGTCGACGGTCCTGAAACCGGCCGCAGTCCTGGTGTCCGCCTCCGCCGCAGGGCGAGTGGTAATCGTAGAGGCACCGAGCACGCTTATTGCTGTGTGCGGCGGAAAAGACTTGATGGAACTTCAGGAAGTCAAGCGCCAGAGAAACTCAACTCTTTAACAGCAGCTCAAAGGCCCATCTGCACATGTAACTGTCGTTGTGGAAGTCCCAGCCGTGGAGGGTTGCCCGTAATGAGGGATGAGAAAGTGTGCTTGTTCCTCGCAATGCCAGCAGTTGGTGGAATTCCCCGGGTGCATCACATCCCAACGTCACCACCATTATAAAGTAGAAAAACAGCATTACTGACCGCTGCCATATATTCCATAGAAACGCCTGTACAATGTAGGTTTCTATGGAGATGCCCTGCATCAATGCTTGACTGTTGACCACGTCCAGAAGCTTTGACGTAGCGCTGCATGCTTCTTGCGAGACCAAAGTTCGGATGTTTGTTCCAGGTCGCAATCTGCAGAGATAGGTTGATAACGGTGGAGCTAACTGCAGCTACAACTTTGAGTTTTCTCCATTCTGGATGACTATCCGTCGACTGGTTACAGTATTTCGCGACCTCCTCCGAATTCCAAATTGCGGCATAGTTATAGAAATCAACGCGTGGCGGTGTACGAGGGAGTCTGGACAAGATCTGGCAAGCTCGCTCCACGACCACGTCCTCGTCTTCTTCGGTTCTGAGTCGACACAGCACAAGACTAGACAGTGCTTCATCAAGGATTGTGAAATGTGATGCCGGGTCATTCGCCCTGGAGACTAGTCCCAAACAAAAGGTTTGGATGCATCCCTGACGAATCGCGCTCGAGCTCAGAGTACTCGGGGTCTTCGCCTTGGTCCCAGATAAAGCAGTCGCAGTGATATGTTTCACTGTAGCAGTTATCGGTTTGGGAGATTGCTGAATGGGCTTCAACGCATTCCGCCATACACTGCATACACGATTCGAGGTAAAGGTGACTGGGTCCGCTGACAAATCTTCAGTCTCGTTGCATATCTGGATAAAGCAGGCAGCAGTCATGCTAGAACTGGGAGGTCGGAGGCGATGATTGAAGTACATCCTGTTCGCTTCGGGTAGAAACCTATGAGGCCATCAGCCGATTAGGCTCTAAATTAAAACCAGAGCCTATTGCATCCATAGAACAGACCTAGGGCTCGGTGCGATAGCTGATCTTAGGGTTCGAAGAAGATGGAAGATGAGCCTGAGGGGGTAGCAGACAGAGGCCTGATTTAAAGAACTGAGCGGGGAAGCTGGCGCTAAGCTTAGGCATACTAGCATACTTTATGGGGGGTTTGATTAAATAGGTAAGCATGACATGAACCTCACATGGGGCTATCATCTTTGACAACCTAGTTTGACATATTTTCCTCACTCCTAGGCTGTTAGATATTTTCGGCTATTACAGTTGTTGACCTTGCAGTTCATTGCAAGCCTTACAGGTGTATTTGAGTGACAGCCTAATGGCCTTCATGTCAGCCTGTCAGGTTTGTCAGATTGTCAAAAGATGGCCGCTGCGGCAGCCATCGCCATCGTAGCCATCACTGTAGCAGCCATCGCCGTAGCCGCCATCATCATAGCAGCCATCGCCGTAGCAGCCATTATCTCAATTCCAACACTTGCTGCTATATGCTGCAGCAAAGGTGGGAAGCTGGTGAAATCTGCAGCTCTACACTGTAACTGAAAAAATTCTCATCACAGCAACACCCTCTACTACCGACAGATTGATGTCAGGTTGTTAAACCTATTAACCTAATCATTGTGCTAGCATTACACACTACTGCAAGCCTGTCAACTCTACCAACCTTCCCAGACTTTGTGCTGCTGTCAAATCAGACAGGTTTACATTTTGGTGTTGCTAACAGATTAGTTTTCCACATATCTGCCCGCAAATTGAAACAGCACCACATCAACTTAATAATACATGATAGCCTCACCTCAAACCCATGTGAGGCTTATGTACTTATTCGAGCCCCCGTAGTGTAAGACGAGACACAAAAAGCTGGATTGACCCTTTCGTCATCACCTGCGGGGAGGGTCAGGGTTACTATCACTGTCCTCCAGCGAGTTCCATCAGAAGACGGATTATTTTTAGACTCCTGGCCGCCCAGGAAAATTCTGCAATTCGTCAATCCCTAGCTTGAAGTTGCTGGTTGGAGTACCCATAAATATTAATGTGGCAATGGTGGTAACTGAACTCATTCAAGCGATGACATCTATCTCCCGGAAAGATCCCATGGCCGCCAAGGGAGGTGTGCCACATTTAGAATATGCTAGTGGCAACACCGAGTATCCTCCTCAACACTTGGCCTATTTATCACTCCATTAGAAAGTAAGATCCTTACCAAAACTGCTATCCAGCATTCAAAGTCCTTACATTAAAAATAACAGTACGCAAAACGGCCCACCCTATGATAAGAAGAGTAAAAATGTTCAAATAGTTGTTACATAACTCGGAGAACACTTTGAACCCCAAAACTCATTTGGGGGGGGGTTGGTAGCGAGTGCCGCCGAGCAGGTTAAACGATGAAGCACTATCTTCGAACTTTAGCGAATCACGAGTAAGTCAATTGTGTAGAGTAACCTGCGGGCAGAGCTGGCTTACAGCACCTCCGTGGCGTGGTTCGCTCCCTGGTTTGCAAGCTGTTATCCGGAGGCGCAGTTCATGATACTAAAATGACGTTCGATATAGGAGATAGTGAGCGCGTGTCAGCGCGGCACGGCGCTACTCAAGAAGCTGGACCTCACGAGCTCTAGAGCTTACACAGTAACCATACCCATAGGCTGGCGAGAGCATGATGAAAAACTGGCTTCGCAGGCGCACTCTTCCCTCAGGCTTCGTGCACCATCCCCTCGCCGGCTCGATGCCAACTTTGTTGGGTGGACTTTGAGTGCGGTCATCACGTGGCGTTGGGTTAGGGCTGAGCGGCGGAGCCGCATTCACTCTACTTCTTGTGTACGTGTCAAATAGATGAATAGACAAGTCAATATACGCATCACCAATTTGGCAGTTGCACCATAAGTCGACGTACGCTTCCCTCTGCGCCAGGATTGGTCCAACAAATTTTAGACGCATCGTCATGTCGCTACTATCGGGACCTCCGATGCCTATGAGTTACATTTTTCACTGGCGTAGAAATTCTGTAATTCCATTGTAGCGTTGCTCTTATTACAAATTTTTATGAACAGCATGCCCAGACATCTGCAGCATTTACTCAGTAAATAATAACGCAGAATCACCGGCTCAATCGTTCGACCAGTCACAAACCGACCAAACCAAAAGAAACACCCTCCATCATTATCACATTCCTCACTGACCCTCCTCGGTCCTGCCCAACCCCGCCGCTCTGAAATCCACCTCAAACACCCCCCTCACTGCATTCCTCAACTTCTTCAACTCCATTCCCCTTTCCCTTTCCTTCACATTCTCCACTTCCGCCTCGAAATACTCCAAAGTATATCTTCCTGTTGGCTCCCCCTGAATATCTCGTCGATCGCATCCCATTCGCTTCGCAATGAGCCTGATTTTATCTTTTCCCACACCCCGGCTTCAGCTACGTTAAGAAGCAACTTCAAGGCTTCCAGTGTGCTGTTACAATATGAAGACCTGAGTTCTGTTCCAGCAACTCATGCTTGATGACGGGCGTCATTTCTATGGGTGATGATAAGCATGCTATCGATGCCATTCAATGCCATACATTATCTAAAAACGAATTTTCAACTCGAGCACGTTCAATACGGAGTAAACAGTGGGTAGCGTGAGAGTATCACGATTGACCTTGTATTTGCCTCCGGATGGCAAACCTTTACTCCCGAACCTACCATTCTAACAACGTTCCCTTATTCGCTTCTACAACGTGCGCTGACTGAACTCTTTTCAGTATCACAATCCGTATTACAACCGAGAGAGATATATCTAGTAGAAGTCGCACCTCATGCATACCGCCGTGGAGATTATGGTTACGCCCATCTCTCTCACCTAACAATCAGTCATGTAGCAAGTCTTGATGGCGGCTACCAAGCACCCCATCAAATGCAAAAATGGCGATTACACAACAACCACACAATAGAGAGTGTTGTAAATAACCAAATAGACCCTTTGGGGGATGGAGAAAAATGATGGTATGCAAATTATAAAGGATTGTGGCATTGTGTATCGCCTTATGATCACTTTTTGTGCACAAACAGTTACAACATACGTCACAAACACTGCAACCACACAGCAATGGCAAAGAAATGAAATCTGCCCTTTGCCTCATGAAACTTCAAATATGTAACAATCTAGATATGCAGTTCAAAAGATGAGTTAATGTAGTGGTGTAGAAAGGTCTCCTACTTCGTTTAGTGACTTATAGACTCCATTTCGGTGAGACTTTAAGTGAGTGAAGTAAGGCTCGTAATAGCATTGCAATATCTCTACCCAAACTTAACGTATTTTACCATGTAACTGCCCACGACTGGGGAACCGCTCAAGCATGTGTACGCAACTCATGAGCCTTCAATGACATCCAAAGACACTATACCAAACCTTGCAAACATTAGTAACTAATTTCCTACCTATTTTCATGCTTTTCTAGGGTTTTGGAGGTATCTGAAGATAGTGCAGGACAAATAGTAACCCAAGGTTGTGTATTTTGCAGTGTGAATATATACTTTGATAAACAATTTCGTAAATTTAATAGCCCATTCTGTTTTTAATACTCTGTACATAATCTCTGTGTCTTTTTATATATTCAAGGTATACTTCAACTCCATTGCATTGTAAGCAGTTGGGGATTATATCTGTTATGTATATATTAATTATAATTATGATATTTTTACAATATTATATATATTTTTATATATTCTGTTCCATTTATACTGGGTCAATACAATCTCTTTTACAATATACTAAATCATACTGTACAATCAAGGAATACCTATTCAACTTGTATGAATCTAATAACTACTGTAAATATTGATTTTCAAATAATATAATATCAAGATTTTACATGTAGTAACTTGTTTACTAACTATACCAGTTATTGCAATCTGGAGCTAATTGTATAATGAAATAACTGTTTTCAACTAGAATATAGTTATACTATATTTCAGGAATACATACAGCTGCTGTATTACTATATATTTAATATTTTCATATTGTTTATATTTGTGAAATTTTCCTCAAATTTGTGATATTTCAAACCACTGTATGGCTAATACTGTTAGCACTATCACTATTAGTTTAAATTTAAATATCTGTTATAATCAGAGAATATTATTTAATATATTAATATACCCGCTAACAAGAAGTTCTACCAATTCCAAAATCTTAGAAATTAAGATTTTACGTATATTTCAAGATATACTCAAACAATACTAACAATGATGTAGATGACTTCAAATACAATTATTTCTAATATATTCATTTCACTTATGAAAGCTGGAACAGATAGAGCTACAGAATATAAATGTTTTTGTTATTTGGAATTACTTTTGGTATATATAAAATTATCAACTAGAATATTTAAAGATAATTTATTTTAGCTTCTAAACATCAATGCTATATTAGTAATTAATGTAACATACTCAGTTACAATTATATACAACATGGGAAGAGTTACAGCCACCTGAACAATCAATTACTGACTAACTGAAAAATATTACAAAAATACCATATTTTCTCAGTTCAATTATAATTTATCTTTCCACCACCTTATGTGTATATTTACTTTCCTCCATATAATTGATGTGATCTATACATTATATAGTGTATCTCTTCACTGTATCAGGGCAGTTTGAATTGATATTGGATAACAGTACTTATTTTTATAGCAATATATGCAATATTTCAGTCTGTTTAATATCAGTAGTTCAGGATCTAGTTAAGTGTAACAGCTGCATAGACTATTTTATGCATATGAATTATGAAGTAACATGGTGGCAAATCATCCTGTATTAATTACAGATTGTTGTGGGCCCTATCAGTTGTGCAATTGGTACTATATTGTTGTTGTGTGGCCTTGAGCGGTTACCTGGTCGTGGGCGGTTACACTGTCAACTATGTTATCCTAAAATTCTTATAACACCAAATTTTTTTCATTTTGCATACCATCACTTTCACCATCACTTAAAGGCCTGATTTGGTCTATTGCAGCTATCTCTATTGTATGGTTGTTGCGCAATCGCCATTTTTCATTTTGGTGGAGCGCTCAGTAGCGGCTATCTCACCAAGACTTTTGCAACATGGCTGTTGCATATATGGTTTATCTCCCTGACGTATGGCTTCAGTTGGGCTGATGCATAATGTCTCTAAGATGATGGTCATTCCGGGCTCAGCTGGAGATGCCAGATTCAGCTGGAAATGCCAGCTGAGTGCGCATGCATGCGTACAAGACATGCTCCGAATACCAGTATATATAAGAACACCAATGTACCTGTACTTAGAATATAAGGCTTCTAGCAATCAGTAATTCAACAGGTTATGAGCCCGGTTGTCGCTACTATCTAAATTCTCACGATCTTTCCCACGATCTCGTTCACGATCACCAAAGAGCCTCACGAACCCTAAACCTCGTCACTGGAGCAACAACCGCATAAACAGCACTAAAACTCAACACCATCACGAGCCATCTCCATGATATCACGATGACTTCCTCAACAGTTCATCTCAGGGGCTGCCCTCCTCACCCAACGTGGCGGCAATCGTGGCCAGGGCTGAGGCCGAGGATGTGGTGGCTGTGGTGGACGCGGTGGACACGGAGAATGCGGTGAAAGCAGTGAAAGCCGAGATAGCCACGGACATGGGCAACAGAGTAAGTGCACCTATTGCAAAATTGACCGCCATACTACAGATGCATGCAGAAAACGGAAACGCGCTCAGGAGGGAGGAAACAGCGGAGGAAGCGATGAGCGCATTTGCTACCAGTGCGGGCTTCCAGACCATATCAAAGTCAATTGTGTCACCTAGAAACGTGTAAGGGAGCGGTGAAGAGTGAAGTCAGCCACCGCTACAGCAGCTCTCACTACAGCCAGAGACTGCGATCCCCTTTGACTAACTGCTCGTGCTCTTACCGCCACTGTCACTCTGAACTTATCAAAGTTCAAAAAGCTCTCATTTGCTATAGTAATTGAACTCGGAGACAACAATTCAGTCACCGCTACACATTACGGTTTCGTCGACGTTATATAGTACTACCAAGTCGAAGCTCTCCATACTCCTACTTTTCGACTTTCCCTCCTTCAATCAACCAATTGGATTTGGTGGGCATACGACTATATTTCGGAACGGAAACCCCCAGTCTACAATCGAGTCTTCAGAGGCACCTACGATCAGCTACAAGTCAACCCGCTTCCTCTGTTCTAAGTGCACCTTCGACTGCCATAACTTGGTCCACTCTCTGCATCCAGGCCAAGCACAAGCAACGGTTCATTAGAGTGCCAGTCAAGCGCACTACGAAGCACCATATGAGATGCTACATATATGTGGCAACCTACTCACGATGCCGCCGGCAACGAAATATCATATCAAGCTCCTCTCCACAATGTACGTCAATTTGGATGCTATACCAATAAACTCATTCCCGAAGTTCAACGCCGCCAGGGCAAATTCGGCCCAAGAAGACAAGGAATATATTGAGGAAATAGATACCGGAGATGAGCCTCTCCGAGGACAAGATAGTCCACCTACGCTGTTAGAAAACGCCCACAGCCGGCGCCTCGGCAGAGAGGATACGACTGCCCAGCGTTTGGCGGCAGAAGCAGAATGCATCACCCACAGCCGGCGCCTCCGCAGAGAGGATCAGACTGCCCAGTGATTGGTGGTAGAAGCAGAACGCATCGCCCACAGCTGGCGCCTCCGCAGAGACGATCAGACTGCCTAGCGTTCGGCAGCAGAAGCAGAACGCATCGCCCACAGCTGGCGCCTCCGCAGAGAGGATCAGACTGCTCAGCGTTCAGCAGCAGAACGCATCGCCCACAGCCGGTGCCTCCGCAGAGAGGATCTGACTGCCTAGCGTTCGGCAGCAGAAGCAGAACGCATCTCCCACAGCTGGCGCCTCTGCAGAGAGGATCAGACTGCTCAGCGTTCGGCAGCAAAACGCATCGCCCACAGCTGGCGCCTCCGCAGAGAGGATCAGACTGCCCAGCGTTCGGCTGCAGAAGCAGAAAACGCCCACAGCCGGCGCCTCCACAGAGAGGATCAGACTGCTCAGCGTTCAGCAGCAGAACGCATCGCCCACAGCTGGCGCCTCCGCTGTGAGGATCAGACTGCCCAGCGTTCGGCAGCAGAAGCAGAAAACGCCCACAGCCGGCGCCTCCGCAGAGAGGATCAGACTGCTCAGCGTTTAGCAGCAGAAGCAGAACGCATCGCCCACAGCCGGCGCCTCCGCAGAGAGGATCTGACTGTCCAGCATTCGGCGGCAGTAACCAAGCCAAGTACCGCCAGCATCTTCAGCTCCACCGATAGCGAGCTGTATTACAAGAAGTCAAGGTAAAGCCCCCACAGACGCATTAACAGCATCCGCAGCCACTGGAGATCCATTCATCAACACGGAAGCCAAGGAAAGCCGTCAACGAGCTCACTGGGAAAGAGCCATGATAGACGAAAACGATATCTCCATGTCGTACCCGGAGACTGCTACCAAAGCCAAGATCGAAATGAAAGCGAAACTCTCAGAGAAATATATGATCACGAACCTCGGCCTGGCATGCCAATTCCTCGGCATCGAAATCCACTGTCAAGATACCGGAATCACTCTCAGTCAGAAAGCCTATATCACCACGATTCTCAGACGATTCGGCATAGAACATACTCATGGTATCTTAACACCCATCGATCCCAATCTAAAGTTAGACTTGGCCAAGGATCGGGGGGAGAAGAAATTGAAAGATATCAGAGACTATTAAGCAGTCGTGGGATCACTACTGAACGCAGCACTTGCAACTCGGTCAGATATCTCTACTTCACATCGACAACGGATTTTGGACTACATGTCAACGGCAAGGCATCAGCATCAGCATCGGCATCGGCATCGGCAATACTCTCGCAGGTTACTCGGATTCCGATTGAGCCAACTACAGCGCGGACCGCGAATCTCAGGGAGGCCATGTGTTTCTCGCCAGTAATGGAGCTATCTTGTGGCAGTCTCGAAAGCAAAGCCTCATCGCCATGTCAACTCTCAAAGCCGAGTTCATCGCCTGCTCGGAGGCATAGTCAACTACTCCTACTGACACGGACGAAAATGTTGCTGATATAGTCACGAAAGCAATCGGTTTATGGTAATTGGAGGTCAATTTAAGGTTTGATTTAAGGTTGTTTCACTTGTCTTTTGGGAAGACGGATTTCTTTGTTTATATGGATGGCCATCCTCAGGCTACGGTAGTACTCTTTCCCTGCTCACTTCCCAAGCAGGGTTTTATGGAGGCTACTATGGGAATCACAAGTTGCACATTATCTTCGTGTGTTTGCTTGTTTGTTCGCTCATTCGTTTTGTTTGTTTTTCTTGCTCCCTGGAGCGTAGCAAAAGGGGGGAGTGTTGCATATACGGTTTATCTCCCTGACGTATGGCTTCAGTTGGGCTGATGCATAATCTCTCCAAGATGATGGTCATTCTGGGCTCAGCTGGAGATGCCAGACTCAGCTGGAAATGCCAGCTGAGTGCAATTGCATGCATACAAGACATGCTCCGAATACCCGTATATATAAAAACACGAATTTACCTGTACTTAGAATATAAGGCTTCTAGCAATCAGTACTTCAACAATGGCCGTAATGTATTTTACGGGGTGACCGCCCATGACTGGGAAACCAACTGCCCACAGGCGGTATTTATTGACCCAGATGACTTGTCTTAACCACTGTCCCTGACCTAGTCACGACTGGGGGTTGACTACTAACCCCTTCTCTCCCTTTTCCATACTCCATAGCATCATCTAGGTCCAGCATATCACCAATATATACAACAGAGTCCTCCTCCCCCCCATTTTCCACCTCATCCCACCCCACTCCACCCACCATATCTTTGTCCTCATCCTTCCAATCACTAAGCACAATTACTGGTGCCTTCTTTATACCTATAATCTTCTTTTCCACTTTTTTCAAGCTCTTTGACCCCTCTCCAGATGATAATACCTTTGCTGCAGCCTTTTCTTGGTGCATTTTGGCTTTGGTCACTTTTTCTCTGTCTAGCCTCTCTCTTTCTTCCCTGAGCTGAACCACATCCTCAGCTGTATATACACGAGCTTTACCAAGGTGGCGGTGGTCCTTGGCTGCTACTACATTGGTGTCCTTGGCCCCTGAGCACAGTGTTCTCAGCATTTCATCTCCTAATTCCTTATCTGCAAGTGCACCCTGAGCTGACCTTCCCAGCTGTGGTACAAGAGCCTGCAGCTTAAGGGAGGAAGGTGATTGTCGAGTGACAAGGTGAAGTGCACTGTGGGCTAATCAGCTTACAACTCTGGGCTGTGTGGGGGTGTCACTGAGGAGTAGAGTGGGAGTGGCTGGCGGAGATTCAAATCGAGTGATATTGGGTGACTGCTGAAGAATAACCTTGCGTGGGTTAAGAGGGCAGATCCCAGTTGCCTCAAATGCACTCAAGATGTTGTTCTTGGTATATGCTGCAGCTCTAGCATGTGTGACAAGTCTGTAGGAAGGAGTTAGAGTGGAGTATAGAGTTATATAGCAGGTGGGCTTACTTATAAAACTGTTCTTTCTTAATTGCATTCCCTCCTTTTCCAACCCATATATCCAGTTCATTGCTGTAGCAGCGCGAAAGAGGACCAAACAGCCCAACATCTAGAGGTTGAAGGATGTGTGTAGAGTGTGCAGGAAGGCAAATTGGGTGGATGTTTCTTTTCAAGCAAAAATCAAAAAATTGCCATGTTAGATGAGAGCCATGCCCATCAAGGATTAGAATATGTGGCTTGCCCTTTGCACTGTAATAGTCAGCATGAGCAGGAGGTCAATCTCATGGTACAAAGATCTTAATAGTATATTTTTCAAAGTTCTGTTCCACCCATTCCAGTCCCAGTTCATTGTCAGTCCAGCCGTTAGTTGACCATGCAAATGTTGCTTGCTCTTTATCTTGCACACCAGCATGCCAGCCTAGTAGATGCCTAGACCCCTTGTAGATATATACATGGGTGGTATAACTATACCATCTGCTGCAATACACTCTATAACTGTAACCATTTCGTGATTTCAATCCTGGGTATAGCGGGGATTCTTTCTACCTCTATGGCATATCACCATCACTTTGAGAGCCTGACCACGTAGAAAGCCCTTTTCATCCATATTGTGAATGTTTTCTGGTTGTGCATTGAGCTTTCTGACAAGTTTTCCAAGCTACAGTGACCAGTATTAGCAGAAAATTACTGTATAAACTAGAATGATATACCTTGCGAAAAAAGTCCTTCAAAATTGCAGGATCATTTGCACTAGCCCTTTGTCTATCTAGACGTTGGCTGAACTTGGTAGTGATGGCAGGATGGTGGTTGAGAAAGCGTGTCGTCCAGTGTTTACCAAGTTGTCACTGCCGATGTGGAGGTAGAAGGGACATTGCACATGCCTCAACCATCTTCTCTTGCAACAGATGTCCCAAGTCATCTAGTGTCTCACAAAACCTAACAATTGATTTCTCCTCTTCTGGAGTCAGCAGCTGCTCCTGCTCATGTGCTGCACCCCTTGGTTGTGCTCCTCTAAGTCAGTCTCGCGAGGTTCCGTATGGTATACCGTATGCTGAAGCAGCAGCGCAGATAGATGGTTCAAGACCTGTGCGGTATACATGATTGGCTTCGTCAATCTCATTCTCTCTGTCAATCGCTGCATCTCTGCGCGTCACTCTTCCCATGGTTGCGTTGTCGCGGGGCAAGAGTGAAAATTGAGTTTGTGAGGAGGGTAATTTACAACCCTGCTGCGGGCGCTCGCATGCTTTGTGGCGTGATCGGTCGCTAGGGCGTGGGCGGTTAGACCGTATAATACGTAGCTGCTAGTGCTAAAATTTCTAGAACCGCAGGTGAGGGTTAATATTATAATCTACAGACTATTAATATTATTGCCGAAAGTGTGCCATAAATGGGCTCCGAAAATTACAATATACGTCATTCAGCTATATAGAGCGGTATATATATTACTACATACTAGTTACCTATGCGATTGACTCAATTCCAAAGTGATTCCGATTCCATTACTCCTACTTCCCCGGTCATGCAGCCATCACTCGTCAACTAAATAGGCTCTTTCGTTGTGTGTATACTTAGATCCTCCGTAAGATTTGCGGACATGGGCGTATGGTATACAGCTGAGCTAAAGGTACACTGTTGCGTTGATGGGATTTAACTAGTGATGAATAGCTGAGAGTGCATATATTCGTACGAATTCATACACAGAGCTCTTTTAATATACGAACATAGATACCCACAATAGATAGACAATCAAGTCTATCAACCATCGAAAGTAACTTCTTTCCCGGATGCGACGGGCTTCAACTCCTGGTACAATCATATACGTTCAAAAATAACTATTCTTTACACGCTCGATTATAGATTGGCCACAATAGTCTGGCGGTCAATTACACCAGATTTGAAGACGATCATTCATACATGATGCCCCACTACTCCCAAGGTGACTTTTGTGACCAATCTACCAAACCGAGCGTCTTTATTGGAAACCCATAGCCTTACATATTTGGGACATAAAATGTGGCATTTCATTTGGCTGCGGGGTTTCCAATTCCAAGTTGAAACGCCTGGGTGATATATCTTGGAGTTATGGTGGCTCTGCGGAAAGCGTGCTTTCCATCCGATCACTCCCGGATGGATGGGCTACTGGGAAGACTGGGAACTCTGAAAGCTGAAGAAACGCACACTAATTTCGAGCGACTGCTATCTCATTTTATTCGAGCTGGTGGCCAGCTATCATGCATGAAATTCGGCATTGTGCTACATAAATGTTACACCTACGCACTTATAAGAGCAGCTGCCCAAATCACGCCTTTTGAAGTGCTTCTGGCTGCTCGCTCTTTCGTAAAGACTATCACAACTAAAATGATAAAATGACTTGTATCTACTAACTACATAAGCTACCCACGCTTTGGAAACCCATATGCAATGAAATCCGCGCAAATAGATATATCCCGTGTATATCTTACACAAAGTTGCTCGTGTCACTCAAACCGACGAAATCTGGCTGCTATGCGCGGTGCTAGGTACCCAATAGACGACTCCTTCTCATTCCCCCAACCCATGGACATAACCCAGACCTGCACGGAACTCTACCATCCAAGAGACAGCAATAAAACATATGGACTAACCCCGGATGATCGTTTATGGAACGGAGGGACGTAGAGTAAGGTCCGCAGACGGGGCTCTGCGGCTCGGCCCGCGACTGCGGTCAGACGACCTGTTCCTTCAGGGGTATCCTCATCGGTGAATTCGGACGAACGAACACCCGCACGGAGAGTGTACGAAAAATCGGATTAAAGAAACCCATTTAGTGGAGAATTTTACGCAGATAGAGTGAGTAGAAGAAAACGAGAAAGAAATCTCTGCAAACAAGAGCTTCAAACTAGTTAAGCAACACTAATTAGAACTTGGGCGTGGAGCGAGAGAAAAGATTTTATGTATACCCCGAATTCAAAGTGAACACTTGTGTATCGACAGAACGAGGGGGGACGGGATAGAAGCGCATAAAGGGGCTCCGCAGTGAGAGAGCCAATTGAACGATCCGGAAATGCAGTGCTAACCTCTTGACAAATTAGACTATTTGAGGTTGAAGTCAGTCCGAAACGACAATGCAATTAGTGTACAAACGGTAGCGGTGTTCTACTATTCTTGTCTCATCTAACTCCCGGATCTCGTCAGCAGCTAAACTTAACCCACCAGTCCCATAATAATTCGTCATTCTTTCCGGCCTGATTCAAGTGCAAATCGCTAACTCCCTCCTCTGCCAATATGCCGTTATTAGCTTGCTTACATCTGCAGGTACCAATATACGCATCATGATTACTCTTCCCCTCCAATCCACATCACCAGCAATTACTCAACTCACCTCACTTCAGAATATGAACCATGTGGTCGGAAGATTGGGCATTCGATCCGATGATTTCCGAGCGCCACCGAAGATCAGTTCCTTAAGTAGGCACTTACTCCTGACAAGCAACAAGAAGAGCCAGCGACAGTGATGAGATATTGTGAAGTGCGTGCTAGGGCCTTGTCCTTTTTCTTTTCGACCTACTACTTCTACGTACGACTGTGACATGGAGGTTCGAAAATTCGTGGAATGATTGTAAGCACTATCGAGGTATATGCGCGAGCGTTCGTATTCCCCCTATTTTCATGCATTGACCACGCTGAGTCGGGTGGACGAGTGACATGCCTTGATACTGTCCGGAAATCGATGCTTTGATTTATTGCTGATACAAAGTGAACATGATGTTATCATTCATGGGGAATGTGCTTGCGATTATTGATTTTATCCTCAGGTATTTGTGAGCCCTTTGATTAATTACCCGAGGATCTGATTCTGGAATGGGATGCTCAAATCCAATTTAGTTTTTGTAATAATCACTGTTGGCGCTTGCGGCTTTGCTAATATTCCCACCTGGAATTAACTCTGCACCTTCTCCCACTACCATTGAGATGCAGTGGTTAGGGTATACGCAACCATTACAGTGCCAGTTTGTTTGATTGTTTGAATCATGTTGTATTTGACCATTACTGATCATGACATATGTATATGTCTTCCACCGCCCCACCCCCAAAAATCCCAATCACTTCCTCAGGGTTTTCAGCCCCTTGGCAAAGTCGTGAAAGCAGCAACCTCCGGGCACATTCCCGTCCCCCCGCAATAAAGACCCCCGGGTCTCTACCCGGCTTCCCCTAAACAACCTTACCACTCCGGACCGCCTCCCGGATCCTCCCATTACAGTGCCAGTAGAAGGCGGTTAGAAGTAAGAGCGGAACCATGCAGTTTTGTACCTCGAAACCCCAGGAATGACCCGTAGCTGTTATCTGCAGGGTTGCGCAATTGGCCGAACCAACAACCAACCACAAGGAAGCCCATCCCACTTCGTACCCCCTCCCACTCCGACATCCCTCGCAAACTCCGCCACAAAAGACAGCACACTAAAACGCAAAACGATGGAGCAGTTGGGGATTGAACCCAAGACCTTTCGCATGCAAAGCGAACGCGCTACCGCTGCGCCACAATCCCTACTGTTTGTGGCGTGGTCATGCGCGATTCTCGGTTGTGGTGCGCGGATGCCAGGTAGTTTGAGGCTGCTGCATAGTACGTAGCTCATCGAGCTTAACTTAGGTATTAAGCGGTGTAATTTGTACGGTACACTAGGTCGATGTAGATTTTGCACAACGATAGAGAGGCTAGTATTCTCCACACCTGCTGGTGGTAGTCTTGGTCATTGAGACGACAGTGAGAGACAACTGTACTCCACTAAAGATAGGGTTCCATCCGGCTAATGCATCGGAAACATTCAATGGAGGAGTCTCAGGAACAAAGGATACGTAGTCAAAGTAAGACATATCTCTACCTCGCGGGAGTCTGAATATCTGCCGGAGACCTCGAGTTATATCTGGAATTGTTCACTCAACTTGTTCTAACCGTCATACCCAGGTGCCTATGGATTTGGGAGAACTTTAACAGCGATTTGTAAAAACATTAATCGTTCATACTCCATTGGAAGAAGCCACCTGGACACAGTGATTGGGCGAGTGATCGGCCGGAGTCTAGGAATACATTAGAAAGGTCACGGGAGTCACCTCGCTGGACGGCAGTTGTGGAAAGTCGAACCGGGGGTTGAGAGAATCGGTGGAATTCTGGCTGCACTTTGTCTCTCTGGCTGTTTTGTTCTTGCTTGTTGGGTATGTGCCAATGGAGGTATGACCATATCATGCAATGTCACTCGAGTATAGAGTACCTTATGCTGTTGCATATATGGTTTATCTCCCTGGCGTATGGCTACAGTTGTATGATGCATAATCTCTCTAAGATGATCGTCATTCCATACTCAGCTGGAGGTGCCAGACTCAGCTGGAGATGCCAGCTGAGTGCACATGCATGTGTACAAGACATACAAGACATACTGCGAATACAGCGTATATAAGTTCATGAATGTACCTGTACTTTAGAGATATACAAGCTTCTCGCAATTAGTATATCAACAGGTTATGAGCCCGGTCTTCCCAACTATCTAAATGCTCACGATCTCCTTCACAATCTTCCAAGAAGAGCCTCAAGAACCCTGAACCTCGTCTCGATAGCAACAACTGCATGAACAGCACTAAAACTCAACACCACGATCTCACGATGCCTTCCTCCGAACCCGCCGCCTTCAACACCACCAGCTGGGGCGACATCCCTAAGGTCACTCATGCCAACAACGACAAATGGAGAGACGACATGAGACTCATCCTGTCGGCCATGAGAGCATACACAATTGTCACCGGAGAGGATCCTGAACCGCAGCCACTTGATTTTGACCACGATGACAACTATGATGATTGGAAGGCTAAGGAAGCCAAGGCTGCATCTATAATTAGACTCTCCTGTTCCCCTGAAGTATGGTGCATTGTTAAAGTTATAAGAAATCCTCACGAGATGTGGACCACACTAGAGGCCAGCCTGGACAGCGCTGGATCATATATCAGCAGACAGGACATCCTTCGCCAGTTCCGTGCGTGCCAACCTATGGTGGACGAAACACTTAAAGTATACTTCCCCAAGCACAATAACTACTGCATACAACTGGACCATACCGACAATGCAATCACTGATCGTGATTTCCGCACGGAAATATTCACATCACTGCCGTCACAGTATGCGATGATATTGATGGTCCTCCAGCATAGCAGGCCCTCATCTACACCCGAGGAAGCCATGCATGACCTTCTAGAGGATGAATCAACAGCCAGCCTCACCAAAGAACTTTGAGATGCAACCACGGGTGCCACCCTTTTCACTCAACGTAGCGGCTACCGTGGCCGAGGCCGTGGAAGCGATGGAAGTGGTGGTCGCGGTGGTCGTGGAGGATGCGGTGGACACAGTGGACACGGTGGATAGAGTGGAACTGGAGACAGACATGAAAGTGAATGTGTTGCATGCATGTTACACCGCCATAGCATGCAGTTGCAGGGGGTGCAAACAGGGGTCTGACCTGCCATAGCATGCAGTTGCAGGGGGCCTGACCTGCTGCCATAGCATGCAGTACAGGGATCTGGCCTGCAACCATAGCATGCAGTACAGGGGTGTGAACTACTCCTGCCTATCTGGGTTGCATTCAATCTCACCACCCACACTAAAAATTATCGCCAGCCATAATGAGACACAATCTCATACTGTACTATTTCTCCACAATTGCACAATAGAGAGAAGAAATAACTAAAAGGGATTAGAGACAAGAATTAGGTGAGCACAATAACAAAATTTCAGACAGAGAATTGCATTATTGATTGAGTAGTAGTTGACAATGCTCAGGAACATGGAAAAATATCACAAAAAAATTTGACAGGGGATGAGGTGGTGTGAAACCCCACCCAAAATATATCTTGGCCGCACTTACTTTTCCCCATATCTTCTACTATAGTTTATCAACAAGTACGTCATAGAGAACGAAAATACATAAAAGGCATCGAAGACAACTCTGAAGATACGCTGCTGATAAAGTTTCACACTGAATATCATATTATTTCTTGAGTAGTTGTTGAATTCAGTTAGAAACAGCAAACACAATACTAAACAATGCAACAGGGGACAAGATAGGGTAGTAATCCACTTCACATATATTCTTCCAGCACTGATGGTTCCACTCTCCAGCAGGATCTATGTGTTCAAAGTAGTACAATAGAGAGAAATACTAAATTGATAACTTTACAGGCAAGTATGAATAGAAGCTGTGAACGAAGTTTTGGACAGAGAATAGAATGTTTAGTACGTTGTGGTGATTATTACCACGAGGCATGAGGGTAGATACCAAAAAATACGACTGGTGATCAGATGTTCAGAATGGCAGTGTAACGGCGGCATGTGACCAGGGCCGGGTAACGGCCATTCTATATGGTCGGCTCGCCACGAGCCTTAGATCTCTAGCGATAATCTTACCTATACATCTACATCTAATATCACTCGCATCCACGTTTGCAACCGTATTACAATAATTACCATACGTATACCTATGAGGCCGAACGCAGGCATACGTGCCCTTACACTATTATCGCTTTTTCAGTAAACGGATACGTTTCGCTCACGGGATTACGAGTTGACGAGTTTTACCCCTTTCCGACACGCGACACCATGGAGTCAACAATTGAGAATACTGCCCTCCAAACGAGATACCGAATGACTGCGATATGGCTACCGAATTGGTCCCGAAGGAGATTGAAAATGACCACCGAGCGTACCGAATAGCCTACCGAATGGAATCAAGAGATGATCACCGAGATCTCACAGCGACGGATATCACTGCAGAAGGACTTCACATGGAGATCGAGAGGATTACCGGGAGCCTTACCGTACCAAGCCACTGACCGAGACGCTTACCGAATGGCGTACCAAAGGATCACAAACTATCGCCGAACGGCATACCGAACTGAATGCCTAACCACCTTACCAGAGGCCTACCAAATGACTACCGAGAAACAAATGGATATTCTACCGAAGCTGCCTACCGAGATGGCCACAGGGAAGTCGACCAAGAACGCACCGAAGCTATCATCCGAATGACATCTACCGAGAAGCGGTCCACCGAGACCCTACCAGATGCCGAATCAAGAGATGCCGCAATCCGCATATGCAAAGCGGCTTTCCGAGAGCAGAAGCGCGCTCCTATCGCGGGGAGTATGACCACCTACTGTGAAGCTTACGTGTTAGATATGGATCAATGACATACCGCCCACGCCTGATGCAATTGGCGCATTCTGCCACCCTCAAATGGGCACCAGCGAGTCACATGAGAACCGACGGCTATGACGATGTCAGGAGCGAAAGCTCACATCATTGCCCAAAGTCAAGACAAGGCGCGGCCTTGCAAATGACGTCGAGATTGAGCGCATTGGGACGCCTCATACGACAGTAAGTCAACAGGCAGAGCAAGTCAGGATAGTCACTGGACAGCGGGCGACGCAGAAGGACAACCGAAGCCGAAGGAAGATAGTCTGCAGATGAAGCGAAAGCCGAACCAAATTACGTATCGA
>Ga0307512_10002247_pt1 | contig 25088 bp, 28 predicted proteins | sample 14_EM_MG_FD_200267 | JGI IMG/M metagenome (GOLD analysis project Ga0307512, IMG submission 200267) | Populus trichocarpa ectomycorrhiza microbial communities from riparian zone in the Pacific Northwest, United States - 14_EM | ecosystem: Host-associated > Plants > Roots > Unclassified | place... | reverse complement strand
CAATGGCACGGACGTGTCCAGGGCCGGGTAACCGCAACCTTATATAGACGACTCGCGATCTCTCTGAGATCGCCAGCGATAATCTTACCTATGAACTACTCTATTATATTACCACATCCACGTGTGCAACCGTATCTTCTCATATACTCTCATACGCGGCCATATACGGATATACGGCCTTACAGAACGCGAGGAGATCTCTCCGCAGCGTCACCCATTGCATTGCAATCCCGATGCAAGCGTGGACTCATTGAACCCATTCCGACGTACGCTCACAGTATGCCACAAGGCTACACTGTTCGTTCAGAATGGGAGACCCACTGAGCGAGAAGACAAGGCGAGACAGCAATCAGAGGGCGATATGCAATGCGACGCGTAGTATGGATGCCAGGCACGGAGTAATCCGCCACCTAGGCTTCTCTGACGGCCCTGACGGAGGGCATCCACTCTGAGGGCTCTGACGGAGGGCATCCACTCTGAAAGAGCCATTCCGCCCCGACGGAGATGTTTTTTGCTGATGTGTTCCGATGACAAGCATGAAGTTGCTGGCTACCAGTCTCCACAGAATAAAGAGCGGGTATGCACCCACTGGAGTCTACCTGAAACGGTTCGGCCACCAAGAGGACGACAAACGCTGGTAGTGTTGCGGCGGAGGCAGGACGGCAGCCCAGATGCAGGAACACCTCTTTCGCCACTGCAGCCACCAGAGAGACCAGCAATAGGCACTGTGGGATGGGATCGGAAAGGTGAAGGGCTGGAAAGCGGGCAGATGAAGACACGTGCAGTTCTCTGAGCTGTTCTCGGTGGAAGAATGCGACCAAGAAGTCATTCACTCCCTGGCGGCTTCTGAAGTCAGGAAGTTCCTGCCCAAATGAATCACAGTAGGAGTCGGAGAGGCTGACTCAGGTGCAGGAAGCGGAGGAGATGGGGGTATCTATCCGTTTAGTTTTGGTGCTTTTCTTTTCTTCTTTTGTTTTCAATTTACTTTTGTGTTTGTTTAATCTTTCAAGTTTCATATATATCTATATCAGCGGGGATGAAAAGGTAGCAGGGGGGTAGCTGGGCTTTGTTGCTGGCCCGCCCGGAGGCGGAGGTGGTTTTTAGGTCCAGTCATACTGTAATTAGAGTGCATACAGTATCAATAAACAACCACGACAACCCCCGTGCGATCAGGACGTGGAGGCACAATGGAGAAATAGCCCCATCATTGGTTGGTTTTCTTGTCAAGGGGAGCAATTTGGCAAAGGGCTTGGTAAAGAGGGGCATTGAGGCGGTGGGATTGTGGTACGAAGTCGAAATATACATGAACATGGGCCCTGACAGCAGATGTGAGCTCTGCTGTGGATGGGGTCACATCAAGCACAAGCGCCGCAGCAAGCACACCTCTGGCTACTGTTCAGATCTTCACCAATCAAGTGACATCAAGTGCCATGTGCTCGGGTGCACAGTGAAGCACGGATCACTCTGGGGTCATACGCGGGATAAGTGCACCACCTGCAGAGGAAATCACATTGCGTTCAGCAACAGATGCGCGGAGAAGACTGAAGCCGCCAAGGCGGCGCTGCAGAGTGGGGGAATGGGGGTAGCATGGCCGGCATCTGCGAACGCGGCTAGTAAAGTGGCATCGGGGACAAACAGACGGGTGCGTGACCATAGGCCTAATGAAACTGCAAATGAAGCGGGGGGAAGCGGAGCAGAGTTGGTGCATGCGGAGGAAGAGGAGGCAATAAGGGAGGTAGAAGATGTTACAATCGCCGACATCGCAACTATGGCCGCAGCCGAAACTGGATCTGAGACTGCAATGGGAGCCCTGGCTACCAATGATTCAATCGATCTAGCACAACTGTGCTAGGTTGTACAAGTGAAGCATTGCGGTAGTGGAGGCAGGGGTCGAACCTATGGCGGACGTAGTGTGCCTGCAGGTGCCACCGAGGGAATAGGGAGGTGTGGGGATCAGCCACTTGGGATATGAAATACGAAATACGAAAAACAGTTAGGATGGTGATACGAAAGCTGGATGGGCTGGTGGTTGCTGAGCGACCGGATTCAAGTAGGGGAGCTAACGATGACGTCATTGCCACCGATGTCACGAGGTGAAAGAAGAAGATAACCAGGATTGTCAATATTTATGATCAAAGAGACACGCAGTCAGGAGAGAGTCAGGCACCGAAGTTAAACAGGCAGAGAGTCAGTCAGCAGGGCAGACCTTTACTACCAGCAGATTGCAACACGCACAGCACTCGGTGGGACCCAAGTTGCCGCTTTCTGGGACGAAGTGATTGACCAAAATGGACTGGAAGTTGGGAATGATGCCCCGCGAAAAGACTACGGGACAAGAGAGGTCGAGGAAGGTTAGTCGGTGATTGAGTTGACTTTAGCGAATCGACCAATAACAAACTGGTTTATACCAGGTGATGACCACACCACCGGATCTTACCACGAGGTTATCGAGTGGCAGGTAGCAGTGGACAGCTAGGAGGAAGTGGACCAGGGGTTGGTAGTAGGGTGGATCTTAGCTGCGATGACGGAGGAGGATGTGGAGACAGCACAGAAGCTATGGGCGGAACAAGCGAAGGAGAGAGCTCACCTGGATGCAGAATACACAGAAGACCAGGTGGCACTGAAGGCAGCATGGTGTCAGGAAGCAACGAGCAGCGTTCTCAACGCCATGGCAAAGAAGATCAGGATCTGGGCCAAATCAAAGAGGTGGTGGAATGCCGACATCAAACGAAGAAGAAATGGGGTCGGAAGAGAAAAACGAAGAAGACAGAATTCGGAAGTGCTCACCCGTGAGAGGGCAGACCTCCAGTACTCGATTTGGCTGTCCAAGATCCAAATGTGCAGTAATTACTTGCAGAACCTCAGGGGAGCCTAGGTGTGGAGAGCAGCACAATACTCCAACCACCGAGCGAGCGTGAGCGTGGTGGCCTTAACGGACAGAGAAGGCAAGCTGGCAAACACAGCCACGGGGAGAGAAGAGATGCTGATGCGCGAATCTTTCCCCCCGAACGACGATGACCAGTTTTCCAAGCTACGACGAGCGTGACGCACAGACACACACGTCACCGAGCAGGTGGTCGAGCGAGCCGTATATTATCAATCAGTCAAAAAGGCCCCGGGCCCAGAGAAGCTGTCCTTTGGGGCCATCACGCTGTTCTTGAAGTGAAAAGGAAAGAGAATCGTTGGGCTGACGAAGGCAACCATTCGCATGGGAAGACACGCAGCGGTAGGCAAGCAGGCTAGCGGGGTGGTGATTTGCATCCCTGGCAACGACGACAATACAAAGCTGAAGGCGTATAGCTCCATATCCCTGCTGAGCGGCATGAGAAACGTGGTTGAAAAAGTGGTTGCAGGGCTATCGTCAGCAGACGTTGCAAGAAGAGCGATACTGAGCGAAGGACACTTCTCCAGCAGGAAAGGGCGTTCCACTATCAATGCAGCTTCCATCTTGGTTGACAGAGCTCATGCAACCTGGACACATAGCCACATAACAGGCGTGCTTCTCATGGACATGAAGGCAACCTTCACAAGCGTGGCAGAAGGAAGGCTAGTCAACTGGATGAAGGTCAGACAAATTGATGGAGACCATATACGATGGACCGAGAGCTTTCTCTCACCAAGAACAGTGGAGACGATAATCGATGGCAACACCATGGAGAGACACCCAGTGGATGCAGGGGTCCCGCTGGGCTCACCCAGGTCACCGATTCTCTTTGCGATGTACACCGCAGGACTGATCAAATGGGTCGAACAGTATGTCTCAGCGGAAGGTCCGTTAGTTGTTGACAATCCCGGCTGGGTGGCGACTGGATGCGATGTCAACCTGGTTGTCATGACACTCGAGTCATACGCAGTAAAGGGCATTGAGTAGGGAAGTAGATGAGGGCTACTGTTCGATACGGCAAGACATAAACAGGGCAGTTCGCCTGCAGACAAGGCCACAAGAAACACCTCAGGCCAAAGCTGACAGTGAAGAGAATGGTCGGGAACGGGTTCACATGGTTCAACACACAGGCGACACGCTGGCTTGGCATCGAGATAGACCCACACGTGACGTTCAAGGAGCACCATAATCGATGCATGAAGAAAGCTAAGGTGGCAGAAGCGAGATTCCAAACCATTACTGAGACATACAGGGTAGTAGCAGGGAGCGTAAGGGCCATCCATAGAGCCTGCGTCCAAGCGGTCACACTATATGAGAGCAAACTCTGGTGGGATCCTAAAGAAGTATGCAGGCAAGAAGACCTCTAACTTCTCCTCAATTGACAAGCCAGGTCTGTCCTAGGCATGCTACCCACAACTCCAAGGCGACCATTGATGAGGGAGTCAGGGGTCACACCCACGGCTGTGATCTTAGACTCCAGACAACAACGATTCGCTGTGAGGCTAGCAAACGCATGCAGCAACAATCTGAAGGAGCTGCACAAAGACAGTTCGTCAGACATACTGATATGCCAAGTAGCCAGGACAGATCACGAGCACGGCCGCACAACTGAACGCATGAGCTGGCCGGCCCCGGGGAAAGAGCCAGTTGTTAAGACCATTATACTGGAGGACAAAAGCATAGCCAAGAGTTCCACGCAACGCTGCGCAAGAGAAAAGGAAGCGAAAGTCAGGGCGGGAGTCTGGATGTGGGGGACAGACGGGTCAAGCTATGACGACTGCCGAGTGGCAGATGAAGCAGTGTGCAAGCACGGAAATGAATGGAGGACCCGCCGCAGATATCTGAGCACTGTACATATGAACGCCTTCGATGCTGAGCTGCGGGCGATTCAACTCGCGCTTGGGGAGACAGTCAAAACGAGCGAAGGACTGCAAGAGCACGGAGTGAAACCTGTGGCAGTCTGTAGCGACTCACAAGTTACAATTTGCTGAATGGCACACCTAGAGCCGGGACCAGGGTAGCTATCAGCGAGGAGGATAGAGTGGAGAGTGCAGGCTCTCCTCGCCTATGGCATCGCAACAAAGATTCACTGGGTCCTGGGACCGTCTGGCATCGACGGAAACGAAGAAGGCGACCGTCAGGCGAATCTGGCACGGGACATCAGCGAAGACACTGATAGAGAGGCCATACACCTCGCCCTCGAATAGAGCCAGACTAATCGCTGAGGGAAGGTCAGCAGCCAAGGCACAGTGGGAGGCCAACAAGTGCAGCAAGCACTTCAGCTACAGACTCATAGACAAGATGGGGACCAAGAGACCTGTTCTGATGACAAGCGTGCCGTTGCTGACCAGCAGGTTCTACAGACTAAAGTGTCGGCATCTACCCACTGGAGTCAACAAGAAATGGTTCGGCCACCAAGAGGATGACAAATGCGGGTGGTGCTCCGGTGGAGGCAGGATGGCGGCCCAGATGTGGGAATACCTTTTCCGCCACTGCAGCCAGTGGAGAGACCAGCGAATGGACACTGTGGAACGTGTTGGGAAAGGCAATGTGCTGCAAAGCGGGCAGATGCAGACACGTGCAGCACTCTGAGCTGTTTTCCATGAAAGCATGCGACCAAGCAGTAATGGACTTGCAGGCGGCTACTGAAGTCAGGAAGTTCCTGCCCAAATGAATGACGGTTGGAGGCGCAGAGGCAGACTCAGGTCTCGGGGGCGGTGGCGATGGGGGTATATATTCGTTCTTTTTGTTTCTTTCCTTTTCTCACCTTGTGTTCAGTTGGTGTTGCTTTGGTTCGATCACTTAAATGTTGTATATATGCATCAGCGGGAATGAAAGGGTTGCGGGAGGGAACCTCCGCCATCCCACCGGCTCAGCTGGAGGCGGAGGGTGTATTACGTCCTGTCATACTCAAATTACAGTGCATACAGTATGAATAAACAACTACAACAAACGACTTTATGTTTGTCAGCCAAGTTATCCTTAGTGGGATTACACTTGGGCCACATGTTGATGAATTAGTCATAGCTACGCCCTGCCTTGCGGAATCAGTTATGAGAATGCAATTACGACGCCATCCCTGGGAAGTCAAAAACCTTCAGCGGTGCGGGTAATTTTTGGCCACACCTACTATAACCTATCTAGCGGGAGAACACACAGTTAAGTTGTACTTACTGAGAATTACTTGTGCAGTATAGAATGACACAATCCGTGAATATGAGCGATCTCCAAGCTCACACGCTAAGCGGAGAGAACAACTGGCGGCACTCCCTGGTGTTTGGACAGTCAAGACCTAAGCAAGCGGTGTCTGAGAGATCAATGACATTGGCTCAAGATAAGAGGCCAGAAGCAAACCAGCTTGTTGGCGTGAGTCAATATCCATTGCAACGTCATATACCTGTCAATATCTATGTTGGCAGAGTTTCGGTTGGTTGCTGCATAAGTTTCTGAAGCATTGCTGAATAGCCAAATTAAATGCGAGACATTTGATGACCTTGAGTTATCAAACTATATTGCAATAAGCACGGTCTAGACTATGTGTCAGCAGATGTTCCAACTACGGAACAATAGGGGAAGAAAGATGTCCAAGTTGAAGTATGATCTGATACGCTGTCTGACATGATTTAATATAATGGATGGCTTGAGAGTTCCTCAGGAGCGTAACGCTTCAGAACCACATACTATGAACACGATGACCGAAGGAATGCGTGACAATCGGTCACTGGGGGCATTCATAAAAATGTAAGTCGCGATCGCAATAGAACAATTGTGAGCAATGCAACCACAGCATGGAAGTGCAGATTCTGAGAACCCTCGAACGTGACTGTGGAAAGATCACCTTATTTCGGCAATGAAAGAAGCAGCTCTAGCGGGCAACAGTCAGAACTACATACCAGCGAAGAAGACCTTAAACAATTATTGTGTTTTTATGACATCTATATCTATTATTATTATTATCAAATATTATTAGCTTTGTATTGGCAGCCGCACACCTCAGATGAGTATTACATTCCAAAACGAAGCCGACATACTGCTGTGGAGTTTCGCAAAACTATGAGTTACATTTCAGAAACGGCATTACCGATTTGCCACCCAGTGTATGTGGTGGATAGTTTTATTGGGTCAGTTGAATCCAACTTTACGATATCTCATCAATAATCAGGAAGTCCATTCTACGAGGGTTGTTGGAGTACATGAGGAATCATCACATGAAAAGATCAATAGCGATCGACGATTGACACCTTAAGATGTCCACCCTCAGTCATTATCAGCCAAATATGCGGCACATTTGAAAAAACATACCAGGCTGATCCCTTATGACTTACCCGGAAAGGCAGGATTAATCCCCTACCTAAAACTGGAAAGCCAGTCATCAGCAAAATGTAATTTGGTCTGGAAGCCATACGCAAACCGCCCAGACACTCCTGTAGCCCTCGTCAGTGCTTCTAAGTACTCCCAGATGCTTCCAGCCCCCCCTGGAGCTTTGAACAATGCTCACAGACTCTGCAAGAGCATTCTCATGTGCTCCTGACTGCACCTGCAGTGATGGAGGTGCATTCAGGATGCCACGATATTTGACTATTAGAATAGTCAAATTCTGGAGCTGCGGAGTCCCCTGCGCAGGTCTGTGGGACACATTGGGAGCAGCTGAGAACTCTGCACAAGCTCTGTGGGAGACTTGGTGCCGTATTCTCACACCAGTGGTTCTGAGGGTTCCATAACCACAAGGCATTTCATTGATCATATTGGTCTTTGGACAGTCACAGGATTCGCTACATCAAACATGGCATGTAATATCCAAGTCTCTCTAGATATATACATACGGAGATACAGGGATAACGGAGATGAACTAAGCGACAGGGAGTATATATTTGAGACCCCAGGGTAGTTAGACATCATCCCAATATACGAAATACACATTCTATCCTTCCCAGCTCTTCGTCTCATGCACTCCTGCCGAGCTTCGTAGATCGACGCAATTTGTGTGCATCCTCATGCACTGTTCTCAAGAGTTCATAGATCCACGCAATTTGTATAGTTCATCATGGACAGGTATCCCTTCATATTCTCTCACCCTCGAGTGATCTTAAAGATGCACTCTGAGGCTGTAATTGAGCGAGTTTGGATATGCACTTGAAGGGCGTGATTGTGCGAACATGGAGGCCGTGATTGAGCAAGTTTAGAGATACCCTTGAAGGCTGTGATCAAGCGGGTTGGAGATTCACTTGGAGGCCATGATGGAGCGAGTTTGGAGATGCACTTCGAGGCCGTGATCGAGGGAGTTTAGAGATGCATTTGGAGGCCATGATCATGCGAACTTGGAGGCCGTAATCGTCGGAGTTTTGTGATACACTTGGAGGCTGTGATCAACCAAGTTTGGAGATGTACTGTGAGGCCGTGATGGCGCGAACTTGGACGCCGTAATCGTGTGAGTTTGGTGATACTCTTGGTGGGTGTGATTGAGCGAGTTTGGAGATGAACTTGAAGGCCATCATCAAGCGAGATTGGAGGAGTACTAGCAGGCGGTCCATCTGGAGGCGGTAGTTCGAGACGGAGGTGTGACAGGAGCTGCGACTCTCATCAGCAAAAAACGTTTCTGTCTGGGCAGAATGGCTGTGTCTGACTGGACGGGCTCCGTCAGAGGCATCAGAGACACCCCGGTGGCGGATTACTCCGCGCCCGGCGTCAAGACCACGCGTCTCCTCACATATCGCCCTCTGATCACCGTTTCGCCGTGTCTTCTCGCTCTGTCGGTCATCTATTTCAAACAAACACTCTGGCTTTGTGCCCAACTGTGGCCATACGTCGGAATGGGTTCATGGGGTACGAAACTCTCTCCTTGCCTTCCTTCTACATTAAGCTCGAGGAGCGTAGAAAGGTGAGAAGATATGATACTACACAGCCGTGAGGATCCACGGAATTGCGTGGATCACGGACAGAGCGAGTGAGACCAAAAGTTGGGAAAGATAGATTGTGAATTTTCATTGTATTATAAGAGGAGATGGAAACGAGATGATGTCTATCTACTCCGGGGTCTGCCGAATATATACTCCCCGTCACTCTGTCCACCTCCGTTACCCCTGTATCTCCGTACAACCGCTGTCGCTCCTTGAACATGTACTTTTGCGTATGAACTCAGAGATATATTCTGAGGCCGTGATCGAGCGAGTTTGGAGATGCACTTCCAGGCTATGATCGAGCGAGATTGGAGGAGTACTGGGAGGCGGTCGATTTGGAGGGAGGCGCGACGGCAGCTGAGACTCTATTCTCTGGTTGACTTGTAATTGTGGGAATGTAGAGAGTTGAGTACAACATCCTCCGAGAGATGAGAAACTGGCTGGGAGCGGGAGACTGTCGATTTTGGGATGATACTGTACTTGGTGTATGCTGCACTCTGTGTTAACTCATGATTATGGCATGGCGAGATAGAGAGGGATTACTTTATTTCGTGTTCTTAGGTGATGGTAGAGTTGAGCACAAGAAATTGAGAGATCAGGAGAAATCATCAGGAGAAACTGGGACTTAGAGAATTTCGTGTGCGAGTCAATTGACCATCCCCGATAGGGCAGGTATGCGTTCCGATCTGGCGCGAACTAACACTGATACTAGGTCTTCCCAACCCAATCAGGCATGCCGTACCCCTGATTTGTCATATCCGCTCATATCATCCATATCATACTCATCTTCATCCCCCATCTCTCTCTTTCTCGTCCACAACTCAACCATCATTGCAGAACACAAAGTCAACTCATCGCTCTCTATCTCTCCATGACATGATCATGAGTTGACACCGAGTACAGCATACACCAAGTACAGCATCCACCCAAGATTGTTTGTCTTCCCTTCATTCTCATGATTACGAGTTGACCCCTGAATGTAGCTTCAGCTTCCGGAGTACTTCCCTACATGATTGCCACGGTTGCGAGTTAACTGACTGATGAATAAAGTCTCATCACCCGGTGCGCTGTCCATCGACCGCCTCCAAGTACTCGTCCAATCCTGCTCGAACACGGCCTCCAAGTGTATCTCCGAACTGGCTCAATTACGGCCTCCAAGTTCGCACGAGCATGGCCTCCAAGTGCATCTCCAAACTCGGTCAATCACGGCCTCCAAGTGCATCTCTGAGTTCACTCGATCAACGTCGCCAAGTGCATCTCTGGGTCCACTCGATCTCAGTCTCCAAGTGCATATCCAAACTCGCTCACTCACGGCCTCCAAGTGCATCTCTGAGTTCTCTCGATCTACGTCTCGAAGTGCATCTCTGAGTTCACTCGATCTCAGTCTCCAAGTGCATATCCAAACTCGCTCAATCACGGCCTGCAAGTGCATCTCTGCGTTCACTCGATCTACATCTCCAATTGCATCTCAAACACGCTCGATCAAGTACATCTTCAAGGAGCGATGGCGGTTGTACGGGGATAGAGGGGTAACGGAGGTGGACAGAGTGACGGGGAGTATACGATCATGGCCTCGGAGTATAACCGCCTGCAGCCAGTCCAGATATAGCGTGTGTAGATGGGTAGCTTTATAGATTCATAGATACATAGATGAGAATACAAAGTGAATACATGACTGTGATTCGAGGTGCTCCCAGGCTTGTCGCTGGCGCTCCAAGTTACTCTGAAGGCCGGCAGGAATGCCCTCCTATGATCTGATACACTCCTGAAAAACGGCTTCAGCATAACTGCAGCCCCTGCGAAGAGTGTAACACACCTGTCATTCTGATGACGTGAATACATCGCCACAAAGTAAAGGAGGTACATATGCAGTGCCACCCGTTGCATGGGCGACGGACAGTGTATAATTTTCCATCAGAGCGTACGAGGTTCCGTCAGAGCCATCAGAGCCGTCCGGAACACCCGGGTGTTTCAGATGGAAATTAGGGTCGTTGCTGATGCTATTCATTGGTTCACTCGTAATCGTGTGAATGTAGAGAATCATGTACACCCTGGTCTGCCGAAAGATGAAAGAATGGCTTGGGAGTGGGAGACTGGAAGTTGATCTTGGGATGATGCAGTATGTGGTGTATCTAGGACTTGGTGTATGCCCGATTGGGTGTCTGCTGTACCTGGTGTATGCTGTACTCGGTGTCAACTCTTGATCATGGCAAGGAGAGATATAGAGGGATGACCTAACTTCGTGTTCTTAGGTGATGGTACAGGTGAGGACAAGATAGAGAGAGAGGAGAGGGTACTTTGGAAATCATCATGATAAACTGCGATTTGAGAGAATTTTGTGTGTGAGTCAATTGACCAGCCACAATGCGGAAAGGTACGAGTCGCGATCTGCCGTGTAATTACACCGATATGTGGTGTTCCCAACCCAGTTGGGCAAGTGGTACTCCTGATTTCTTTTATTCTCTCATATCGTCCATGTCGTGCTCAGCTTCATCCCCCATCTCTCTCTCTCTCGTCGACAACTCTACTATCATTTCAGAACACAAAGTTCAGTGATCCCTCTCTATCTCTCCATGTCATGATCATGAGTTGACACCGAGTACAGCATAGTGCGAGTACAGCATACAACTAATATAGCAAACACCGAAGATTGTTTTTCTACCCTTCATTGTCATGAATACATGTTGACCCCTGATTGTAGCTTCAGCATCCGGCATGCCTCCCTACATGATCGACCGCCTTCAGCCAGCTCCCCATGGGAGCTCGAAGGTAGAGCCACCATGTTACATTCCCGCGGTTGCGAGTTAACAAACTGAAGAAAAGAGTCCCAGCACCTGGCGTGGCATCCATCGACATCCTCCCAGTACTCGTCCAAACTTGCTTGATTACTGCCTCCAAGTGCATCTCCAAACTTGCTCGATTACGGCCTGCAAGTGCATATCTCCAAACTTGCTCGATCACGGCCTCCAAGTGTATCTCCAGACTCTCGCGATTACGGCCTGCAGATGTATCGACTCACTGGCATGATCGTGGCCCCGAAGTGCATTGCCAAACTCGCGCGATCACAGCCTTCAAGTGTATATCTGGACTCGCCCAATTATGGCCTCAAAGTTTGCACGATCATGGCCTCCAAGTGCATCCTCAAACTCACGCGATCACGGCCTCGGAGTATATCTCTGAGCTTAGTCAGTTGTCATGTATAGGCGCACCTCGAATTGCACCCAGCAGTGCCTGCAGCCAGCCCAGGTATTCCCAGTGTTGATGGGTAGCTATATAGATACATAGATGCATGGATGAGAATACAAACTGAATACATGAGTTTTAAACATCGTTGAACGATAAGTAGTAGATCCAATTTCCAGGCACACCAGCAGGGTTCCCAACGAAGATATTGTTTTTGCCAGACCGCTCTACTGTGATTCGAGGTGCTCCCAGAATCGTCGCCGGCACTCCCAGATGCTCCCAGGCTTGTCAATGACTCTCCCAGGCTTGTCGCCGGAGCTCCCAGCTACTCTGAAGGCCGGCAGGAATGCCCTCCTAGGATCTGATACTCTCCTGAAATTGACACATCTAAGTTTACAGTCCACATTCTCTCAGACACTCCCGGAGGCTTCCAGTGACTAAAATACATTTTGCTGATGTTGAAGGCTAAACGGAAGAGGATGGCCAGATTAACAACCTGTTCTTACTCATACATGGTTTGGAAGCTATATGTACTGCAAACAGTATTTGACACCTCGGTTGGACCTGGCTACGAGTTATCTGGAACCATCCGAGACTACGAGTGTTATTCGTCCCGTTTTGGTATTTGATCTCTATCAAATACCATCTAGTTTAAAGTGGAAATACGCCTAGGAAGAATATTGTGTCTAGGGCCTTGCATTAGTATACATACTGTATGGGAAAGCAACGCCCTAACAGAAAGAGAACATGTCGAACGGATTTATCCTTCAGTAATTGTCACCTTGTGCGACGAAATCCCTTCTTGAAAAACATCCGGATTTGGGGTTATGATTCTGACTTGATTATCTGGATATTAACAGTATACTATTGAGCATTACTAATCCCTCGCCTTGATACTAGCAGCTTTGAATTTACATCGGAGTGCGATGGTGTATACAAAGCTTGATGGTTGGGGGGCTTAAAACCTGTTCGGAGTTAAACAGTGGGATGGACATAAGTTAGCCTTTAGGATAAGATATGGGATGTTTGAATCAACGGTTATGCAGTTTGGAACAACGAATGCTCACTTGGATTCCCTGGGATATATCAATGGTGCCATAAGGGAGGCTTTGGATGATTTTCCTTCTGCTTACCTGGATGACATATTGATATATAGTAATTTGGAAGAAGAACATGTGGAACATGTTAAATGGATTATACAACACCACTTGCAGGCCGGGGTTGATTTGAATCCAGAGAAATCCGAATTTCCTTTGGAAACCGTAAGGTATCTGGGATTGATTATATCAAGAAAAGGAATATCAATGGATGAGGATAAGGTCGAAACAGTGAGAAATTGGAGCCGCGAAAAGAATACAAAGAACAGCATGTTGCATAACATATTTGAAGTATAACAATTTCTCGGGTTTTGCAACCATTATCGATAATTTATCACTCAACATTCTTAAAAAGCAACACCATTAACCAGGTTGACAAAGGAGGATGAGCAATTGGTATGGGAATCAGAACAACAACATCAGCAAAAAACATTTCTGTCTGGGCGGAATGGCTCCGTCAGAGTGGACGCGCATCATCAGAGCCGTCAGAGACTCCTCGGTAGCAGACTACGCCGCGCTCGGCGTCAATACCACGCATTGCGTTGCACATCACCCTCCGGTCTCAGTTTCGATGTTTTTTCCTCAGACTCTGCAAGAGCATTCTCCGATGCTCCTGAAGGCACCTGCAGTTATGCAGGTGGATTGAGGACGCTACGAGATTGGACTATCAGAATAGTCAAATTTTGAATCAGCTGAGACCGCTGCGCAGCTCTGCGGGAGACCCGGTGCCGTATTCTCAAAGCAGTGGTTGTTAGGGTTCCATAAGCACAAGGCATTTCGTCTATCATATTCGTCTTTGTTACAGTCACATGATTCGCTACTTCATAATATGGCCTGCATTGTGTATGAATCTCTATATATATACATACGGTCAATCTGGCCACGACGGAATTTGTGAGAAAGAACTGTTCTAGCTCGAGGTGCCTAGGAAGAAACTGAGAAGATATGATACTACCCGGCCGTGAGAATCCACGCAATCGCGTGGATCCAGATGAGATGAAAAAGAGATGATGTCTATCGACCCCGGGGTCTCCCGAATATGTACTCCCCGTCGCTCAGTCCACCTCCGTTACCCCTGTAACTCCGTACACCACGCGTCCCACTTGAACGATGTACTGGGAGGCCGTGATCGAGCGAGTTGAGAGATGCACTTGGAGGCCGTGATCGAGCGAGTTTGGTGATGCACTTTGAGGCCGTAATCAAGCGAGGTTGGAGATGCTCTTTGAGGCCATGATCAAGAGAGTTTGGAGACTCAATTGGAGGCTGTGATTGGGCGAACTTGGAGGCCGTAATCAACCGAGTTGGGAGATGCACTTTGAGGCTGTGATCGTGAACTCAGAGATGCACTGGGAGGCAGTGATTCAGCGAGTTTGGAGATGCACTTGCAGGCAATGATCGAGCGAGATTGGAGGAGTATTTGGAAGCGGCCGATTTGGAGGGAGGCGTGACTGCAGCTGAGACTCCATTCATTGGTTAACTTGTATTTGTGGGAAGGTATAGAGTTGAGTACAACAACATCCGCCAAGAAATGGGAAACTGGCTGGGAGTGGGAAACCGCCTGGGAGCGGGAGACTGTTGATCTTCAGATGATGCTGTACATGATGTATGCTGTACTCAGAGTTAAGTCATGATCATGGCATGGAGAAATAGAGAGGGATGACTTAACTTCGTATTTTTAGATGATGGTAGAGTTGAGCACAACTATGAGAGAGAGCAGAGAAGATGGGGAAAATCATCATGAGAAACTGGGACTTAAGAGACTTTCGTGTGCGAGTCAATTTGCCATCCCCGATACGGCAGCTAGAAGTCCCGATCCGGAGGGTAATCACACCGATACGAGGTCTTCTATATCCAATCAGGCAAGTTGTACAGCTGATTTGTCATAGCCGCTCGTATCCTCCATATCGTTCCCATCTTCATCCCCCATCACTCTCTTTCTCGTCCACAACTCTACCATCATCGCAGAACACAATGTTAATTCATCCCTCTCCATCTCTCCATGCCATGATCATGAGTTGGCACTGAGTACAGCATACACCTGAAATTTTCTGTCGTCCCTTCATTCTCACGATTTCGAGTTGACCCCTGAATGTAGCTTCAGCTTCCGGCGGACCTCCCTACTGATCGACCACCACCAGCCAGTTCTCCACAAGCGCTTCACAGGTAAAGTCAACTTGTCACATTCCGATGGTTGCGAGTTATGTAATTGATGAATTGGGTCCCGGCGTGCCATCCATCGGGCGCCTCCAAGTACTCGTCCAATCCCGCTTGATCATGGCCTCCAAGTGTATATCCAAACTTGCTCGATCACGGCCTCCAAGTGCATCTCCAAACTCGCTCGATCACGGCTTCCACGTGTATATCCAGACTCGCCTGATTACGGGTTGCAAGTTCGCATGATCATGGCCTCCAAGTGCATCTCAAAACTCGCTCGATCCCGGCCTCCAAGTGCATCTCTGAGTTCACTCAATCTCATTCTGCAAGTGCATCTCCAAACTCGCTCAATTACGGCCTCCAAGTTCATCTCTGAGTTCACTCATTCTCCGTCTCCAAGTGCATCTCAAACACGCTCCATCAAGTATATCTTTAAGGAGTGACGGCGGTTGTACGGAGATACAGGGGTAACGGAGGTGGACAGGGTGATGGGGAGTATACATTCGGCAGACCGCTGCCAGTCCAGATATAGCGTGTGTAGATGGGCAGCTATATAGATACATAGATACATAGAAGAGAATACAAACTGAACACATGACTGTGATTCGAGGTGCTCCCAGACATGGCGCCGCCGCTCCCAGGTTTGTCCCCGGCGCTCCCTGGTGCTCCCAGGCTTGTCGTTGATCGCCAGGCGTTGTGTAAACGACTTCAGCATAACTGCAGCCCCTGCGAAGAGTGTAACACACGTGTCATTCTGATGATGCGTATACGTCACCACAAAGTAAAGGAGGTATGTATGCAATGGGTAGCGTGCAATTCTCCGTCAGAGTGTACGAGGTTCCGTCAGAGCCGTCGGAGCCGTCCGGATCACCCGGGTGTTTCAGACGGAAATTAGGGTCGTTGCTGATGAACTGGCATTTCATGTAATGGTAACAGCCTTTACAACTGCACCAGTTCTTCCCCATTTTGACCATAAGAAAGAAGTCATTATCCAGACGGATGCTTCGGATTATGTGTCCGCCCGGGTAGTGTCACAGTATGATGAGGATGGAGTCCCACATCCTGTTGTATACTTTTCAACAAAACATACACCGGCTGAGTGCAATTCTCATACATATGATAAAGGGCTTACGGCTATTGTTAAGGCACTTGAAGAGTGGAGACCAGAACATCAGCAAAATGTATTTTAGTCACTGGAAGACTCCAGGAGTGTCTGAGAGGATGTGGAGTGTAAACTTAGATGCGTCAATTTCAGGAGAGTATCAGACCCTAGGAGGGCATTCCGGCCGGCCTTCGGAGTAACTGAGATCACTGATGACTGGTACAGGAGTACCATGGGAGTGATTGTGATAAGTTTGGGAACACCTCGGAGCGCCAGAGAGAACTTTAGGTGCATTTGGGAGCACATGGGAGCGCCGGCGACAAGTCTGGGAGCGCCGGCGACCAGTCTAGGTGCCCCGGCGACAAGTCTAGGTGCGCCAACGACAAGTCTGGGTGCGCCGAAGACAAGCCTCCGAGCGCCGGCGACAAGTCTAGGAGCACCTCGAATCACAGTAGAGCAGTCGGGGAAAAACATCTTCTTTGGGAACGCTGCTAGTGCACCTGGAAATCATAGCTACTACTTATCGTTCAACGATTGTTAAAACTCATGTATTCTGTTTGTATTCTCATCTATGTATCTATATATCTATATAGCTACCTATCTACACACGGTATATCTGGACTGGCTGCAGGCGATGCTTGAGAGCAATTCGAGGTGCACCTGAAAATGACAATCGAGTGAAGTCAGGAATACACTCCTAGGCCGTGATCGAGCGAGTTTGGAGATGTACTTGGAGTCCCTGATGGAGTGAACTTAAAGTTGCACTGCGAGATCGTGATCGAGTGAGTTTGGAGATGCACTTGGAGGCCATGATTGTGCGAACTTGGAGGCCGTAATCGAGCGAGTTTGGAGATTCACTTGGAGGCCATGATTGTGCGAAATTGGAGGCGGTAATCGAGTGACTTTGGAGATGCCCTTGGAGGCCGTGATCGAGCGAGTTTAGAGATACACTTGGAGGATGTGATCGAGCGAGTCTGGAGATGCACTTTGAGGCCGTGATCGAGCAGGATTGGACGAGTACTTGGAGGCGGTCGATGGACGGTGCGCCGGGTGCTGAGACTCTATTCATCAGTTAGTTAACTCACAACTGTGGGAATGTGACAATGTGACTTTACCTTTGAGCTCTCATGGAGAGCTGGCTGATGGCGGTCGATCGTGTAGGGAGGCACGCCGGAAGCTGAAGCTACATTCAGGGGTCAACTCCTAATCATGAGAATGAAGGGAAAACAAACAATCTTGGGTGGATGCTGTACTCGGTGTATGCTGTACTCGGTGTATGCTGTACTTGGTGTTTGCTGTACTCGGTGTCAACTCATGATGATGGCATGGAGAGATAGAGAGGGATGACTTAACTTTGGGTTCTGCGATGATGGTTGAGTTGTGGACGAGAAAGGGAGAGATGGGGGATGAAGATGAGAATGATGTGGAGGATACGAGCGGATTTGAGAAATCAGGGGTACGACTTGCCTGAGTGGGTTGGGACGACCTCGTATCGGTGTAATTACACTCCTGATTGGGTTGGAAAGACCTCGTATCGGTGTAATTACACGCCGGGTCGGGTCTCGTACCTGCCGTATCGGGGATGGTAAATTGACTCGCACACGAAATTCTCTTAAGTCCCAGTTTCTCATGATCATTTCCCCCATACCCTCTCATCTCTCTCTTTCTCGTCCTCAACTCTACCATCACCTAAGAAAACCAAGTTAAGTCATCGCTCTCTATCTCTCCATGCCATGATCAAGAGTTAACACCGAGTACAGCATACACCGAGTACAGCATACACCGAGTACAGCATACACCGACTACAGCATACACCGAGTACAGCATACACTGAGTACTGCATACACCGCGTACTTGCATCATCCCAAGATCGACTGTCTCCCGCTCCCAGCCAGTCTCTCATCTCTCGGCAGACCGTGTTGTACTCAATTCTCTACATTCCCACAATTACGAGTTAACCAATGAATAGAGTCTCAGCTCCCGTCGCGCCTCCCTCTCGAACTTACCGCCTCCAGATTGACCGCCTCCAAGTACTCCTCCAATCTCGCTCGATCATGGCCTCCAAATGCATCTCCAATCTCGCTCGATCACGGCCTCCAAGTGCATCTCCAAACTCGCTCGATCACGGCCTCGAAGTGCATCTCCAAACTCGCTCGATCACATCCTCCAAGTGTATCTCTCGATCACGGCCTCCAAGTGCATCTCCAAACTCGCTCGATCTCAGCCTCCAAGTGTATGTCCAAACTCGCTCGATCACATCCTCCAGGTGTATCTCTTGATCACGGCCTCCGGGTGCATCTCCAAACTCGCTCGATCTCAGCCTCCAAGTGTATGTCCAAACTCGCTCGATTACGGCCTCCAAACTCGCTCGATCACGGCCTCGGAGTGCACCTCTAAGTTCACTCGATCACGGTGTGGTGAAACGGTGGAGCTAGAAGGCATACAGCCCATCATCAGCACTCCGCCGTACGTCGCATGGTATCCGAAGGGAGAATTCGTGGGAACGAGCGGTTCTAGCTCGAGGAGCGTAGGAAGAGGGTGAGAGGATATGAAGGGATACCCGGCCATGATGAACCACACAAATTGCGTGGATCTATGAACGCTTTGCGAGAGTGCGTGAGGATCCACAAATTGCGTGGATCTACGAAAGCTCGGCAAGAGTGCATAAGTCCAAGAGCTGGGAAAGATACAGTGTGTATTTCGTATAATGCGATGATGTCTATCTACCCCGGGGTCTCCCAAATATATACTGCCTGTCGCTGAGTCCATCTCCGTTATCACTGTATCTCCGTATGTATATATATAGAGAGACTTAGATAATACATGCCATATCATGATGTAGCGAATCTTGTGACTTTAACAAAGACCAATATGATCGATGAAATGCCTTGTGGTTATGGAACCCTAAGAACCGCTGATGTGAGAATATGGCACCAAGTCTCCCGCAGAGCTTGTGCAGAGGTCTCAGCTTCTCTCGAAGTCTCCCGCAGACCTGCGCAAAGGTCTCAGCAGCTCCCAAATTTGACCATCCTAATAGTCAAATCTCGTAGCATCCTGAATGCACCTCCATCACTGCAGGTGCTTTCAGGAGCACGTGAGAATGCTCTTGCAGAGTCTGAGAGCACTTTGCAAAGCTCCAGGGGGGGCTGGGAGCATCTGGAAGTACTTAGAAGCACTGGTGAGGGCTACCGGAGTGTCTGGGAGGTTTGCGTACGGCTTCCGGACCGAATTACATTTTGCTGATGAATGTGAAGGGGCTGCATATACCCTGCAGTTGCTAACTGCTCATAGGTATCTCCAATATTTCATGACAAAGTAGCTTTCGAACCAACGACAGGAACAATGGTCGTAGTTTTTAACCAGCTTCGATTATCAGATAGGTTATAAGCCAGGACAGTCGAATGGGAAAGCAGATCATCTGCCAAATGTAAATCGGTCTGGAAGCAACACGCAATCCTTCCAGACACTCCGGGCAACCTCGCCAGTGCTTCTTAGCACTTCTAGATGCTCCCAGACCCCCCTGGAGCTAAGCAAAGTGCTCTCAGACTCTGCAAGAGCATTCTCAGGATGCTATGAGATTTGACTGATAGGATAGTCGAATTTTGGAGCTCCCGAGACCTCTGCGCAGATCTCCGGGAGACTTTGAGAGAAGCTGAGACTGCTGCGTAGCTCTGGTCAGGGGGAGACTTCAAAAGCATCCGAGACCGCTGCGCAGCACAGCAGGAGACTTGGTGCCGTATTCTGACAGCAGTGGTTCTTACATTACCACAAGGCATTTCATCTTTGTTACAGTCACAAGATTCGCAACATCATAATATGGCATGCATTATATAAGTCTTTCTATATATATACATACGGTCAATCTGGCCGCAAATGGTAGTGGAGCATAATTGGAGGAGCACCTGGACACGCCCATGACAGAACTTAGAGATGCACCACTTGGAGGCCATTCTGGTGAAACAATGGAGCTAGAAGGCAGAGAGCTCTCCATCAACACTCCGCCGCACCTCTCGGGACATCCAATCGGAATTCATGACAAAGAGCAGTTCTGGTTGGAGCAGCGAAGGAATCCGGTGAGAAGATATGATACTACCCGGGGTTGAGGATCCATGCAATTGCGTGGATCAACGAAATCTTGGACAGAGCAAGTGAGACCAAAAGTTGGGAACAATAGAGTGTGTATTTTCATTGTATGATAAGATGAGATGGAAATGGGATGATGTCTATCTACTCCAGGGTATGCTGAATATACACTCCCCGTCACTCTGACCATCTCCGTTACCCCAGTATCACCGTACCCCCGCTGTCGCTGCTTGAAGATGTACTTGGAGGCCGGGATTGAGCGAGTTTGGAGATGCACTTGGAGGCAGTAATCGAGTCTATTTGGAGATACACTTGGAGACTGAGATCAAGTGAACTCAGAGATGGACTTGAAGGCCGGGATTGAGCGAGTATAGAGATCCACTTAGAGGCCGAGATCGAGTGAACTCAGAGATGCACCTGGAGGCCGGGATCGAGCGAGTTTGGAAATACACTTAGAGGCCAAGATCGAGTGATCTCAGAGATGCACTCGGAGGCTGCGATGGAGCGAGTTTGGAGATGCACTGATGCCCGGATGGAGTGAACTCAGAGATGCATTTGGAGGCCATCATCGATCAAGATTGGAGGAGTACTTGGAGGCGGTTGATCTGGAGGTGATTGATATGAAGGTGGTCAATCTGGAGGCAGTGAATCTGGAGGCGCTAGATCGGGAGGCATGTGCGATGGAAGCTCAGACTCTATTCATTGGTCAACTCGTAATTGTGGGAATGTAGAGATTTGAGTACAACACAGTCTGCTGAGAGCTGAGAGACTGGCTGGGAGTGGGAGACAGTCGATCTTGGGATGATGCAGTACGCGGTGTATGCAGTACTCAGTGAATACAGTACTCGGTGTATGCTGTAGTCGGTGTATGCAGTATTCTGTGTATGCTGTACTCGGTGTATGCTGTACTCGGTGTCAACTCTTGATCATGGCATGAAGAGATAGAGAGGAATGACATAACTTCGTGTTCTTAGGTGATGGTAGAGTTGAGGACGAGAAGGAGAGAGATGAGAGGAGATGGGCAACTCATCATGAGGAACTGGGATGGAAGAGACTTTCGTGTGAGAGTCAATTTACCATTCCCAATAAGGCAGGTACGAGTTCCGATTTGGCGTGTAATAACACTGATATGAGGTCTTTCCAACCCCATCAGGCAAGTCGTACCCCTGATTTTTCATATTCGCTCTTATCCTCCAAATCCTTCTCATCTTCATCCCCCATCTCTCTCTTTCTCATCCACTACCATCATCGCCGAACACAAAGTTAGGTCATCCCTCTCTATCTCTCCATGCCATGATCATGAGTTGACACCGAGTACAAGCATACACCGAGTACAGCATACACTGAGTACAGCATAGACCGAATACAGCATACACCAAGTACAGCATGCCCAACATTGTTTGTCATCCCTTCATTCGCATGATTACGAGTTGACCCCTGAATGTAGCTTCAGCTTTCAGCGTGCCTCCCTACACAATCGACTGGCAACAACCAGCTCGCCATAGGTGCTCAAAGGTAAAGTCACCTTGTCACGTTCCCATGTTTGTGAGTCAACTAACTGATGAATGGAGTCTCAATGCCCGGCGCGCCATCCATCGACCGGCTCCTGGTACCCGTCCAATCTCGCTGGATCACAGCCTCCGGAGTGTATCTCCAAACTCGCACGATTATGTCCTCCAAGTTCGCACGATCATGACCTCGAAGTGCATCTCCATACTTGCTCGATCACAATCTCTGAGTGCATCCCTAAGTTCACTCGATCACGGCCTCCAAGTGTATCACCAAATACGCTCGATTTCCTCTTGCAAGTGCATCTCCAAACTCGCTCGATTACAGACTCCAAGTTCGCACGATCATGGCCCCCAAGTGCATCTCCAAACTCGCTCAATTACAGCCTCGATGTGTATCTCCAAATATCCTCGATTACCGCCTGCAAGAGCATCTCCAAACTCGCTCTGTCACGGCCTCGGAGTGTATCTCCAAATACGCTGGATCACCGCCTCCTAGTTCATTTCTCAACTCGCTCGATCACCGCCTCGCAGTGTATCTCTGAGTTCACTCCATCATCATTTCCAGGCTCACCTCAAATTGCACTCAAGCTCCGCCTGCAGCCAGTCCAGATATACTGTTTGTAGATGGGTAGCTACATAGATACATAGATGAGAATACAAACTGAATACATGAGTTTTGAAAATCGTTCAGAAATGAGTAGTAGCTATGGTTTCCAGGCGCACCTGCAACGGTCCCAAAGATGTCATTTTTCCCAGACTGCTTGACAGTGATTCGAGGTGCTTCCAGGCTTGTTGCTGGCACTCCCCAGCTTGTCGCCGGCGCTCCTATGTGCTCCCAGGCATGTCGTCGGCGCACCCAGACTTGTCGCCGGCGCTCCGGGGTGCACTCAAACTTATCACAATCACTCCCATGGTACCCCTGTACCAGTCATTAGAGATCCCAGTTACTTCGAAGGCCGGCCGGAATGCCCTCCTACTGTCTGACACTCTCCTGAAATTGACGCATCTATGTTTACACTCCACATCCTCTCAGACACTCCTGGAGGCTCCCAGTGACTAAATTACATTTTGCTAATGATGCTTTGACGAGGAGGCCGGGAGACCTCCCTGAGGGGGGGGATGCAAGACTTGGAAATATGGAACAAGTGGTTCTAAAGCCACAGAACCTACCGGAACAATTGCGTTTGTTGGCGGATAGCCCGCCTGTACAGTTTCGTCCCTCTATTCCTGATCTTATGGCGAAGGGATATAAGACTGACCCTTCACCAGGAAGAATATGGGAAGCAATTCGAATGAAGAGTGGGTTGCAGGAGATTACGATTGCGGAATGTATACAGGAAGATGGACAAGTAAGGTATAGGGGGAGTTTATATGTGCTGGATGATGATGAGTTGCGTCTACACATTATACAGCAACATCACGATACAGCGTTAGCAAGACATCTGGGACAGGGAAGAGGTTTCACCACCTGCATCGAGAGTACTATTGGAAGGAAATGTGAAAAGATGTCGACCGGTATGTATGGAATTGTCATGATTACCAACAGTCCCGCAGCTCACGACATTCAACCTGTGGGGTCCTTCCACCTTTACCTGTACCGGATTAACCATGGGACGAGATTATCATGGACTTTGTCGTGGAAGTACCGGTAGTGTTCTCAACTGGTGGGGGTAACCCGCCAGCGGTCTGGGTTTGGACTGGAGAAACTGTTTGGTTCGATTCCAGAACCGTCCAAATAACCCGACCCGCTGCTTCTTGGCGGTTCAAACCCGACCCCGTACCTGTGAACCAGAGTAAATATAGCTGTGAAGCCCTTATATATACAACTTACGGTGGCGGCTTCACCGCCCTTTGGAGGTACCCAGATAAATCATCTCCAGCTCAACTCCTAGGTATAGCTTAACCCTGGCTTTCAAGTGCTTGGAGGGTACCAAAAGTTGGGCACACTTCCAGATATGATATCGAGTCCTGGCAGCCATTTTGCTGTGCTAGAACATGTAAAGATAATCTAGTGATATCTATGACTTGATTTGTGTGAAGGAAAACAGTTGAATGCACCACCTGGTCTCTCTACCAAATACCACACATATGGTGCCATGGCACCCTCCACAGCAATGACTGTCTGTATCCAGGTAAATATTCTACTAAATAGACTATCCAGCCACTCTGTTGGTTGTTTCTGTTGAGGGACATTATGGTGGGGAAGAGGAATGGAGAAAGGAATCAATACCACAGTAGCGAAAGGAGTGAGGCTCTACGACGAAGTCGGCTGCCACTGATATACCCTAGCATTTGTAGTGGTGAATCAGTGGATCTAGAAGGCAGAAGGCCTATCTTCAACATTCCACCATACCTCTTGCAGCATTGTGAGGAGATTCTGGAGGGAGCAGTTCTAGCTTGAGGAGCATAAGAAGAGGGTGACAGGATTTGATAGAACACCCTGCCTTGAGGAACCACACATATTGCATGGATCAACAGAAGCTCAACATGAGTACATGTAACCAAGTGCTGGAAAGGATAGAGTGTGTATTTCTTTGTGTGGTAAAATATTACATCCGCGAAGGTACAAATCGACTATAGCTTGCACTATGCGTACATGAGTACATGCCCAGCTTGTAGCAAGCTTCCCAACAACCTCTGCACAACATGCAGTCTATAGTCATCTACAGTCCATTTATAGAGGTGTGCACCTGTGCCTATGGAACAATATAAGACTGGTGGCCAGAGATGGATGTATACCTAGTGTTAGCAACGGGTCCGGGTAACCCGCCAGCGGTCCGGATTTGGACCGCAAAAACGGGTCGGTTCGGTTCCAGAACCGGCCAAAAACCCGACCCGCAGACTCTTGGCGGGCCAAACCCGGACCCGTACCCGTCAACCCCCGGGTTTCGCCGGGTATGGCTAGACCCGTCGGTTCCAATCTCCGGTTCTGCGTTTCTGGTTTCACATTTATGGTCGCATTCAGATATGCGACTGTTAATCGTAAAATATTGACCATGGTACGTCACGGTTCGTTTTCGACGTATTAGCCGCCTTGATGTGCAAGACCCGAATACTCAAGCGCCCAACTACATCCTGAAAATGAGCGTCAACAGAGCGTCAACGATATTTGGTCTTGCATCTTCGGTAATATGAGTGGTGCGTGATCACAAACATCCATAAAGAAGGATATGACAG
>Ga0307512_10002246_pt1 | contig 25095 bp, 35 predicted proteins | sample 14_EM_MG_FD_200267 | JGI IMG/M metagenome (GOLD analysis project Ga0307512, IMG submission 200267) | Populus trichocarpa ectomycorrhiza microbial communities from riparian zone in the Pacific Northwest, United States - 14_EM | ecosystem: Host-associated > Plants > Roots > Unclassified | place... | reverse complement strand
CGGTGTATGCTGTACTCGGTGTATGCTGTACTCGGTGTATGCTGTACTCGGTGTATGCTGTACTCGGTGTATGCTGTACTCGGTGTATGCTGTACTCAGTGTTAACTCTTGATCAAGGCATGGAGATATAGAGAGGGATGACTTAACTTTGTGTTCTTGCGATGATGGTAGAGTTGTGGACGAGAAAGAGAGATGGAGGATGAAGATGGGAACGATATGGAGGATACAAGCGGATATGAGCAATCAGGGGTACGACATGCCTGATTCAGTGTAGAAGACCTGGTATCGGTGAAATTACCCGCCGAATCGGGACTCGTACCTTCCGTATCAGGAATGGTGAATCGACTTGCAAACCGAATTCTGTTAAGTCCCAGTTTCTCATGATGATTTCCCATCTGCTCTCAAGTCTCTCTTTCCCGTCCTTAACTCTACCATCACCTAAGAACACGAAGTTAAGTCATCCCTTTCTATCACTCTATGCCATGATCAAGAGTTAACACCGAGTACAGCATACACCGAGTACAGCATACACCCAGTACAGCATACACCCAGTACAGCATTCACCGAGTACTGCATACACCGAGTACTGCATACACTGAGTACTGCATACACCGTGTGATGCATTATCCCAAGATTGACTGTCTCCCGCTCCCAGCCAGTCTCTCATCTCTCGGCAGACCATGTTGTACTCAATTCTCTACATTCCCACAATTACGAGTTAACCAATGCATAGAGTCTCAGCTCCCGTTGCACCTCCCCCCCGAACTACCGCCTCCAGACTGACCGCCTCCAAGTACTCCTCCAATCCCGCTTGATCATGGCCTCCAAGTGCATCCCCAAACCCGCTCGATCACGGACTTCAATTGTATCTCCATACTCGCTCGATTATGGCCTCCAAGTTCGAACGACCATGGCCTCCAAGTGCATATCTCCAAACTCGCTCGATCTTGGCCTCCAGGTTCATCTCCAACCTCGCTCAATCACGGCCTCCGGGTGCGTCTCCAAACTCGCTCGATCACGGCCTCCAATTGTATCCCCAAACTCCCTCGATTACAGCCTCCAAGTTCGAACGACCATGACCTCCAAGTGAATATCTCCAAACTCGCTCGATCACGGCCTCCAGGTGCATCTCCAAACTCGCTCGATCATGGCCTCCGGGTGCGTCTCCAAACTCGCTCCATCACGGCCTCCAATTGTATCTCCAAACTCGCTCGATCACGGCCTCCAAGTTCGCACGATCATGGCCTCCAAAGTGCATATTTCCAAACCCGGGCAATCATGGCCTCCGGTGAATCTCCAAACTCGCTCGATGACGGCCTCCGGGTGAGTCTCCAAACTCACCCAATCACGGCCTCCAAGTTCGCACTATCATGGCCTCTAAAGTGCATATCTCCAAACTCGCTCGATTATGGCCTCCGGTGCATCTCCAAATTCGCACAATCAAGGCCTCCCAGTGTATCTCCAAACTCACCCGATCACGGCCTCCAATTGTATCTCCAGACTCACTCGATTACGGCCTCCAAGTTCACACGATCATGGCCTCCAAAGTGCATATCTCTAAACTCGCTCGATTATGGCCTCCAGTGCATCTCCAAATTCGCTCGATCACGGCCTCCCAGTGCATCTCCAAACTCTGTCACTCACGGCCTACAACTATATTTCCAAAGACGCTCGATTACGGCCTCCAAGTGCATATCCAAACCTGCTCGATCATCGCCTCGGAGAGAATCTCTGAGTTCACTCGATCATGGTGTGGTGAAATGGTGGAGCTAGAAGGCAGACAGCCCATCCTCAACACTCCGCCAGACCTCACATGGCATCTGAAGGGAACTCTTGAGAAATAGCGGTTCTTGCTCGGGGAGTGTAGGAAGAGGGTGAGAGGATATGCACGGATACCCGGCCATGATGAACCACACAAATTGCATGGATCTAAGAACGCTTGGAAAGAGCGCATGAGGAACCACACAAAGTGCGTGGGTCTCTGAAAGCTCGGCAAGAGTGCGTGGGACCAAGAGCTGGGAAAGATAGAGTGTGTATTTCGTATAATGAGATGATGTCTATCTACCCCGGCGTCTGCCAAATATATACTACCTGTCGCTAAGTCCATCTCCGTATGTATATATATAGAGAAAGTTACATAATACATGCCATAGCATGATGTAGTGAATCTTGTTACTGTAACGAAGACGAATATGATGAACGAATTGCCTTGTGGTTGCTGAACTGTAAGATCCACTGCTATGAGAATATTGCACCAAGTCTTCCGAAGAGCTTGCGCAGAGGTCTCAGCTGCTCTTGATGTCTCCTGCCGACCTGCACAGAGGTCACCACTGCTCTCGAAGTCTCCCGCAGACCTGCACAGAGGTCTCAGCAGCTCCGAAATTTGACTATCATAATAGTCAAATCTCGGAGCATCCTGAATGCACCTCCATAACTGCAGGTGCTTTCAGGAGCACCTGAGAATGCTCTTGCAGAGTCTGAGAGCACTGTGCGAAGCTCCAGGGGGGCCTGGGAGCATCTGGAAGTATTTAGAAGCACTGGTGAGGGCTACGGGAGAGTCTGGGAGGTTTGCATGTGGCTTCCGGGCCGATTTACATTTTGCTGATGGAGTGCCGACAATCCTGTGTTTCAGGTCGGCAGCCAAAGTGTCGTTAGCCTGGGCTGTTTTCATTTCTTGAAGGAGGTCATCATACGGTTCGACAGCGGTAGTTACCAAGGTTGCCAGTTGTCGTGCGGTCAGCCTCTCGTAGCTTATCTCATAGTCGGGTGTTGTAGATGGTCCATCTGCCAGGTGTTTCTATCCTTCCAAGTGTTCGATGACAAAGTCGTAAGAGGATAGGATCTCGGCCCACCTCGCCTGTCTTTGGGAGAGCACTTTGGAGGTTTGGAAGTACTCGAGATTCTTGTGGTTGCACCAGATCAGGACCATGTGATTGGCACCCTCGAGATAGTGTCTCCATTGTTTCATTGTCTCGACAATTGCCAAGAGCGCCCAATCATATGTGTGGTAGTTCTGTTCAGCGAGAGAGTATTTTTGAGAGTAGAAACCGACAGGGCGAAGAATCCCAAATCTGTTGTACTGGTAAAGGATGCCAGCCATTGCGAAGCCGCTTGCATCTGTCTGCAGAATGATCGGTATTTGTGGGTTGAAATGCTGGTGAATTGGTGCGACATTGAAGGCCTTTTTGAGCATTCAAAATGCGAGTTTGGCATCCCGAGTCCATTCCCACTTCCTTGTGCCGTCTGTCAGTGGCAAGTTTGATATGGGGGCCATCACCGTTCCATATTTCCGAATGAATCTCCAATGGAAGTTTGTGAACCCGAGGAGTACATGCACATCCCAAGCTGATTGCGGAGTCGGCCAGTCTTCAATCGTGGATCTGTGGTCTGACTCCATGCCGATTTGCTCTGAATTTATGGCAAATCCGAGAAAGCTGACTTCCTGAACTCTGAATTGGCACTTTTTGGCTTTGCAATAGAGCTCCAATTCCTGTAGGCATTGCAGCACTTTTCGGATGTGGTCTTTGCGCTCCTTCTCATTGGTCGAGTAGATGAGTATATCGTCAAAGTAACACACAGTGAAGTCATCAATATAAGGCTGTAGACAATCGTCAATGCAAGCCTGAAACGTCGCCGGTGCATATCTGAACCCGAAGCGCATAACTTGGTATTTGAACTGACCATAGCTGGTTTGAAATGCAGTCTTGTTCTTGTCGCCTTCTTTGATTCAGATGAGGTGGTAGGCTTTCTGGAGGTCCAGTGTAGTGAAGATCCGGGCTTCGCGCACTCGATTGAGTAGTTCTGAGATTTGAGGAAGGGGGTATATATTCTTTACAACGCGTAGGTTGAGAGCTCGATAGTCGACACACAACCGTACTCCTATGTCTTGTGTCCTTGCAAACAGGATTGGTGCTGCGGCCGAAGATGATTACTGTTCAAGGAAGCCTTTCGCCAGGTTCGTTTCAACGTAGGCCTTAAGAGTCTTCAATTTGAACTCTGAGAGGTTGTAGATCCTCCCGTACGGTGGTTTGTAGTTGGGTTCCAGATCTATCGCAGGGTCAATTGGCCTGCGCGGTGGGAGTGTCTCGGCCTTTTCCCTGCTGATGACCTCCACGAGTTCTTGATATTGTGCTGGGATGTGACCCCCATCATCTGTTATTACCATCTCCATGCTATCTGTGTCTATTCATATTCTCATTGGCCCTGTTTGCATTGTAGCGTGCTTTTGGCAGAGTGGAGATGGGTAGGGGTCCCGGGATACCTGGATCAGACGTTTCATTGCCATAGACCTCCCCCACTGTCCAGATTCTCCCTTCGTGTCTCGGCGCGCCAGTAGCAGTCATTCAAGCACCATCACTGTGTCACTCTTCTGCCGCAACTACCGCCGCTGCTCCTGCTTGCTCATTCAGCATCCTGGGGTTTCTCTCATCTTTGGTGATGCCTTCCAGAGATGCTCCCAGCAACCCTGGATATGCTCCAAGTCATATGGCGAATGCTTCGACCACTTCCTCGCTAGCTAGGAGGTAATCGAGTGCGGTAGCCACGAGTAGTTGTATATCTGGGGGAGGCTGATCATTTGGATTTTCCTCACCACGTTCCTGGAGAGGACTTGCGCGATCTTCTTCTGGAATCTTCACCTGTTGCGATCCATCTGGTGTTCATAGGGCAGTCAATCGACCTTTACTCCAGTCGATTTCCGGGTTCCTCGCCGTAAACCATGGCAAGCCCAAGAGTAGGTCGTATGCCTTCATTGGGATGACTACAACCTCCGAGTTGTCACCCGGTTTAAGGTTTTCAAAATACTGAACCAAGAGACTTGCCTTTCGGCTCTCCTTTGCAGACATCATCACCTTGCCATTGAGAACTTGCATGCAGGTGAATGCTGGTTCGTTTGTTTGTTTGGATTAATCATATTGCATTTGGCCGCTGCCGGCCATGGCATAATTTACTACAGTTTTACCCTCCGCATCCGCTTCCGCACAACTGACAACTCAAAGACCCCAAGAATCTGACAAAACCTGAAGCCCCGAAATTAACTGCCACACTGCGAAGTCGCATCTGCCCCTCTCCCCGAAAAAAACTGCAGTCTCCCCCTTCACCCCAAATCTTTTTGTCTTGGTCGAGCCCCATCATGGAACATGGTATTGTTGAGCCCTCCAACTGGTGGCGACAACGTCGATGACCGTGTATCGAGGATTCCTTCTGTCGTGATAATTCTTTCTATTAACCCCAACCCCATTCCTAAAGTATAACCTGTGTTCCCTAGTAAGATGACCGCCCGTTGAAATCCCTCGCTATGGCCCCTCCAGGGTCTCATTGATGTTATCGCAGTGGAATACCCCAACTGTGCTCAAAGGCACAGGAGTTCTTAGGTCCGGAACTGAAAACTCCCTAGAACATTCATGGCGCACTGTTCATCATAGGGCTGTGACGTGCTAGGCATGGCGGATGGTACAAGCTGGTCAGGCACTCTCTCAGAAAAATCTTCACTGAGGTGCTTGGTAATTGTTGTCGGTGAAAAAGTGGAGATAACTGGCGTGAAACGGTCCGGAAGAAGGCAAGTTGCCCCAGAATGGGGACTACCCACCGGTGTCGATGCTGAGTGGTATGGCAACGTTATCGGTGGACGAGATACACCTCACTTTACCCCTAAGAAACGCAGGGCAAAGCAAAGCGGACACACACTAAAGTCGTGATGAAGCCAAAGTAAAACCCCACTTTGCCCTGCGAGGGGAAAAGCTTGGCAAAACCAGGCGGAGGGAGGTGTTGTCGAAGGTGTGTGTGAATGCTGGTTTGTGGGGCAATTCGAGTTTCCTGAGTAGGCTCAGTGATAGAAAGATGCTCGTTGCACCACAGTCGGTTAGTCCTTTGACTGGCTGCATCTTGTCGTGTATATTTTGTAGGAGGGTTTCATGGATGATATGCGCTGAATCCAGTCTCTCGGCGCTGCATATGAATTGGCTTGACATCAGAGCCCGACCTTCCAGAATGACTCTTGATTTTCTAGTGATGTGGTGTGGTTGTATCTCATCCAAGGTTGCAAATGAGGCTTGGTTTCCCAAGTTCTCCAATCCTAACTCCATGTTGTCCAGCCTCTCCCGTCAAGTTAGATATTGGGACAGGTAGACTAGTTTTTGTACCGCTGCATGTCAAATGACTTTTGGCGCTTAATTTGTTTGCCGTCATAGCCGCTGTTATTCCTGGAGTTCTGCTTAGGTCGACTCGACTTGCCGTATTTGCTACAAAGGTAGGTGATGTGGTCACTGCTGCCGCAGCGAGTGCATTGCCGGTTTGCCTTTCGGCCTTCGTAGACTTCCTTTGAAAGCCACGGCACTGGTGATAAGTTGGCACGGCTGCCTCCCCTGGGCTTATTGGACTAGCCCGGATTTGAGTTACCGGTATTGTTGGAATTATTGGAATTACTGGAAGTGTTTCCCACAGGTTCGGAGATGGATGGTCGAAAATTATGTTTCTTATCGCTGCCGTTCTCAGACTCCCCTGCTTGCCTTTGCTCTTGCTATCACGGGGGTCTTTGTCATCGGGTTTGCACTCTGAGGCCGCCGCACAGTCGAACAGTTGGTCGGGTGTGTCGAACCTGTCTTTACCCCTGGAGATCCAAGGTCTGACTCTCGTCTTAAGTGTGTGCCGCTGGCCCGCCGATGCCATGTTGTATAGGACCACTCTCTGCGTCATAAGGTTCCAGCCGGCTCTCCTCCAATTTGCATTCAAGCGGTTGGCATAAACTCGGACTGATTCATTTGGCAGTTGCTGGTACTCCTGCATGACTTTTGCCACTGAATTGAGGCACTTTGAAGCCCCTGTCTTTGTCTCAGTACATCGTTTGAAGCTCGTTAATGAAGAGTTCAAAATTTCCTAAACACGGGTAGTTGGCCTCTCGTAGGTCGCTAGCCCAGTCGGATGGGTCCGTATTTTCCTTCTTTGGCTGAGTCGGGTCTGGGTGGTTATTCCAGGTGTTGAGAAAAGAGACTGCATACTTGACTTGATCGGGATCGCCTCTTGCGAATTGGTGCCGATGAGAAGCAAAGTTTGACCATAATGTTTCGAGGAAATGATCCCGCTCTTTCGCTCTGCTGCAGTACCGTCAGAGGTCAACCATCTGAACGATCTTGGACTGATTTCCGGGATTCTCTGGTCTGTCGGTGGCTTGGCTGTGGTCGAGATCGGAGAGAATTCGGGTTCTCACCATCTTCCATTCGGCTTGTGGTTCGAATAGGAGTTTAAGTGGCATCCGATTTTGCTCAAGCATCACATTTTGGTCGTCCTCGGTGATCGTTGACAACATGTCGTCTCAGCCACCTTCATCATGAGTTTCTGGGCAGGATGATGCATCTTCGTCTGCCTCTTCGCCTTCATCTTCTGTTACGGGGGTATTTTAAGTCCCAGTTTCAATACAACATTTATTAGACTAAATACAGCCGCCTATCTCCTTGTCCTTTTCTTCCTCGTCTTCCCAGACTCAATCTCTTATTCTCTAAGAATAAGAGGTTACCACTCTTCCTCGTCGGTCCAAGGTCGCTTGTACGACAACTCTTCGAAGGGCAACAGTCCGGTAGTGATGTACCACTGCACCTCGTACGAGATATTGTTCATATGAGCTGAGAACAAATAGTGGGCGGAGATGTGGGTTAAACCCCGCTCGTTGCAAAAGATGATGGCGTCACCGATAGTTCTGATGACCTCTTGGTGTGCGTACTGAGATGTGGTGGGTTTCCACGAACACATATAGTGCGTATTCTCGTAGATGATTCAAGGAGGTAATTTTGAAGTTTGGTAGCTAGAATTCTTAATAATATTTTAAGGTGTTCTTCGCTTGTAATGTCTGACTGTGGATTGCTGCTAGAGCTTGTTCATCTCATTGTCGGGGACAACATGAGCTTTTTATAATCGGTTCCCTCAGGTCAGGTTTGCCTTCGGTCTTCCATCATGACACCATTATTGCTTGATAGCTTATTGCCGGGAACAACTGGTGTGTCCCATTGATAGTGCCACGAGTTCCCTTTGGTTATCGTGTTCATCCATGAGTGGTTTTAAAACCTTTCGTTCCCTGTCGGGCCATCCTCATGATCATGATATCAAACGCAAATAATGACAGCTCATAACCTCGTGTTCAACATCTTGCTTCCCATTCGTTCAGTAGCTAGAACAACTGACGACCTTAGTCTTATCAGTGCTTATCGCAATATAATATTAATAGCGCTTCACTATTAATTGCCTCACTGTAATATGGCTATTCGGGATTGCGTCAGAGATTTAATTGGCAACCAACCAATACTCCGCTAGCGCACATAATGACACGTCAACTTCATATGAGTATGACATTGCAATGCATGCAGTTTTAATTCAATAAGCCGGTTTGCTTCTGGCCTCTTATCTTCAGCCAATGTCATTAATCCCTCAGACACTGCATGCTTAGATCTCGACCTTCCATAGACCGGGGAGTGCCGCAAGTACTCTCAGCACTTAGTGCATGAGCTTGCAGATCCCTCGTACTCGCATATTGCAATATCGTCTGCTGTGCACGTAGTTCTGCGTTATCGCAACTCAACTGTGCGATGTCCCGCTAGACAAGGTTTAATAAGTATGGCCAATAATTATGCGCACTGCTGAAGGTTTTTCACTTCCCAGTTATGGTGACATAATTGCGTCATCATAGTTGAATCCGCTAGTGCGACCGTAGTCTTGACTAATTGATCAATACGCGGTTCAAGTGTAATCCCGCTAAGGACCGCTTGACTGACAAACATGTTCATGTATTCGTAGGTAGGTGTTTTGCATATGATTATCCCTTAGGATCGTATCACATGTACCTGCTTCATTCAAACATGTATCATTACCGCCGCTAAAGGATAACCCCTAACATCTTCTTCTTCGCCTTCGTCTTCGTCTTCGTCTTCATCTTCGTCTTCATTGTCAGAATCGCGGGCTTCCTCATGAACTTGAGTCTTAACGGGATGGTCATCATTCATTTCGTCTACTGGGAGTGCCGAGACGCGGCCCGTAGCAATTGGTGTGATTTGCCTGAGCGATGCTCGAAGGGATTCCATGCTCACACACCTGTTAGGCATACGCAATTGGCTTCTCTGTAGTCTCTTTACAGGCATGGAGGGTAGTGTTAGCAAGGGTTCCGGACGGTCACTTCAGGTCCGGGTCCGGGTCCAAACCGAACAGTTCCTCAATTGGCGGGCTGGGTTGTCAAAAACCCCGAACGGTCAACTTCGATAAGTTTCGGAGATCAACTCCCAACCCGGCTGAATTAGGGCGGTTGTCAGCGGGTCGCCCAGCGGGTCCATCCATAGATTCCTATAAGGCTCTTGTTTTTGGAGTTTGTTAATAGTATCTTATCAAAATCGCGTTTTCAACAGCCAATAGTATGTTTTGGCATGCTTTGCAGCTGGCAATATCGATTAATTTGGAACCAGTGTTTTACCTTTGATACATCGTATTGTTGCCCATCAGGGCGGTCAATAATTCCGTTATGAATGCGAAGATCTGCGCGATGCCTTGATTACCAAATATGCAACACTTACAACTGTTGACACTCCGTTGACCCTCATTTTCAGGATGCGACCGGGAGCATGTCCCGGTTGTTTTTGCCAGTAAATGCTGCCAATATTTGATGAATGGATGTCTGCAACCAATCGGAATATAAATTACTCAAGAGGTGAAGCTGACAATCATTTACACTCCGTTGACGCTCATTCTCAGGATGCGGTAGGGAGCATGTCGCTGTAGTTTTCCCAAGTACAGGCAGCCGATATCTGATAAATGGATGTCTGCAACCAATCGGAACATAAATTATCCAAGATGCAAAGCTAAAAATGGTTGATGCTCCATTGACCCGCATTCACAGAATGGGTCGGTGACCTTATCGCTGTTTCATCAGCAAAAAAAATTCCATCCGGGCGGATTGGTGCTGTCTGAATTGACGCAGTCTGTCAGAGCTGCCAGAGACATCCTGGTAGCGGCTTGTTCCGCGCCCGGCGCTAATACGACCCGTTCCATTGCATATCGCCCTCCCATGGCAGTTTCACCGTTTCTCCTCAATCTCTCCGTCTGCTATTTTAAATGAACACTCAGTGGTTGTGGACACCTGTGACCATACATCAGAATGGGTTTATTTGGTATGCGCTTGCATCGGGAATGCAATGCAATGGGTGATGCTGCAAAAACCTTGCCTCACGTTCCTTCTACCCACGTGCAACATGCAATTCTCTCTTTACTAATTATACACATCATTCCAAGTCGCCAGATCTATGTGGCTATTGACAATCCATCACTCGTTCTGTCTGTCTCCTGTCTTACTACTAGTAGCTATCTCTGGAATTACATGCACGCAGCCGACGATGTTACCCACGCTGAGAACTTGCAATGCTACGGCTACTGGTGCTTTCCTCACATGTACAAATTTCGAGACTTGATCCAAGTTACCCGAGTTTTATGGTATTGTGGTGAGTGCCAGGGCTAACCAGTACTCAACGAAAGCTCTATCCTCAATCAGGAGCTTGATTTGGAATAGTCGCTGCAGTTGCCATGGGAGACGACCATTCAGCAAACCATAACACCGCCCTGGCTGATGCTTTACCCACACCCAGTTGTTCGGTTGGTCCGCTCCGCCCCATCTCTGGCGTCCTGTGCATCGACAAATCTGAGATGTGCGTTCACCTTCGAAACCCTCAACTCAAACCTCAATACCATGGTAAATACACAGCTCCATTGCTTGCAGTTGTTCATCTGGTTTATACGTCTTGTTACGACTCCTATGCTGGATAAACTCCTATGTGCCATTGTATAGTGTCATGCGGTGCGTTGCGTCTTGCATATTATCCAGTAATGCTCTGAAGTCTTTGATCATAGTATCAGGTTGCTTTCCATCACAGCGGTTTTGGGGTGCCATGAATTCAGACTTCGCTTATGACTGGGAGCTCAGGGGGCAGCCAGAATAGCACCGGAAGGGAGGATTTTCCAAGTCACAGCACGGTTCTCTCGACGCTAAGCGAGAGCTTGGAGATTGAGCTCTCTGATTCCAAAGTAGAGAATGTGACGCTGCAAGGTGATTACTTGCGGCAGGTAGTTGAGTTTGAGATTGGAGGAGTTCCAACCATCCTTGAGGTTCGTTTTATGTGCTTGTTCATGCCTCTCGGCAAAATACTGTTGCAAGGCTCCGTATCGACGAATCTGTTCAACCCAGTGAGACATCAAGTAGATCGTCCGCAAGTTGAAGTCGGCATCTAACTCCTTTGAAACATCTATCCCATTGCTGATATAATCCCGCCAGCCATTCACTCCATGCCGCTTCTTGGACAGAGTCCAAGTTTCAGCATTTGTTTCTTAGTCCACCTTTCGCTTCTTTACAAGTTCCGTTCTCAGAGCATTGGCATTGGCATTCACCTTTTTGCCGGCTCACCCGAGTAAGAAAACATCTTTGGAGGTGTAAACACGACGCAAGGAGTCTTCCATGTAGCTCAATGTTGCATCATTGTGAGATTCATACCTAGCATACATATAAAATTCTAACAATGCTGGTGTGCACTCAATTGCACAAATGAACATGGGACGCGGAGCCGGGCTTCCTTCTTGTGGAGACTGGGTTACAACTCCAAGCAGGTACCAGCTCATTTCCTTCATCTCCTTCCCATTCCATTGAGGAACTTCCTCATATGACTTGGTTTTTGGTGTGAGGTCGTGGTAAGCAGGGACGGATAACCATATTGCATTGTACTTGACGAGCCGTTCGTACGTCATCATGAAGTGGAAAATCCACTTCTGGAGGTGGTCAAGCATACCGATCTGGGTTGTATGGAGCAGGTCGGGCTTTGGGAGGTTGCTCACGATACATGGAACATGTTGAAACATAATGAATCCTCGGTGATCATGGTGCGACGAGAGTTCGGCATCGGCTGCCTTGCTGTTGGCATCACTGAGCGTCCACTATAGGTCGTGATCCTGCCGGGGGTGTTGCTCATGGGGAGGAACATGATCTCGAAGTTCGTTCTTCGGACGCTCGCACCGAAAACAGACATTCTGCTCGAGATGATGAAGGTCGCTTGACTCAGCGCAATCTGCAAGCCATCCTGCTAAAACCAGTTTGCAACACCTGAAGTTGTCATCTGCACAGAGGATGTTGAAATACCCACTCTCGGCACTGTGATTTTGTTTAAAGGTGAGAGGTTGGAGTACCTGCCAGAGTACCTCTTTCAGCACCTCTCGGTTTGTTCGCCATTGCTCAGCCAGCCGCTTCTGAGGAATAATTAGGTTCTTGATCAGAATCGGCAGGAGCGCGACCATTCCAACGCTGTGCGTTATGGGCATCTGGTGGATCTTCGAAGATGGATTGCCAATTGTCAAATATACAGGCCACTCTTTCTCGTCGCCTGCAAAATTCAAGCAATGTGTTCTGTCGGACATGAGGATCAAGGGAACCAGTGTATCCCCCACTCTGAGCCTTGACTTGACGTTGGTTAGCACGTCATCATCCTTGGATATCTCTCATTACCTGTGTCTCCCACCAGCAGTCCGCAGTTGGCATTTCGGTATAGAGGCGTTTTGGTGGCATATCGCTGTTAACGCAATGGTGAGGGGAGTGAATATGATGCTCGGCGTAGGCTGGCTCCCGCATCAACCATCGCATGCATTTGATGATGTCTCAACTACAGTATTTGATAGGGCGCTGGTGGTTGTCATTCCATCTCATATCCTCGAGGGTGTGCAGTTCCCACTCCCAGAGAGCCTTATGATCTGGAATGCTAGCCACGAGCTTCTAGACGCCATCCCCGCTTTTGAAGCTTGGGAAATGCAGAGCAGTGTTTTCCACCTTCAGCACGTTGTCATAGTACGTCTTCATGCCCTTCCTCCTGATCGCACACTGGATATATTTGTACTCTTCACACGTCGCAGAGGGGTAGTAGGGATTGTTTGTAGGTTCGTCTCAAGGTAACCCTGAGCGTCATGTTCCCATGGCTCAGCAATGTAATCACTCAGCGGAGCACTGGCGCCAGAGTATGTTTCTGCCCATGGTGGAGGATATGGCGGTGGTTGAAACTCAGAGCCTGCAATGGTTTCAACGTCTTCAAGGTAGGGGAATGCGTCCAAGTCTTCGATTGAATCTTTGTTAGCTTTGAATTCACGACAGTGGGTGGGTTCAACGCGTCAGGGTGCGCTGCGAATAGTCAGATTCTGCTGGCATGCAACTTCAAGGTGTCCAGGATAGTGTAATTTGCTCTGTTTAAGTCGCCAGCTGTCTGAGGTAAACTTCTTTCGTCATGAAATTTTGGGGCAACAGGACGGAGTCACCTCTGGCATTGTTGATGACACGTGAGGAGTGCACTATTCAATGTAGAAAGTGATGGAAGTTGGTGCTGGGCCTGAGCAGTCTGGTGTGGGTATAAGCTCAGCTAACTTGAGAGATTTATTGAGCCTCAACACCATCACAAGGAGGTTCCTTACACGCCAGGAGTTGCAAAAACACTGCATGCGCAATGTCCCATAATGCTATGAATAAAATCCACATTAAACCCTGAGCGATCTAACAACCTTGTGACGTGTGTCATAATCAAAGCTTGAGATAAATTGATTAGAACAAAGGAAACGAACAAGCCCACAATCCCTGACCCAGACAAGCCAGAATACAACAAACCCTAACCAAACAAAACACCTCCACGCATGCCTTAATCAGTGCCCGAGATGAATAGATTACAGCGCAGGAGCGTCACAAGTCAAGAACCTGACAAGAACATGAACTCACGCCGCCTCTGCAACACGAGGACTGGTTTACTCCTCGCCTCCAGTTGAATCCAGCTGTGCCAAATGGACAGGGACATCGGGGAGAGGGACATCGGGGAGAGGGACTTTGCGGAGAGGGTCATCTGGGAGAGGGTCATCAGGGAGAGGGTCATCGAGGATACTGTTGCCACCTACCGATTCGCTGAGTAGCTGCTGATGCACATCGACATCCGAGGTGTTTCTGGCTGCCATAGCTTCCCACAGAGTTGGCAGCGCTGGGTGAGGTTTTTGCGGCATCACAAGCCCCAAAAACTCCAGCCCATTGACGGGATGAGTCACCGGAGTTCGTGGTCATGGGCAAGGCTCCGGGTATTGTGGCAGTTGGGCAGGGGCCGGAGGTTGCGGCTGTGGGGTATGCTCGGGCATCTCCTGGCCTTGATCATGTAGCACGGGTGGCTGATCGTCCACCATGGTGTCTACATTGTCAGCCGATGAATTTACCATGTCTCTCTGGCCAATCGTCCGAGGTTCTTTGCCATCATCTTTATCCTCATCCTTATCCTCAACCTCCTCCTCCTCTTACTCCTCATTTTCCTCCTCTTCATCTTCCTCCTTTTCATCTTCCTCCTCTTCATCTTCCTCCCCTTCATCTTCCTCCTCTTCATGGTCACCGTCACTTTCCATATCCACATCGCCGTCTATATCAGCGCCGTCTGGTGCGTCCACATCGTCCTCCATGCGCATATCCACATCAGAATCATTTTCTGAGTCATATTCGCCATCAGACTCCTCTGTAGAGTAGGTGTCGGCATCTGAGGAAATTGACATGTCGGGCGATGCTTCCATCTCTAGATATACCCGGTCTAGTTAGCCCTCGATGTCCCATTCCCCCTGCTCCCTGTAGCCTTTCCACTGCACAGCGAACTGTCTTCCCCTAGGGTGTGTTTAACAATACCTTTCCGTTTTCCGTTTCCATTCCGGTTCCCGTTCCCGTTCCTGTCCCCGTTCCTGTTCCCGTGCCCGTTACTGTTACCGTTACCATTCCTGTTCCCCTTGCTATTCCTGTTCCCCTTCCCATTCCCCTTCCCGTTCCCCTTCCCTTCGTCCATTGCCTTCCAGTTCCCTATCCCGTCCTCATTCACCTTCCGTTTCCCCTTCCCATCCTTCGCTCTCTTCCTTTTGCCAGTTCCGTTCTCACTGCCCTGTGTGTCCTCCTCACCCTGGCTGTCATCATTGTGATTGCTATGGCTGGAACGGCCCCTTCCACTGCTCGGAGCTCCGGGATCCGCCCAGTTCTCATCATCATCATCCTCGTCAATCATCTCATCCCAATTCAGTGGTCTAACAGCCAGGAAGTCGCCTGGCTTGTACTGCCGGCAGCTTGGCGGCTCAATCGTTGCCCTGGGAAAATAGATACCATACCTAGAGACACGCTCGCCGGTGTGTTGAACCTTCCCCAAGCTGGTTGTCAGCGGATTGGAGTGATCAGCTTGATCCCTGAAGGCACGGGGGTTGTCCCACCTCCGATTGTTCATTTGGTCGCAGGTCTTGTCGACCATTTGCGCCATATATGAGCGGAAGGCAGCCCACCGCTCCCGAAAAGGCGTACTCCTGCTCCTGCGTTCTGGCCACATCAGCTGGAATTGTGCAAAGTGGCGAGTTGTGTCTGGATGACGAAACATTATATCATAAAGCAGGTCCCATGACCTCTCATCTTGGCCGCCGCGAACTATGTAAATCTGTATGAGTCCAGGGATGTGTTCCGAGATGGATCGCTTCATATGGTCCCGATCCAATGACAGGCATTGATTTTTAACCGATGTCGGCATCTTTGCCCTAGCCTTCCCCTATCCTTTGCGGCTGCCCTTTGGCGCCATCACTGTGAGTTGAAAATGTATCTACATCTGAAGCATTGGCATTATGATACAGTTGCATGCAGCGGAAGGAAGTCCACAGGGAAAGTACAAAGTTGCGTAGGTTATTGGGTGTGTTTTGGAATGAGATTTGTTGTTTTGTGCAAGTCATGTGATGTCGAAATAGTTCAGGAGGCTGGCACTGTGTAAATTGCAGGAGGAAAAGAGAAAGGAGGTGTAGGCAGGAAGAAGGGAAATATATACTCAAGTTCCGGCAATTTGTTGGTTCACCTTGTGAGATATGATACTTTTGATTCACATCCTGCATTTTGTTGGTTAACAAACACAAAACAGCCCACCCTTCATCTTGCACAATGACCAGGCACCACATGAGTGACAAGCCTTGAGACGAGATTCAGTTCCCGTGGTGAGGACAGTTTACAATGCCAGGCATTGCTTTTGCATCACATACCACTTTTACCACTCAGACCTCGTGCATCTCGGACCAAACAGAGTATTTCTCAGGGTGTCTCAACTGTGCAACCATCCAACACGGCTACCAACACGCCTAGCGGTGGAAAAAGCACACACAACCGATGTCATAGGATAGAGAATACATCATTGTTCACTTTGGGATGCTTTTAGCTCTGTCAAAGGGGGATTTCCATCGGGAAGCTGAAGATATACACGATCAATGGTTTGATGTATTGTGCCAAGAATGAATGCAATACTATGATAATCACGCAAAGAAGGCATCAACACCCTTCAAGCAGTGCAAATAGATCTTCAGACGTTGCCGTAACAGTGAATATCAATGCTGAGTTCAATCTGAGTTTGATCTGATTGCAGTTAACAGAATAATTGAATCCTTTTGTAGGGATCTCATCCCCAAGTATTGTTACAGGCGATAGTGATTCAGAGTCTAGCGCAGTATACACTGTGCCACCCTTTTTTTCAAATCCCTCCCTGGTCGCTCAAATAAGAGTCTACCTTGCCTGCCTTTGGATATGCATGCCGAGGGAATTATTTCTACATTCTCAACGTCAAACATCTATATCAGACTATGCCTTCCCAAAGCTCTCACACTGACACGACTCCAGTCTTACACATTGTTCAGAAACAATAAAAGCGTAAGCCTTCGGGCAATTGTCAGCTTCCCCCTGCTCAGTGACGTGTTTCCGCACCAGCTGGCAAGAGGGATACCTCTCAAGGTGGGAGTTCCGTACCCTCGACAATCCATGATCAGAACTCCACCCCCTCATCTTGGCTGGACAATTCTAGCATGGCAGATATCACTCAACGCATGGCTTCCACCCCGTCTGCTACACAGCGACGGCGAACAAATACTCCAACTGCTACGCCGGGTACAAGCAGTCGTGGTACACCAGCACCCTGAGGAAGCTCACAGGCAGACTCGACGAGTCGCGTTGTATGCAGCCCCGCATCTGGCATTGCTAGCACTCCCACTCCTCCCAGCAGTCTTAAAAACCTGCCTACCCCCATCCCTAATCTAGAAGCGCGCGCAATCAGTACAAATCCACTGCGAACGCGAGCTACAGAAAGGAATCAGAGGCAGTGGCAGCGGCAATTGCAACCGCAGGCGGTGTCTACACCTCGATCAATGGTTACCTGCAGTCGCAGCATCTGTCAATTTGGTAACTCTGACATGACACGTCTTGTATTTGCAACAGGCAGACTCATGGAGCGCAATATATGGAACAGACCGCCAGTTATGAGTGCAAGCAACTTGGAGACGGTAGGTTATGCAACGCGACGCGTTGTTAAAGCATTCGCGGAAGCCCCACACTGGCAGATAATAGCGACGTACTGGAACACTGCTATGCCGCAAAACAACATTTGGTTCATAGCATTTGAGGCACGCATAAAGGAGATCATGAAAGGGGTATGCTCAAGCAACGCCCCACATTGGATATTACACACTAAAACCGGTACCAGGTTCAAGCACAAGTCAACAAAGTCAAATCCCATTTTATTCAATCAGCAAGGGACAATATAGCAGAGCGTTATGGTCTCCACCGCTTTGAGACCGATGCAGAGCGTTTGGAATTCATTGATTCCATTCTGGCAGACCGTAAGTATCTTTTTCGTGTGGCAGAGTGTGTGGAAGGTGGTGTATGCGGTCCAAATCCAACGCAGTGAGTGTCGAAAGCTGCTAACGAATGGCCAGCATCCACTTAGTGTCCTGGCGGAAGCAATCCCGGTGTTTAAGTACCTCAAATTTTATCATCTGGCAAATCACCGCAGTAAGTATGATGATGTATTTCATAATTCCATGATTGATGACAAGGACGGTCATATACCCTCGCCACAGTTCATGTTTACCTGCACCACGTTGCGCCATGCTCTTCTGGAGTGGCAAAAGAACAAAGGTGTTCCTCCGAAAGCTTCCAAGCCAAAGCTGAATGCGGACAGACCCGATCGCTCGAACTACTTCAACTACATGAACCATGCTGGTAAGAATGCATCCTGCTGCGCTGCAACGTGTTGCAAGTTGTTAACCTCGCCTGGCGTTGCAGACACGGATACATCTTTTATGAATCCCTGGAACACATCACTGGAGAGCTACCAACAGAGGGTGTATAAAAACACTCTTGCTACAGTCGAGCGTCAGATCCAACAGGCAGAGAACCTGATGCCTGCTGATCTCATCAGCACGGAAGCAGCACGTCTTGACAATGCTATTCTTCTCAACCATTTGACCTCCGAGGTGGCGCTTGAGGAGCCTGAGATCGGAAGCACTGACCCAAATATCCTGATAGACAACAACTGTATGGATGACGAACTACATCTCAGGATGCCAGTGGGCAGCGACAATTACGACGATGAAAGTGACGAAATTGAATAGAGTGATGCCATCTCCACCGCCAGCTGGCGACGACAGGCCGCCATTGAACCTGAGAGGTTTGACCTGGGAACCGGTGATGTCAACGTGTATGAGGGCAGCAATGGCAATGATGTGGATGCGCATGAGGAGGATGACACATTGCAAGCTAATGATGGATCAACGCAGAATTTGGAGGACTGAGGGCAGTGTACTAGAGAGTGTGAAGATGGGACAGTAGAATTCAGACCTGTAAAATATGATAATGGCGAAGCAAATGCAACGGCAAGCGATGTATCCGAAGTGAAGACTGTATTGTGATAAGTGACAAGATCTGAAAGTAAAACATATATGGGAGAGTGTGGCATTCGATAAATAGCAATAGTGGCGAGGTAAAATATGGCACTTGGCCGGAGAAAGCCATAAACAGCGCTAGGCATTTGGTAAACAGCTACAGCGTAACTGGAGCCCCTGCGATGAGTGTAACACATGTGTCGTTCTGACAGTGTGTATACGTCACCACATTCCAGACGCACAGGAAAGGAATCATGATGCCGGGGCGGCAATTCCTTTATTTTGCGTGAAAGTCCACATGGGAATATACAACGCGATGCTTCGCAATAATAAAAGACATTGTATATTAGCCACCACAGAGTACGTCGCATTTGATTCTCCGTGAGAGGGTACAACATTCAGTCAGAGCCGTCAGGCCTGGCAGGACCACCCGGGTATTCCTGACAGAAACTAGGTATGTTGCTGATGCTCATTGGCCTATAAAAGCTGCCAATATGTCGGTTGTGCATAACAGCGACCAAATTACTGTGTAATCACCGTACTTACACAACCTCAAAATCATTGACGCTCTGTTGATGCACATTGTAATGTATTGTCCATTCACCATCTGCTGCCATCGATAACTGTTTTCTTTATGATTTGAACTCATTGGTAGTCTTTCTGACAGATTGAGACTAGGCCCTGTGGCAATGCCGAGTGCAGTAACATTCTTGCACTGTTCGCTCTCACACGACTAAAATTTAAGTTTTGTTACGGGGGTTCTTAATCCCAATAATCATTACAACAGTTATTGAATTAAGTACAGCTGCCTATCCAAGTATCTCTTTCTTTCCTCGTCTTATCCTATGACTCAACTTCTCGTTCCTCACTAACGAGAACTCCCAATCTAAATCTAGCCCACAAGCCGTCTCCTCTGTAGACGAAGATCACGTCTCCCCGTCATACAACCACTCCTCGGAAAACTCCTCATAAGGTAAAACTCCGGTATTCAAGTACCTCAGCACCAGGTAATTGATACCTTCGAGTTCGCAAAATCAGAACACCACACGTTAGATGTGGGTTCAATGGCGATCTTGCAAACTGTAGAGAAGATTGCCGTAACTCTCGACAACTCGATGAAGTGCGTACTCTGACTGTGTATACCTCTGTCCAGGCATACAGGGGCCAATCTCGTAACTGGATTAGGGAGTAAATTTTCGTGAAGTAATAATAGATGGAATTCTTAATAATATCTTAAGATCATCTTTGGTGTTCTCTGAAAGCTAATCTTGTAGATGATGTCCTCCTCGATCGTTCGAACAACGCTGGCTCTTCATAGCCTTCGTTCTTCGTTAGGTGTGATAGCGTGATCCCGACCACACCCCTTTAGCGCTCGGTGACAACTTACTACAGCACCCTCCGGTAGTCGCATCCTTGCGATGTGGTTTGAAAGCGTCACAGTCCTGATATTAATCAGACCATCCATTGCACGATATCAGCTTATCCTTTCCTTTCTCAGACGCCTTTTGCAATCTTACGAGTCGGTGGTTGGAACAGCTACCAACCAAAATGATAGTGCTTGTCGCCCCTTGAATCCCTCATGCTTGTGAGCGATTTAATTGCATCATAGATTTAATCGGCGACCAACCGATACTATGCCAACGTAGAATAATGACGCATAAGCTCGTATCCGATACTAGCTTACAATGCGATCAAGACCACTTGCGTCAACAAGTAGTGTTCGCTCTAGGCCAGCGCCTACGTCATAATTCCCTCAGTTAGGTCATGCTAAGGTCAAGACTTTTCTTCAGACCGGAACGTGCTTCCCCGAGTCCTAGCCTGTTACAGGTAGGGGAGAAGAGTCGTTTTAATCGCATAGTGACTATCAACTGCCATGCGTGATTACCACGCATGTCCCGCAAAGTATATAGGTGTGAACGGAGTACCCACACTCCGCACGACCGATATGAACTCCCGCTAATGAGCATATCGCTGACCACTTGATGAATCATGCATGGTGTAGTGCATATTATCTGATATGTATGCATCTTAGATTATTAATCAAGTATCATTATCGCTGGTCAGGGAGAACCCCTAACATGTTTCTTGCCAAAAGTTTCATTGCGCCTGCTATGCATCTGTTTATCAACCGATATTCACAAAACACTGCTCACCATTCACCCATAATATATCTCTAACTAAAACTCTCGGTCAAGATACATAACAAAGCTGGTGAAACATTGATGCATTCTGTCCTACTTTTGCTTCACTACCTTATTCCCCCTTGTTTCAATTGAATTAACCGTCATCAACACCTCTTCAGCCTGTCTCTTTGACTTCTGTCTAGGCTGAATCAATCAGGGAACATTTGGCGCAGCGCTCACATCCCGCTACTCTGGGCATTCTGGATCCTCAATGCTATTTTCTTGCTCTATATCAGATTCAATTTGCGCCGCACAATCGTCTTTGCTGTCATTTGGATTATCTAAGTCCCCATTCCAGTTAAGCCAATCCTCAGTGTGCAAAATGCTTTGAGGTGCGCTGTCATCATCACTTTCGACTGGATAACGGTTTATTCTTCGGATTTGGCGGAAATTTAATATTTCAGTTCATCCTCCAGGGAGGTCCTTTGCTGACAAAGGTGGTGGCAAAGGAGATCTTCCTGACAATTTAAATGCAGCCGCACCATCATGTTGATAGAGTGACCACAATGCTTTGATGATCTCTTCCGTGTCCGAAATGTATTCCACCGCACTAATCAGCAGGTTTCGAGTGCGAGATTTCCTCTGGGTAGGACGCAGGTTTTGCCTGCCTTGCCACATCTCCAACAAGTCGTGAACCTTGGCCATTCTGTGCAATTTCGTTTCCTCTGTGTCATTCTTTATTTCCAAGTTGTTTTCTGTATTTGTTGTATCCATTACTGGCTTAGCACCTGCCAACGTCCTGTTGTTGGCTCAAGCAAGCTGCCTTACAACAGCTTTTTCCCAAAGGGTGTCGCCTGTGGTTTTTGACTGCCTCCAGCCGATAACATCTCAGCCAAGGGAAAAACTGGCCTCCACTCCGACACCATGTGGTATGATAGAGATTATGTCACGCGCCACATTGGAAAGATCAGAGTACTTTGAGTATGTTTCCTCCTGTTGACGCCATCAGTCGGTCATGTCCAGTAAGCAACATGTTCTGCTAATCTCCATTGGGTCGGAGTGGTAATGATTGAGATTTGGATTACTTCGCCACCGGTTCTTTGGTGGTTCAGGCATTGATATCAAATGGAGCCTGGCGGTGGTCAATGGCGTGCTGCACGATCGCTTCGTCTGGGTGTCGTCTCAGCCACATTGCTATGCGTTAAGTATTCATCATCATCACTGGACAAATCATCTGGATCAATGGACGATTGACAGCATCCTGAAGTCATTGCAGAGAGGATGAACTGCTGCTTGGTAAGCTTTCACATTTATTGACCAGCACATGTCAATGTTAGGCACAGTATTCATTCCCCACATACCCCAGAAAGGCCTCTTGGTATTGGGTAGTATAGGATGAGTGGTCCTCAGGATTAATATCCATTCCCTTGTCCCACTTTCTAAATGATTGCAACTTCCAAAAATGATTTAGGATATGTGCAGACATGCGAAGCATGCCCGTTGTTGGAGTCACTTCAGCGTAGTATTTGGACAGCTTCTGTCAAGCTAACTTCACAGTAAAGACCAAGTCTTCCATCCATGGAGGCTTCTTCTCAGCCAAAGCTCGCATCACGCCATCCATATGATTGAACATGTCATTGTGCACTGTGATAATGTGATGCAATGTGACAGTATGCCTCTTCGACATCCACAGGGTCCAAAATCGAAACGGCCTCAATACTTCCATGACATACTTCACAATGGTCTGTTCATCTTGAGTTGTGAAAAGTTGCCAGTGATCAGTGTATGTTCGATTTTGGAGCCACTCGTGTGCAAATTCCCATAATCGCTAGGCGCGCTCGACCAACTACAGTGTTGAGTTGCAAAATGTCTTCACATCCATAATCAGAAGTACCGCGATGCGAGATTTGGCTTTTTGACAGTCAATGAACTCGTTTCGACGACCAGGTGTCAGTGTAATCAATACAGCAAGCATTCTCTGCTATATGAAGGTCAATTTCAGGACTTTCAAAATATCATGAAATATGTACTTTCTCAATTATCTTTGCTAAACCTAGTTTCATGGCCAACACCTTATTGATTCTAGCATTGCCCTCTTTTCGAAGTGTTTGACTCTTCCCAATGTCAATGCTTTCATTCTCTCCAAATTGCTAGTCGCACTCATAGGCTTCCCAGGACTTGGTGTGGCATTTTACACCGAGACTGCTCATGAATTCACCTATAGCCAGCTGTATGACGTGTGCCATGCATGGTATGTGGTTGCTCAAAGCAGGCCTCTTGATTGCACGTGACTCAAGTGTTGATTGCAGCTCGTGTGTCATTGAGTAATTTGAGGAAGCATTATCAGTCGCAATACCAAGCAAACAGCCATTGGTATGCTCAAAACGATCAAGCGCCTGCTTCAAACGTATGGCGAGCCTCCCTCCAGTATGTTGGCCCTTTACCTGTCATCTATAAGTAGGTTTCCAAATGGGAAAGCAACAGGTGTTCAACCTCATCAGGAGCGAGTTGAACTTCACACGATGCCCAATTTCGATCCATATAGTAAGCAATGACTGACGTTATGGCTAGTTTGTTTGGTGATTTCCATCCATCCATAGCTAAACTAACATTATTTCGTGATGGCAATTGCTTCATAATTGCATCCAAGGTCAGTCCATATTCCCTCTGGCAAATGTTGCTAAGGGGCGTAGCAGATGGCAGCACCAGGTCATTGGGTAATACCTTATATGACCGTTGTATCTCTAGATTTGATATCCCTTCGCCAGTATTGGGCCCACAAAAGGACCTACTTTCGCATATGCTGCGCTTTGTCGCTTATAACAACACAGCCACCCACTTAACCCCCCCCCTAGAATATTTTGAATTGAAAGATAACTAGTAGAAGCTTATATTTACAAATTCTTGTGGCGGTGTGACAAGTTCTGTGGTGCTGAGTTGCATCTAAATAGCAGTACTTTGGAGATTGTGAGAGTACCATCCTTCAGCCCAGCAGCAACCACCTTCCCACTTCCCATCTACTGCACCACAACAACCATGAGCAGAGAAGCCCTCTGACCTTGGAACCTTAATGTCAACTACCTACCCCCACCACTTATACTCTCATCTCCACCATCCTGACCAAAAAATGTCAAAAAACAAAGTGCCAAGCGTCACATCATGGACAACCACTCTGGTCCAAAGCGCACCTCCTCCCAACCACCACCACCACCTACAGTGGTACAGCATCAACTTGTCATTATACCTGACGTGTCTTCACTCACAACTGAAGCTCCACCTGCAATACTCAACCTTGACAATGATTATAGCTCCTCAGATGAGGCATATATTGAACCAGCCTGGTCGATCACAGCTGGTCACTTGGCCAAGCGGCACAAGAAAACACTCAAACAACCGATTCCAAATTTGCCCAGTCTTCTTAAGCTTCCCAAATTCGACTGTTTACAACCAGATGTCCATCCTCACAAAGCGAGGAACCAATTGCCCATCCCATTCTCCGACCTGGATGCCATTACTCCAATTCAAATCTTCAATCTCTGTCTTACAAACTCCATTCTGGGACAGCTTGTAGCCAACACCAATTCCTATGCCCAGCAGTAGCTTCTTGGGCCAGAGAAGGAGCGGCAGCATTCCCGGCAGCCAGTTACTGCTCAGGATATTTATCTCTGGCTGGCAATTCAAATTCATATGGGTCTGATTGGAGTTCCTCCTGAGAGATACTGGATGAAGGATGGAGTTTACCTTTTCAAGGATGGATTACCACCAGCTGCTTACCTTCGCAAGACTCACTTTCAGGAGATCCGCCGCTTCTTTCATGTTTCTCCATACAATTCACCAACCGAAACTCCTGAAGGCCTATCTTGTTGGCATTCAAAGCTGGATATTCCACTGAAGCAACCGCAGTTTTTCTCGCAGCAGTGCCGAGTACCTGGCAGCAATGTTACTATTGATGAAGCCATGATTCTATTTATTGGCAGGTCTATTCACATTACAAAGATGCCAAACATGCCAATTAGTCAAGGATATAAGTTTTTCTGCATGGCAAAGAAGGGCTGTGTCTGGGAGTTCCACCCATCATCAAATGCAGTTGGAGGGGATCATTTTGATGTAGAATCCCGTCTGTTACAGCTTACAGACACTGGAAAGATGGTTCACCACTTGATTAGACGTTTGCACCAGAGGCATCGAAAGCTCTCCTTCAATGTATACATGGACAACTTCTTCGAAACACAACCTCTGCTGG